>ERZ869936.193-NODE-193-length-72581-cov-7.735874_pt1 | contig 72581 bp, 60 predicted proteins | sample MGYA00520876_ERZ869936 | MGnify/ENA primary metagenome ERZ869936 (study PRJEB32218, sample SAMN09650985) | biofilter metagenome | isolation source: enrty point of leading RO module | place: Saudi Arabia: Thuwal, RO plant located on Red Sea | collected 2016-02-17 ... | reverse complement strand
CCCAAAGGAGCAACGAGCCCTTCATCCATCCCCATCCGGAGCCATCGGCGACGGCAGCAAGCGAAAACGAAAAACGCCGCGCTATTAAGCGCGGCTTTTTTCATGGGCGGCATCGCCCACTCTCCGACATTCGGGTTGTCCCGAGCGTCACCAGTTCCAATGCTTGTTGCGGCGTCGGTGTTTCCCACCGAATCCGGGCGTCGATGCCTTCTTGCTCCGTCGTCGGGCGGACCCCGAAGCTCGCGACGCGGCGGTGCGGGCATTCTGCGAACGGCGTTTGGCGCGTTCGGCGCCTCCATCCATCTCGTCTGACATTGGCTCTCTCCCAAAGCGGCGTGTCGGCAATAGAAAACGCGATTGCTTGCAGGGCAACCGATGTGCCGCCCTCTAAAAAATGCGCGACAAATTGGCCTCGTGCGCAGAAAACCTGCTGCTCTCGGCACAGGTATCCCCGCGAGCAGTTGCACTTGCGCGCAGTGGGCGCCTTGTCGGGTGATTCCTCGAATGAACATGCCCAATGGCATGCTGCTTGGCCAACTGTCACCGAAGTAGGGAGTGTCTCACCATTTTGGTGAAACGCGCGCACCCCAAGCGCTCCGCAAACTCGCAGACTTCCAGCTCCCGGGCAGTCGGCACAAGGCAACGCTGCCTTGAGCCAAAAGTTGAATTCTTTGCAAACTGCTAGCGGTACGGCGAGCCCCGCTCCGTCGCCCTCCGACAGTTCGTGGCGTGTCGTTAAGTTGTGTTTCTGTAGTATGTTGTGGCGCGTTTGCTCAGGATAATCTCCGCTCCAGCCCCCCGCGGCACGGCAGTCGCACTTGCAATCTCTCGCCCAGGCACTCGATGGATCGAATGCCGGGTGGCCTTTCTAACGGCGTGTTTTTCTTGCGAAGGGACTCCAGGAGACAATGCGAATGCCGTACCTCGACGATCCATCCATTTGGGCCTGGTCGCTGGGAATCGTTCAATTCGCCGGGCTGATCAGTGCCTGGCTGACGCGCTTGGGCGAGGATTCGACACGTCAGGCCTGGTGCCGGGCGGTGTTCGTGGGCTGTCTGGCCGTGATCGGGCTGGCGACCATGTTCTTCGTGGCCTTGGGCACTCATTCCTGGCTGGCCCCGGGCGTGACGCTGGCCGTCATGATTCTGGCCGCCGTCTGGGATTTCCGCCCGCATGACCGCGTGCGGAGCCTGCAACGCCTGCACTAAGTCCCCCGGTCGTTCTCCCCCCGCCGCACCGTCGCGGCATGCTAGCTGCCAGCAGCCATTCTTTCCGCAAAAGTCGGTAGAACCCGAAAAAAGCTCCCCTCCGGCACAATCGGTAGCCGACACCAATAGTCAGGCAGTCTGGCGCTCCTGCCAGGCGCGATTTCGCGCCGGGCAAGTGAGCCGCCCGCGGACAGGTATACAGCACCGATTCTGCGCGACGCACGGTGCGAAGCGCATTGGATTTAGGAGGGGGACATGCGACGGATTATTTCAGGCTCGGTGATCGTTGCGGTTGCCGTCCTCATGCCGGCGTTGGCGCTGGCCGGCGATCAGCGCGACGAGGCCGTGGCCGAGCAGATCGCCACGGTCCTGCGTGACAGCGGACGCATGCAGAACTACAGCGTCGGCGTCAAATACAAGGCCGGCCGCGTCTGGCTCTCGGGCCGCGTGGCCAACAACGAGCAGATGCAGTCGGCGTTGGAGGTCATCAGCGAGATGGACAACGTCGAGGAGATCGTCAACAACCTGACGATTTCGCCGGGCAAGAAAAGCCTGCAGCAACCTGCCGGCGTGCAAACCAGCAACACCGTGCCGGCCGCGGCCAGTGGCGCTCCCACTTGGGAGAACCCGATCCCACGTCCGCCGGTGCAACAGGTGTCGCAGCGGCCGCAGATGGCGCCTCAAATGCCGCCCGCGCAGATGCAGGCCGCCCAGATGCAGCAGATGCAAGCGGCGCAAATGCAAGCAGCGCAAATGCAGATGGCCCGCTCGGCCGGTGCCGCCCCGATGGGCGACGGCAACGTTACTCCGGCAGGGTTTCATCGCTTGGCCGCTCGCAAGGCAGCCCGGCACGCTTGTCCTCCGAACATGTACATGCCGGCCGGCAACAGCGTGAATCCGCCGGCGATGGATCAGCCGTACATGCCCAACTACGCCTGGCCCAGCTACGCGGCCTATCCGAACTACTCGGCGCTGACTTATCCCCAGCAGTATTCGCCCACGGCCTGGCCGTTTATCGGCCCGTTTTATCCATATCCGCAGGTGCCATTGGGGTGGCGCAAGGTGGCTTTGGAGTGGGACGATGGCTGGTGGTTCCTCGATTTCTACGATCGCAGTCACCACTAGCCGCACCAGCAGATCGCTTAGCCGATCGAGCAACGTTTCAGAGTCCCGCCGGGGAGTCCCGCGCGGGACTCGTCTTTTTCTAGAGCTGAGAAGTGGCCGGCAGGCGGTGAATTCGGACCTTTTTTCCGCACGACCCGAAATACCCGCAAGTTTGATACATCTTCACACGATAACTAGGGCTAACGCCGCTTCCAGTGGAGACGTATAGCGCCACGGACGAAGGCGAACCGTTGACTTCGGGGGTAAGGATGCAAGTCATGGCACGAGGCACCTGGGGCGGAATGATCTTGTTGGCGGGAATCACCCTGCTGTCGAGCGCGGGGTGCGCTGGCGTGGCAGGCCCCAACCTGGGCCCGTTCGGCGTGCCGATTCCGGTGAGCCCCTACTTCCAGGACAAGAAAGAAGACGAGTTCTGGATGAAGGAACGGTACGAGCGCGTGCCGATCCTCGGACCCCTGACCGCCGGCGGCCCGGTCGAAGCCCTCGACGAGCCGAGCGACGACCAGGTGATGCGGGCGCTGGAGCGGGCTCGTCCCGTCGAAGGTGGTCTGCCGATCATGCACACGGTGCAGCGGAACAACGTCCGCATCCACAAGGAAAAAATCGCCGACTACGTCGATCCGCCGCGGTTCTACCCGCTCATCGGGCCGGCGCAGCAGCACCACGCCCACTACAAGTGCACGGTCTACTTCACCGAGGTGACGCGGGTCGGCTGGCCACTGCCCTACACCACGAAGGACGAAGACACCCGCGAGGTGATCTACATCGACCACAACCACTTCCACATGGTAGGCAACGTCGATACCGGCTCGCCGGACTTCTAAGCCGGCGGGCCCCACGGCCGTGTGGCATGTTCGCGCTAGCGTGAGCGTGCCGCACCCCTCAGAGGCCGCGCGACGAGCCGGCCCGCTCGCAGCGATAGCAGAGGGTCGCTGGTTGTGAAGCGACCTTGCAGCCCCGATGGCTTCGCCCTACGATTCCCGCCGCAAAATGGGGGAATTCTCTCGTTAGGGCGACCGCGACCGGCCATGGCTCTTGCGCTGCGAACCTTTGCTCTCGTGCTCGCTTTGGGCACGCTTCATCGAGCGCAGGCGGTGCGCGCCGACGCCTTCACGTCCGCGGCCGAACACTATCGCGAAAAGCGCTGGGACCGCGCCTGCGAGGAGTTCGCCAGGCTGCTGAGGGAACAGCCCGATCATGCGCGGCGCGACGACGTTCAATTCTTCTACGGCGAAGCCTTGGCCCAACTGGGGCGCTGGCGCGAAGCTCGTCAGCAATTCACGGCACTTCTCGAGCGCCGGCCGGCGGAGCGCCATGCGCGTCAGGCGCTGTTTCGCGCCGGCGAGGCCGCCTACATGCTCGGCGACGATAGCGCGGCCGCGCGCGAGCTTTCCGCCTTTCGCGCGAAATACCCAAGCGATTCGCTGGACGCGTATGTTCTGCCGTACCTGGGCAGCCTGCAACTCCACGGCGGCGAGACTGCGAACGCCGAGACGTCGTTCGCCGAGTCCCTAGAGCGCTTTCCCGACGGACCGCTGGCGGCCGAGTCGCGACTGGGGCTCGCCCAGGCGCGCCATCAGTCGGGTCGGCTGGAGGAAGCCGCTGCCAGCTACCGGCAGGTGATTGCCTCGACAGGTCCGCTGGCCGAGCAGGCGTCGCTGCAGTTGGCCGCGGTCGAGAACGCGCGCGGCAACTATCAGGCTGCACTCGACGCGCTCGATCAGTTTGCCGCCCGCTTTCCAACCAGCGCGCTTGCGGCACGCGAGCGGCTGGGCCGCGGATACGCGCTGTACGGATTGGAGCGTTACGAAGATGCTCGGGCCGTGTTGGACGACGTCGTCGGCGACCCCGCGCTGGGCGTGGAGGCCGCCTACTGGCGAGCGCTATCGCGGAAGGACCAGCAGCAGTGGGACGCCGCCGCCGAAGAGTTAACTCGTCTGGCGATCGACAAGGATCATCGCCTGGCGCCCGCCGTCGCGTTCCACCGGGCCGACGCGCTTCGCCTGGCCGGCAAGTTCGACGACGCCGGTCGAATGTTCGACGAGGCCGCGGCGCAGTTCGCCGATTCCGCTTGGGCCGACGACTGCTTTCTGGGCCGCGTGCGTGTGGCCGTCGCGCAAGACGACCAGACCGGCGCGCTTGCTTCGGCCGATCGGCTGATTGCCAACTATGTCGATAGTCCGCTGCTCGCTAGCGCCAAGCTAGCCAAAGGCCAGGCGCTGTTGGCGCTCGACAGGGCTGACGAGGCGGTGGCGGTGCTGAAGCCGCTGGTCGACCAAGCATCGTCTGCGGCGGATGACCAGACGCTGAAGCAACACGCCAGGGCAAGCCTCGCCGTCGCCCAGGCCAAAGGCGGTGACTTTGATGCGGCTCGAGCATCGCTCGCCCAACTTACCACTGACGGATTCGCACGTGAGCTTGCCGCCGAAACCGCCTACCAGGTGGCCGAGCTGGCCAGCGCCGCAGGTCAGACAGAGTTGGCCGAAAGGTTATACGCCAGCGTGGCCGGCGACCGATCGCAGCAACTGGCTCATCGGGCCCAATCGGGGCTGGCCTGGAATCACTTCGAGGCTGGTCGCTGGATGGAGGCCGCCGCAGCATTCGATGCCTTGCTGGCGTCGGACCCCAACGGCCCCTTGGCGGCTGAAGCGGCACTGCTGCGCGGGGTGTCGCTCGAGAAGCTGGAGCGTTTCGACGACGCGCTGGCGATGTACGACAACGTCGTCTCGCGCTTCGCCGGAAGCAGCCGCGTGAACGAAGCACGTTTTCGCGCGGCCCGGCTCCACGAGCGCCTCGGACAGAATGCCGACGCGAAGTCCGACTACGCCAACCTGATCGCTGCCCCAGGCGAGTTCGCGGAGCTCGATGCCGCTCTCTACCGCTACGCCTTGTTGCTCCTACCCACGAGTGCAACGTCGGCCCATACGCACCTCGAGCGGTTGGTCGGAGAGTTTCCCTCCAGCCGATTCGCGGCCGATGCCCGGCTGCGACTCGCCGAGCGGGCCGTCGCGGACCGGCGTTTCGACGAGGCCGAGAAGTGGCTCGGCCAGTTCGATCAATCGGAGATCGACGACGAGCTGCGGGTGCACGGCTGGTACTTGTCCGGCCAACTCGAGATCGCGCGCGAGCGATGGACGCAGGCGGCCGAAGTCTTGACTCGCCTGCTCGAAAAACTTCCCGACGACGATCTGGCATCGCCGGCAACCTACTTGCTGGCCGAAGCCGAATTTCGCCAGGGCCAGTTCGAACAGGCGGCCGATCGCCTGGCAAAGCTGGCCGAGGCGACAAGCGACCGCGACGACGAGTGGTTGGCACAAGCGGAGTTGCGCCGCGCGCAGGCACTGGCGCAGTTGAAGCGATGGAGCGAGTCGGCCGACGTGGCCCGAGGCATCGCCGACCGCTTTCCCGATTTCGACCGGCGGTACGACGCGGAGTATCTCGTAGGACGGGCGTACGCGGCCCAGGCGGACTTTGCCTCGGCGCGGGCCTGGTATGCCAAGGTAATTGCGCGGGTTGAGGCGACCGGAAGCGAAACGCGCGCCATGGCCCAATGGATGCAGGGCGAAAGCTTCTTTCACCAGGAGAACTACGCCGAAGCGCTGGCGGCCTACCTGCAGGTTGACGCGACGCACCCGCGATGGCACGCCGCGGCCTTGCTGCAGGCGGGCAAGTGCCAGGAGCAACTTGGCCGCTGGCAGGAGGCAGCCGAAGCCTATGCGCGGCTGTTGGCCGACCATCCCAAGAGCGAACTCACCAGCGAGGCGGCCCGCCGACTCGACGCCGCTCGGCAACGGGCGGAGCGCCCCACCACGAAGACAAAACAATAGCTCCCCGCGCGCGATGACGCTCGGGCCGTCCCTCAGAATCAAAATCAAACAGCCAGAAGAGGACATCGCATGTCCACCAAGAAGGTCCTTCGTCCCACGCTTCGCCTGATGCTGGCGCTTGTCGCCGTGACGGCCCTTTGGTCGGTCGGGGCGCTCGCCCAGCCGGCCGATGCCGACGGTCCGGCCGCCGTGGAAGCGCCCGCAGGCGATGCCGCCTTGCCCGCGGAGGCCGACGAGCCGATTACCTACAAAAGCCTGTTTCAGATTCTGAAGAACGGCGGGGTGATGATGATCCCGCTGTTCGTTTGCTCGTTCTTCATGTTGGTCTTCGTTTTCGAGCGGGCCATTAGCCTGCGGCGCGGGCGGATCGTGCCCGGTCCGTTCGTGAAGCGCTTTCTGCACCAGGTGCGCGAGGGCAAGTTCGACCGCGAGAGCGCGCTGGTGCTGTGCGAGGAAAGCTCGAGCCCCGTGGCCGAAGTGTTCGGCGCCGTCGTGAAGAAGTGGGGGCGGCCGTCGGTCGAAATCGAGCAGACGATCATCGATGCCGAGGACCGCGTGGCGCCGGGATTGCGGGCCTACGTGCGCTTGTTTAGCGCCGTGGCCACGATCAGCCCGCTGTTGGGGCTGTTGGGCACCGTGGTGGGCATGATTCGCCTGTTCGACGCCATTTCCGACGCTGATGCCATGGGCCGCACCGAGTTGCTGGCCGCCGGCATCAGCGAAGCCTTGCTCACCACCGCGGCCGGGTTGCTGATTGCGATTCCCGCCCTGTTGTTTCATCTGTACTTCGTCGGCCGGGTCGAACGCCTGTTGATGGCGATCGACGAGTTGGCCCAAGAACTGGCCGGTTACGTTTCGGCCGAAGCTTTGCATGACGATCGCCGACGCGGAAAAGGCCGTTCGCCCAACGCCGCTTAAAGCCGTCTGCGTCTATCGAAAACCACACGTTACGCCGAGGACATCATGCCGCTGCGACAACAGGTCGAGGAGATGCCGACCGTGAATCTCACGTCGATGATCGACGTGTTGTTCCTGTTGATCATCTTCTTCGTCGTGGGCACGAAGTTCATCGAGGCCGAGCGGCAAATCGAGCTCGAATTGCCGCGCGTCTCGCGCAACGACGCGCTTTCGGCGGCGCCGGAGAAAAAGGTCGTCAACGTCTACCGCGACGGCCAGATTACGCTCGACCGCCAGGACGTGACCCTCGAGCAGCTCAGCGCGCAACTAGCCGCGGCTCGGGAGCAATATCATGGCCTCGGCGTGCTAGTGCGTGGCGATGGCGTGGCGCCCTTTGAGCGGGTGGCCAATGTGTTGAACGCTTGCAAGCTGGCCGGCATCGCCGCCCTGTCGAGTTCGGTCGGAATCGCTGAGGCGGGTTCGGGGAATGCACGTCGCTGATCTACCGCTCATCGCCGTCGTGTGGGACGCCCAGCTGATTCGCTGGGTCGTATGGGTGGGGCTCGTCCTGCTCACGCTGGCGCTGCTGCTGTTGATCCGCACGCGTTGGGGTCAGCAACCTCTGGGCAAGTGCGTGGCTCTGTCGCTGCTAGCCCACGTGCTGCTGGCGATCTACATGACCACCGTGACGATCGTCACCGCCACGGGCGACTCGCCCGAGGGCGAAGGGGTTCACGTGGCACTGGCCGATCCGTCGGCGCTCGATGAGCTCGACGAGCCACAGGCCTCGGAGCCGTGGTCGGCGATCAACGATAGCGAGCCGCTGCCGCTGGGTGCCGACGAGTTGGCACCGCTGCCCGAGGTGCCCGCGCCCGAGGAGTTGGCTGCACCCGAGCGCGAGGCGGCCGAACCCGTGGCCTCGGCACTGGCCAAGTTGCCGGAGCGTCCGCCGTTGGAGCAGGTGGCTCCGCCGGAGTTGGCGCCCGATGAGGATCCGGTGCAGCGCAGCGACGTCAAGCCGGCCGACCCGACGGATCTTCCCCCTGAGAAGACCGAGGCTCCGCCGCCGGTACCCGCGCCCAACCCGAACGAGAAGTCCGGGGATCCATCGGCCAAGGACGATGCAAGCGGCGAGGCCAATCGAACCGGCGATCCGAACGCGACACCGGGCGAGGGTGAGAAACTCGCGGGACCACAGGACGGCCCCGGCGCCCCGGTGCCCGAGATCTATCGCAAGCGCTCGGGCGACCACCTGGCCGACGGCGGCAACGGTGCCACGAAACAGAGCGAGGCCGCGGTGGCCGCCGCCCTGCGCTGGCTGGCGAACCATCAGAGTGCCAATGGTCGGTGGGATGCCCGCCGCCTGGCTGGCGGAGCCGCCCGCGCGGCCGACGGCCAGGATCGCGACTTTGCCGGCGCCACCGCCGACAGCGGGCTCACGGGGCTGGCGCTGTTAGCCCTCATGGCCGCCGGGAACACGCATCTGGAAGGCGCCTACAGCGACAACGTCCGTCGCGGGCTCGAGTTCCTGCTGCGTTCGCAGGATGCCACGGGCAACCTGGGCGCGACGAACAACCTGTACGAGCGGATGTACTGCCACGCCATGGCCACCTGTGCGGTGAGCGAGGCCTATGCCCTCACACGCGACGCCCGGCTGCGTCCGGCCGTCGAGGCGGCCATCGACTACACGGTGCGAATGCAGGACCAGGTGAGCGGGGGATGGCGGTACCAGTTCGGGCAGCAGGGCGACACCAGCCAACTCGGTTGGCAGGTGATGTCGCTCAAGAGCGCCGAGCTGGGCGGCATTCCCGTTCCGCGCGAAACGCAACGAGGCATGGAACGCTTTCTGCGCAGCGTGGCCTTGGGGGCCAACAACGGCTTGGCCTGCTACCAGGCGATTCGTCCCCTGGCCAGCCGCTCGATGACGGCCGAGGCCCTGGCCTGCCGCGAGTTTCTGGGACGTCACGATCGTCCGGAAACGTTGCGCGAAGCCACCGGCTATTTGTTGCAGGAGCTGCCGGGCGTCGGCGTGGCGAACCACTACTACTGGTACTATGCGACGCTAGCCCTGCACCAGACGCAAGGCGACGCCTGGCACACGTGGAACGCGGCCTTGCAGAAGGAGTTGATCTCCACGCAGCGTGCCGATGGCGACGAGGCCGGCAGTTGGGATCCCGACCCAGTGTGGGGGCGGTGCGGCGGGCGCGTGTACAGCACGTCGCTGTGTGCCCTGTGCCTGGAAGTCTACTACCGCTATCTGCCGCTCTACGTGCAAACGGCAAAGCGCGACGTGGCCCGCTAAGGGGCGTTTCCTCCGCGCGCCGTCGCCGCCGGTGGGAAGCATTCTGTGCTCATGCGGCTCGGCCGATCCGTCCTGCCAAAGTGCCGGTTTTTCCCGTTGGGGAAGCCGTGCGGGGGTGCCTCGACCAGGGTTGCGCCGGATTTGACAGGGCACCCCCGGCCAGTAGAATTGATGGGTGAGCGGTCGTATCATAGATAGAGGTACGGTTGGTTCACCGCATCCGCGCCGAGGCGCTGCGCTGAAACTTGACCCGAAGCATTCAACCGCACGTACCCTCTGAGCTTCGGTCATTTTTTACCTTCACATGCAGGGCGCCATTATGTTCGGAATCGGAGTACCTGGGATGCAGTTGGTCGGATTCTTGGGCGGCATCGGAATGCCCGAGTTGCTCATCGTCGGTTTCATCGTGCTGATTCTTTTTGGCAGTCGGCTGCCCACGGTCATGCGTTCGCTGGGCCAGGGCGTCGTCGAGTTCAAAAAGGGCGTGCAGGGAATCGACGAGGAGAAAGAATCCTCGGAAACCGAAAAGGCCGAGCAGCCTCAGCAGTAGTCGTCGCGGCGCAAATTCAAAGCAGCCGCCGCGCGCCCCGTATTGAGGGGCTCGCTCTGCTTTCGGCGCATCCGCGCGAAGGTGCCCACCGGCGGCCGCTCGAGTGACAACCACGATTTGAATGGGTACCCAAGATGCCTTTTGGAATTGGTCCTCCGGAGTTGTTGATCGTTTTGGTGATCGGCGTCCTGCTGTTCGGCAAGAACCTGCCCAACGTGGGGCGTTCGCTCGGCAAGAGCCTGATGGAGTTCAAGAAGGGACTCAACGACATCAAGAACGAAGTCAACGCAGCCACCTACGACGAGCCTCCGCGCCCTAGCGCCAACAAGTCGTACGCAGCCGACGACTACGACGAGCCCACCGCTCCCAAGTTCGAACCCCCGTCGCAAGAACCCTTCGCCCCCCCGTCACACGACCCCGACGCCACGAGCAGCGACAGCGAGCAATCGGCCCAGGCGTAGAGTCTTGGCGGCGAGCTGGTTGCCTGGAACGGGTTCGGCTGGTCGAGGTCCTCTGGGGAAGCTAGCATCGCCGTTGTTATTCCTCCGATTCCTCGCAATACACACGTCCCGCCTCGCAACCGAACGTGAGCCACACGCAGGCGCCTGGATGGAACACGCGCTGCTCGAAGTCCGTCAGGTCATCGGGCTTCCGTAGGAGGATTCCCCAGAACGCATCTGCGATCGCCTGCTTGGTGACGCGATCGGGACCTTCGCCGCTGAACATGAGCGCTGACTTGCCATAGTAGTCAGTGCAAACGAAGGGAAAGGCGAGAGACGCATCGATGGTCACCGCTACAAATCCAGAGTCGAGCAGCGACTTTTCTATTCGGGCTGGCGGCGGTGACACTTGGAAGGTGTGGGGGATTCGCGCTCGGACCCACGCCGCGTCGTAGCCCCCTTCGATGGCACGCAGCAGAATAGCGGGAAGCCGATTGCGTGCCAGGTCTCTAAGGTAGAAGTCGGAGCTGAACGAGCTGCCTGCCAACTCGACGTCGGCCGCAACAAATCTGAAGTCATCGTGGCGCACGGGCACGCCAATCGTGTTCAGCAGCGTTCCATGTCGAACGTCCATCGATGGCCCCTTGGCCGACACAACAGGATGATGCTAGAATTAGACACTTGCCGGGCGGCTAGCTCAGTTGGTTAGAGCGCCATCCTCACACGGTGGAAGTCACTGGTTCGAGTCCAGTGCCGCCCATTTTTCTTTTCTGCCATCGCCTCTCGAAGCTTGGGAGGCTGGATTTCCTGGGACGGTTGGCCAACGGAAGTCCGCGCGCGAGCGTCACTCACCCGCGGAGAGCTCCTCGAACGCGAAGATCCGCTTCCAGTCGTTCTTCATGCTGATCACGACCCAGCCGCGCTCGCGGGCCTCGTCCATGAGGGCCTTGGAGAAGGTGCCGACTTTCGAGTCCGGGCCGTAGGCGTATTCGCGCTGGGCGTCGTCGTGGTGCACGAGCATCATCAGTTGCGGGCGACCGCCGGATTGGGTCCATTCAAGCATCTGCTGGTCGCCGGTGGAGTTGCCGAACGCGGCGTGGGGTTTTTGTCCGATCAGGAGGTGAATGCCCTCGGGCTTGCCCTGCTTGTCGTCGATGAGAAACACCTCGGGCTGCTTAACCAGGATCGGTTGGCCGTCGGCATCGTACTCGTAGGCCGTCTTACCGGCCGATCCGATCACCTGGCCGGCGGGGATGCCATAAATGCGGTCGGAGAAAACGCGGACGAAGTCCTGCCCGCCGCGGGTGACGATATAGGTCTTAAAGCCGCTGGCGCGAAGGTAGCTCAGCACCTCGAGCATCGGCTGGTAGACGAGCTCGGTGTAGGGTCGATCGAAGCGCGGGTGCTGGGCCGCTTGCAGCCAGTGACAAACAATCTGTGAGAACTCGGAGGTCGTGATTCCCGTGTGGGTGTCCGCAACGATCTTGGCAAAGTCCTGGATGGAAAAGTCGGCCAGCGCCGCGTCGTTGGGAGCTTCGAGCAGCGTCTTGAACGGCTGTTCGGTTTTCCATTCGGGATGCCTCGGCGCCAGCTCGCGCACCCGATCGAGCGCGAACACAACCTGTGTGTAGACCGGCTTCTCGACCCACAGCGTGCCGTCGTTGTCGAACGTGGCGATCCGTTCGCCCGGTTTAACGAAGTGGGGGCTGTCCTGGTCGGTTGCCGCGCGGACGAATTTCAGGATGGCTTGCTTGGCACGCCCGTCATTCCACGAGGGAAGCGGATCGGCCGCAAGGACCGGGGCGGGAATCGCCAATAGGAGGTGGACGACGAACAGCAAGCGAAGCAGCATGGCAGACCTCGCGCAGTCGGACGTAGAAAGTGGGACGACGTGTCGCGGCGCACTTGAGTCTACGTGCGCCGATCGGGGGCGGCAACTTGCCGGTGAAAGACGCGGAGTTCTGCAATCAGCACGGGAGGACGCCGATCCAATACAGCTCGCCGAGCTCCCAGTAGGCGACGCCGCAGGTCACGGCCAGCAACAGGCCGGCGACCACAAACGACGCGGGCCGAAAGAAGAGCAGGTTGGCCAACGCGGCGCAGGCGAGCCCGGCGGCCAGCACCGTGGCACCGGCCGGCAACAGCCAGTGCTGCGTGGGAAGCAACGCCGGCAACACGAGCCCGACGGCGGCCAACAGCAGGATCAGTCGCCAGAGCCCCCCAAAGAAGCGCCGCGCGCCCGAGGCCATCGGCACGCCGTTGTCATCGCGCCGCGAATAGGGAAACACAAACCGACCCAGCGAGAAAACAACGAGTAAGGCCAGCAGAGTCTCCGCGATCCAAAGCGCGTAAATCGTGCGCGTCGATCGCGGGGCGAAGGCGACGAGGTAGTCGCCAAGCTTGGACGTCATGTTCCCATGGCCGCCGGCGGCGATGACCACCATTTGCGGCGAGTCTTCCGACAGGCGGTAGGTCATCGGCGTCGCCTGGCCGCCTGCCGGCAGCCGCCGCTTCCAGAGCTCGGCCCCGGTGTCGATGTCGAAGGCCCGCACGTAATTGTCCATGGCCGCGCCGATGAAAATCAGTCCGCTTGCGGTGAGCATCGGCCCGCCGAGGTTCGGCGTGCCATAGTGGATCGGCAGCGGAACCGGCGCCAGATCGCGCACGGTGCCCAGCGGCTGTTGCCAGAGAATGTCGCCCGAGCTGAGGTCGACCGCTGCCATCGTGCCCCACGGCGGCGAATTGCACGGCAGCTCCATTGGCGAGACGAGCAGTCTCCGCTTCATGCCGTAGGGGGCTCCTTCCTGGCGGCCGATCTCCGTGCCGGGGTTTTCCTTGCGCACTTTTTCGAGATCTTCGGCCGGGAACAGCGTCACCTCCCAGGGAGCGTCGATCACGTTGGCGATCAGGATCTGGCGATTGGCGTCGACTGCGACGCCTCCCCAATTCGAGCCACCGGCGTTGCCGGGGTACATCAGAGTCGGTTCATTGACACGCGGCGGCGTATACATGCCTTCGAAGTGGCAGGCGGCGATAGCTTTCCTGGCGTCTTCCTGGCCGAGTCCGAGTGGTCCCCAGCCGTCGTCCGGCGCGAGCGTCGTGCGCACCAGCGGCGGCGGTTCGACGGGAAACGGCTGCGTGGGAGACGTTTTCTCGCCCGGCACGTTGCTCTGAGGCACCGGACGCTCTTCGATCTCGAACACGGGCTCTCCCGTTTCGCGGTGCAGCGTGAAGATGAGCCCCATCTTGGTCGTCTGGATCACGACCGGCACTTGTTTTCCGTCGCGCACGACGTGGGTCAGCGTCGGCTGGGCCGGCACGTCGAAGTCCCATAGGTCGTGGTGTACCGTTTGAAAATGCCACACGACTTCGCCCGTCGACGCGCGCAGCGCCACGACCGAACTGCCGTAGTAGTCGTTGCCGTTGCGCATGCCGCCGTAGTAGTCGGGCGAGGGATTGCCGGTCGGCACGAACAGCAGGTCGCGCTCCTCGTCGACCGACATCACGGCCCACACGTTTGGTGTTGCCAGGCCGTAACCGGCGTCGGTGACCAGGTCCTTGTCCGCGGGGCCGTCGGGTGGCGAGAGGTCCCAACTCCAACTGAGCGAACCGTCGCGCGCGTCGTAGGCCCGGATGACGCCGCTGGGTGCGTCGACGCGCACGTTGTCGGAGACGGCCGAGCCGACGATGACGAGATCGCCCGCGATGGCCGGCGGCGAGGTGACCTGATACTCGCCACGATACTTCGGTTTGCCCACGCCCTCGTCGAGGTCCACTTCGCCCTGGCTGCCAAAGTCGGCGCAGCGTTCCCCCGTTTCGGCGTTGAGTGCGATCAGCCGGGCGTCGTTCGTGGCGGCGAAGATGCGATGGGCGGCGGGGTCGTCGGGGCTGCTCTTGTCGCGCCAGAACGATACGCCGCGGCTGGTGAGCTGGTTGGCGTAGTGGGCCGTCAGGTCGATCTGGGGGTCGAAGGCCCACTTCTCCTCGCCGGTCGATGGGTCGAGGGCAATGACGCGATTAAACGGCGTCGAGAAGTAGAGCGTGCCGTCGACCAACAGCGGCGTGGCCTCGAAGGCCGACACCGTGCCAAAATCTCCCTCGCCATCGGATACGTCGCCCGTGCGATAGACCCAGGCCACTTCCAGCCGGTCGACGTTGTCGCGGTCGATGGCCGTCAGCGGCGAGTGCCGCGTGCCGCCGACGTCGCGCCCGTAGCTGGGCCAATCGGCGGTCTCAGAATCGGCAGCGGAGCGCGTGTCGGAGAGCACGTCGCGCAGTCCAACCGCTGCGGCGAAGACGATGACGCCCAGCGCTACGATGCGCGCCGCGCGCCCGATGAATCCCGGGCCTGTCCTGGTTTCGTCACTCACTTCTTCCGACCGTTGATACGAGTTTGGGCCTTCGTCGCACGTGGAGGGACCGTCCGTCACGAGGGGCGCGAGTCTAGGCTACTCAGTGTTCGTTTACGGAAGCCGAGTATTTGCAGAGGGGCTGCCCGATTTCCTGCATGTATCCCGGCCGCCATGCCGTGGAAACGGCGAGTTGCCCGGGCCGCGCCCCGTCTCTAGAATCAAGGTATGCGACATCGATCTTGGACGGGGAGAGTCATGAGCACCTCGGGCGGAGAATTGCCCCACCTTGCCGGAGACTTCTCGGAGGAGCGTCTTTGGGAGAAGCTGCATCGGTATGCCAAGACGGCCGGGCATGAGGTGGTGGAGAAGGCGCTGTGGCTGTACTACGCCGCGCAGCATCGGGACACGCCGGCATGGGCCAAGGGCGTGATCTTCGGGGCGCTGGTCTATTTCATCAACCCGGTGGACGCGGTGCCCGACGTGATTCCAGCGGTCGGCTTTTCCGACGATTTGGGGGCGCTTGCCCTGGCCGTGGCCACGGTCGCCATGAACATCACGCCGGAAGTCAAAGAGCAAGCCGGCAAGAAGCTGCGGCACTGGTTCGATTAGCCGGCCAGACTGTCACGACTTGGCTCGACGCCGATTGGATCAAGGACGGTTCGACGCGGGAGTCACTCTTCGGGCGCCTTAAGCACCGATTCGCCCTCGGGCAGCGTGCCGACCTTGCCGGTCACGTTCGCCAGCGCGCCCTCGTCTTCCTGCGGATCGTAGAAGATGCGTTTCCATTCGAACTTGCCGGAGACTTTGGGGATCTTCAGCGTGCGATTGGCCGGGTCGTAGCTCAACTGCATCACCGCGTCGGTCGTGCCGGTGATCACGCCGGGGGCTCCCATCGCCACCGGGCCGAAGTGAAACTCCTGCGGCTTTCCGCTCTGCAAGTCTTCGAGCGAGATCGTTTTGTTCAGCTCCAACTCGTTCTTGATGCCTACCAACCGCACGATCAGCTCGTCGGGAGAGCCGCCGTCGCGCAAGAAGCGGATCCCCTTGAATTGCACGACAACCCCGTCCTTGCGCGGGTTGGGCGTGCCTCGCCAGTAGTTGATGCTGTCGGCCGTGGGCGCTTCGTCGGGATCGCCGAATAGCATGAGTTGCGGCGTGTCGCCCTGCTTGTCGTGCAGGCGGAATGTCACTTCCTTCTCGTCGGGCGAGAGCAGCGGTTGCGGCTCGGCAGCGCCGGTCGGGTGGGTCCACACAAGTGCGGCCGCCCAAAGCAGTGTCGATAGCGATAGCGCGCGCCTGGCGATCATCGTGTTCTCCACTTGGCCGAAAGGTCAGGAAGCGAATGCGGCCGGCCTATTCCTGCCGCATCGCTTCGATCGGGCTGAGCTGCGCGGCGCGACGCGCCGGAAAGATAGCGGCCAACATCACGATGGCCAGCCCGGCGATCACCAACAGCGCCACGAACTCGGGACGCATCACAAAGGGCACGTAGCGGCCGAACGTGGATCCCAAAGTGAGGTTGATCGAGCGGGCGAGCGACAGCCCACAGGCGGCTCCCGCCAAGACGCCGATCACGCCCAACACGGCCGCCTGGCCGAGCACGGTCTTGACGATCTGCCGGCGTCGCATTCCGATGGCACGCAGCATGCCGATCTCGCGAGTTTGCTCGAGCACGTTCATGGTCAGCGTGTTGATCACGCCCAGTCCGCCCACGACCAGCCCCAGCGCCAGCAGCACCCACAGGCCGCCGGTGACGCCGGTCACCATGGAATTGATCACGCGCCACAGCTCGGTGAAAGATTGCAGCAAGAGGCCGTTCTCATCCGCGAGGGCCGCCAGCTTCGGTTCGAGTTGGACGATGCTCTCCGGCCGCGCCTGGATCAAGTAGGTGTTGACGCCTTCTACGTGCAGCAGTTTCTTGGCCACCTCGCGGTCGAGCGACAGAATCGATCCGCCGAACGTGTACTCGGTCGCAATGGCGGCAACGGGAAACTCGTGGCTCTGTTCGCCGAACACGATCCGCAAGGTATCACCGGGCTCCACGCCGATGCGCTCGGCCAGCACCGAGCCGACTACCGTGGCACCGTCGCGCAGCTTGCGCAGCACGACTTCCGGGTCGCCGCCGATCAAGTCCAGCGGAACCTGATCGTACAAGCTGAAATCCCGGGCCACAAGCATGGCCTCTTGGCCCCCCGCATCCACGCGGGCCATGCTGATCGAATCGACCATTTTCACGCCCTGCATGGCGGAAAGCTGCTTGCCGAAGCTCTCGCTCATGCTGGCCGCCTGCTCGCCGGTCATTTCCGGCATCATGGGCCGCAGCAGGAAATCGGCCGTGATGGTCCGCTCGTACCAGGAGCGCACGTCTTCGGTGATGCTGAATACCGCGTTGCCGGTGCCGATCGATGCAGAGACGGCCATCAACAACACGCCGATCGTCAGCGAGCTGCGCGTCAGGCGTCGCATCACGATCCGTTGCGACATCTCGCCTTCCAGGCCGAAGACCCGCCGCAAGGGATAACCGACGAGCGCGACCACTGGTCCCAGCAGGGCCGGAATCAGAAGCACGGTCGCAACCAGCGAGATGATCAGCGCCACGATCGCCGCAAACACCGGCAGGTATCCGCGCATGGTGCCCAGCGCCAGCAACAGGGACAGTGCCAGCCCGATCACGCCGATCGCGGTCGTCCGACGCCGCGGACGACGCTGCTCCATGTCCACGACGGGCCGCATCCCCTCCAGCGGCGAGACGCGCGCGGCGCGCCGGGCAGGAAACCACGATGCCAGCAGGCAAATCGCCGGGCCCACCACGGCGCCGGTTCCGATCGCCCACCGCAGGTCCGGCGCCGGCGGCAAATTGGTTTGCAGCAGGGACCCCATCACACGAATCAGGAAGCTGCCGCCGTACACGCCGAGCGGAATGCCGAAAACGGTTCCGCCGATTCCCATCAGGAAAGCCTCTGCCGAGATCATGCGGACGATCTGGCGACGCGTCGCGCCCACGGCGTGCATGGTGGCCAATTGCTGCCGGCGTTCGCCAACGCTCATCAGGAACACGCTCAGCACGATGAACACGGCAGTGGTAAACGACAACGCGCTTGCCATATTCAGGCTGACCTGCGTCAACAGCAGCGTCTCTTCGGCCAGGCCACTGCGCGACGACGGCACCTGGGCTTTGAGTTCCGAGGGCAACACCCGCGCATAGGACGAGATCGCGTCGTGCGCATCGGCTTCCTCAGGCAATAGGATCTGCAGCGCGTCCACTGCGTCGCGGGAGCGAAACACCCGCTGCAGCCCATCGAGTCGGGCGAGCACCATGCCCCCTTGACGTAGCCGCGCGGCGGTCTCCGGCTCGACAATGCCCGAAACCGTGAATGTCCGTAAGCCGCTGGAGGTGAGTAGTCGTGGGCGGCTGCCCACTTTGAGACCGAGTGCCGAGGCCAGGCTCGACTGGATGGCAATCTCGTTGATGCGTTCGGGCAGCTTGCCTTCGACAATCTCCAGGCCCGCCAGCGACTCGGGATTGTCGGGCACAAAGCCCACGGCCAGGGCCTTGGCCTTATCGTCGTCGCCGTAGACGATCGTGCCGCGATGAAACACTGGCACAATGGCACGCGTGCCGGGCACTTCGCGAATTTTCTCGGCGATGCCCTGGTTGAAGTGCCCGCCGCCATGGGCCACGATCTCCAGATCGGCTCGGCCGGAGAGCGCCTCGAACACCTGCTGGTAGGCCATGCGCGTGGTGACCGTCGCCGAACTGACCGCGACGATTGCCGCCACAGCGATCACGACGCTCAACAGGCTGATCAGCCATCGCCCGGGGTGGCGCTGCAGCTCGCGGAACGCATAGCGAAAGTAGATCATCGCGGGGGCCTCGCACCGGTAGCAGCGGGAATCTCTTCCTCGGGCCGCTCGGAATCTTCGTCGATGTGCCCGTCGCGGACGTGAATCACGCGGTCGGCCCGCGAGGCAACGGCCGGGTCATGCGTGACGAGCACGAGCGTTTGACGCTGCTCGTCGACCAAGCCCCGTAGCATGGCGATCACGCGCTCGCCAGCGGCGCTGTCGAGGTTGCCGGTCGGTTCGTCGGCCAGAATGATCGCGGGCTTGGTCACCAGCGCTCGGGCCACGGCCACGCGCTGCTGTTCGCCGCCTGAGATCTTGCTGGGGAGATGATTCTCTCGATGTTCGAGCCCGACCATTGCCAGCGCCTCGGAGGCCCGCTTTCTGGCCTCGCTCTCGGCGACACCGTCGAGCCGCAACGGCAGCGCGACGTTTTCGACGGCCGTAAAGATCGGCAGCAGATTGAATTGCTGAAATACAAAGCCGATGCGGCGCCGCCGCAACAAGGTGCGCTCTTCGTCGGAAAGCTTGCCGATTTCGGTGCCTTCCAGCAGCAATCGTCCATCGGTAGGCGGCTCCAGAGCCCCGAGAATGTGCAGCAGCGTGCTCTTCCCAGAGCCCGAGGGGCCCATGATGGCGACGAAGGTGGCCGGCGGCACGAACAGATCGATGCCGCGCAGGGCGTGTACCGCGACCTCACCCTCGTAGACCTTGGTGAGCCCGTGGGCCTCAATGACGTGCTCCATACAGAGAACCTTCCTGGCGGTGTTTCGGGAACCACTCCCCTACGTGGGTCCTGTAGGGACTTTCGCAATTGTAGCTGCGCGGCAAGTGGCGCCGAGGTGACATTGCCGGTCGGACGATGGAAGTCATCTCACAATGGGGGGTTAGCACTGTCGGGTCGCATTGGTTGGCCCTGCGGTTACGCTGGCAGCGGGCTTGCTGAAGCTCGAAACTCACAAATTTTTGTTTGACGACGCGTTAACGGCCTACTATCATGGTCGCCGTGCGCAGATGCGCATGCTGCGTTCGGCAATTCCCCCGCGCAGCTTGATTCTGGCCGATTGGAGAACGCACATGAATGCCGATTCGTCGCGACGCCGCTTCGTGCATCCGTTGATCTACCTCTTCGCTTTGAGCCTCGTGACGTTCGGCTGGGCGCCGGTCTCGGCCGACGATCTCGTGCCCCCTCCCTGGCGTGGAGATCCGCTGACGACCGTAGCCGAGTGGGACTTCCTCACTCCCGGGGCCGGCTTTCCGGACGGTCTCTCGCTCGCTCCGGTCATAGGTGACGGCGGCGGCTTGCCGCAAATGACGCCCACCGGCGGCGTGGTGTGGGATCCCGTGTTCAACGGCTCCTGGATTGGCCAGACGGGCGGGGCCCTACAGTTCTACATTCCGGACTGGATCGACAACGAGCCGTACAAGGATCTGTGGGTGCAGTTCACCTATCAACCGAATCCAACGGTTCCGTTGCCAGAAGTGTCGAACATTCAAGCCTTCGATCCTACCGGCCCGGTCGTAGTCTCACCGTTGAGCACGAACGACTTTCTGATCGATCCAATCGACAATCTGTACCATCGCACGCAGGTATTTCGCTTGTTCCCCAATCCTGACTGGGAGACCTTCGACATCGTCGTCGCGCCTGACGTCGTGATCACCCAAGTGGTTGTGGATACGATTTCGGTGCCCGAGCCATCGACGTTCGTCCTGGCGGGCATTTGCGGAGTCTTGGCCCTCGCAGCCGGGCGGCGACGCCTGCAGTGGCGCAAGAAATAAGTTCAAACCATTCCCTTGGAAAAGCAGCGCGGCCCTGTGACCTCGACGAGCGTCACAGGGCCGCAATGTTTAGATTCGGCGCGATTTCGGGCGTTACTCGCACAGGATCAGCGACTCGTCGCGCGGGCTGGCCTCGGCCACGATCGCCCGCCGCTCGAACTCGGCCACGTGGGCGCTGAGGTGCTCGTAGGCGCGCTCGAGCCGAGCATGCTCTTCGGCGAGTTTCTCGTACCGCTTAGCCAATGCCTCGTCGCGCACCTCAACGACGCGGACCGTCTCGACCGGTTCAGCCTTCTCGATGACCTTCTTCTCGACAATCCGTTCCACCTCAACGGGCACGTAGCGCGTCACGTTGCGCTTGGTGGAACTCGCACGCAGCACGCCGGCCGCCGCGAGGCAACCGGCGCTGACGGCCAGCACGGCCCAGGGCCAGGCAGCCTTCACCCGCGAAACGACGGTCGCCCGGCGCGCGGGCACCTCGAGGCGTCGTCCCAGTTCAATATCAGAATAGTGTTCTTCGAGCATGGTCATTTCTGCTTTAGTTGGGGGCGACGGATCGCAGTGAACAAGGAAGCTGCTGCGAAGGCGTCTAGTTTTGGCCCAGCCGGCGTAAGTATGCGGCGGCCGTCTTGTCGCGCCGGTCCAATCGGGCCAACTCCACGTAGATTCGCTGCAATTCGTCGCGAGCTGCGGCTGAAACGTCGCCGAAGTGCAGCCGCGGGTCGCCCCGCAGTTCCTCGCTGACCAGACACATGGCCATCGTGTTCAGCGGATCGAAGACGATCCGATGTCCAGCCGAGCGCGCCTGATGATCATTCAGCTTCGTCCGCATCACCGAATGATTCTCAGGGCTGTGCGCTGCGCCGAGGTAGTGAGCCAGGGCATGCACCAGTTGTTCGAGTTGTTCGTGATCGGTTTTCTCGTGCGATTCGCGCAGCAGCAGGTGCGAGTGCAGGGGGCCGCGGGCCCCGCTGAATGCGCGATCGAACTGCGTGGCTTGGCGGCCCGTGAAGCCGATGGCCAAGTGCCCGGGCGCCGGATCGACGACCTGTTCGAACTCCTTTAAGGCGGCGCCCAGACTCGTCGCCCGAGGTTCGTCCGATTTCCAGCGATCGACGGCCACGACGTGGAACTCGACGAAGCAGTGCTTTCGCAGGATCGCCGAAGCATGTTCAAAGCGCTCTCGGATACGGGCTTCCCACCGCGCGTGCGTGGCGACCTCGGCATCGTCGTAGAGCACCTTGACCGGGACGACGACTGCGTCGGGCGGCTGGCCGACCGTGTTGGAGGATTTCTCACCTTTTCGCACGACCGGCGTGCTGAGCCCGATTCGGCCCAGTTCGAGTTGGTTTTCGTCGACCTCGTGCAGATAGTACACGCCGCCGGATTGGACCCGGTAGGTTTTTGGGTTGCCCGCCGACATGAACCCCAGGCGCCCGATTCCGTCGAGTGGAAGCGGCAGGCTATCGCCTGCGTCGACCGTCGGCGTGAGCTGGCCTGCGGCGGAAGTGAGCGATGCCAGACGCAGCGCCACGGGTTTCTCGGTGCGGTTGCTGACCACCAGGACCGAGGCGCGCGCATCGGCACTCATAGCGGCGACGAATACCAACGTCAGCGAGGCGAGACGTCTCATGGTATCCATCATAACACGGTTCGGTCGGCGAAAGACGCAAGGCTTGGCGGCTCGGCTGGACGGAGACCGTGCGCTCCATGCATGCTGACCGAGGCCAAGAAAATGCTTGATGCATGCGACGGGCAGGCTTGAAGCACGCCCAAGCAAATACGTTAGGTCGTCTCACCTCGAGAACGACCCGGCCGAGGAGCGCGTTTTTCGGAGCAGTTGATCGCCAAAGCCCGGCATAATTAGTACGGACGATTCGGCCTGGCAATGGACGCGCCGGCTACGGTTCCTCAGGCAGCGGGGTGCGCACGAACGGCCAGCCGCACATCACCACGGTCATCGCCAGCCCGATGGCCAGCGCCTGCCAGGCGCCGAACAAGGCCAGGATCATGCCGGTGGTCATCGCCACGCCGCGCTCGACGTTGTTGCGGGGCAGCACCATGGCCAGGTAGCCGCAGGCGAAGCCGGTCAGCAGAATCGTCAACGACAGCGCCGCCGGCAAGGTGGGCCGCAGCAACCAGGTGATCGGCTTGAGGAACAACAAGAGCGGAATCCCCCAGAAGTAATAGGCCGAGATCCCGCCGTAAATCGAATCCATGCCCTGGCGTCCCTGCTTGTAGCGCTCGGTGACGACCACTTGCACGCCGGTCCAGAGCGGACCGTGGCTCACGGGAAACGGCCCCGCGACCAGCGCCTGCAGACCGTTGCGAATGCCGCAGTTGTAGTGCAACCGCGTCGGATTGATGTCGATGCCCTCGTCGGGCCGCAGCGCGTGAGCCTCGCGCAACAGCTCGTTACCGGTCACCATGTCGCCAAAGCCGATGATGTAGACCACTAGCGCCAAGGGCAGCATCTGCACGAACATCTCGCCGGTAGGAAAGCCGATGGCAAACGGGCTGAGTTGCTCCCACATGGTCGAAAAAGGCGGTTGCTCGATGCCCCATTCGATCGGTGCCCACTTCAGCTCTCCGCTGAGCTTGCCCACGACCATCGCGGCGACGAAGCCGGGAATGAGCCCCAGGCCGGCCAGAAGGCCCACCCAGCGATAGCGAACGCGGAAGTGCGCCACCGGCTGGGAGAACATCAGGATCAGGCAGATGCTCACGGCCGATATGCAGGTGATCGGCGCCCGGCTCAAATAGCTCACCTCGGGATCGAGCTCGTGCATGAACGAAGACACGGCGGCCCCGAAGATAATGCCTGCCTTCAGTGGCATGGGTACCTGCTCGACGATAATCTTCCCCAGGCCGGTGATGCCGCCGATGAGAAAGATCGCCGAACACAATAGCGTGAGGGCCGTGACCAGGTGGATGACGTATTGCGTGGCCTCCTCGGACCCGACGCCGGCCTCTTCCTGCCCGGCGTAGGCGAACGCAATTGCCGTGAGCACCAGCGGAATGGCGGGCGTGATCCAGCCGTGGCAATACGGATCGCCGAACAAGGTCGGCGCGTTGGCAATCAACAGCGACTGCACGATCACCACGCACAGCGCCACTTCGTAGCTGACGTGAAACTGCCCGGTGAGGATCGGAATCAGCGACAGCCCCGTGGCCCCGGCCACGAGAAAGCCCTGCACGGCTTCGGACCACTCGAATCCGAAGTGATAGAACGGGATGCGTAACGTAAACGGCCCCCACCGGATGCCCGGCTGGACCGCGCCGAACTCACGCTTTTCGATGATGCACCTCGCCGAGCCGTCTAACGCGCAAGAGAGGGGAGTTTGCCACTTGGGCCCAAAGGGGCCGCGAATTGGGACCTATCATAGGCGGCAGTGCGCCGGTCGCAAGCTTTTTCCAAGAGCCGAAGTGTCCTAAGCATCAGGCTCGGCCGATGAAGCGGTACTACTTGCCGCCCGCAATGACTATCATGAGGACGCATTCGGTGGCTACTCGACGACGAAATGACCAGGAGACGGAGATGAATCCATTCGCTCATCGCATCGGCGCCGTCGCGTGTGCGACACTCATTGCCGGTACCGTCACGGCGGCGGAGCCGGGCACGGGCCCACAACCTGTGACGCTGGAAACCGCCGTGGCTCCAGAAGCCAATACGCCGGATGAGCCGTTGGCCGAGACGTTTTCGCTTGCGCAGGGGAAGCACTTTCTCGACTCGGCGTCGCTGGCCTGGCAGAAGCAGCGCGACTGCATGACCTGCCATACGAACTATCTCTATCTGCTCTCGCGGCCGGCGCTGGGGGTCGACGACGAAGCCCACCGCACGGTCCGCAAATATGCCGAAGATTTGGTGACCGAGCGCTGGCCCGACCAGGGGCCGCGCTGGGATACGGAAGTGGCCATGGCCGCCATGGTGCTGGCCTACAACGATGCGTTGACCACCAAGCGGCTGCACCCGACTTCGCGGCAGGCGCTGGATCGGATGTGGACGGTGCAGCGCGACGACGGCGGCATCGACTGGATTCAGTGCGATTGGCCGCCGTTCGAGAGCGACGACGAATTTGGCGCCACGATGATGGCCCTGGCCGTGAGCGTGGCGCCCCAGAGCTATGCCGAAACGCCGCAGGCCCAGGCCGGCATCGCGAAGCTCAAGCAGTATTTCGCCGCCACGCCTCCGCCGACGCTGCACCATCGGGCCATGCTGCTCTGGGCCGATATCTTTCGCCCCGGTTGGCTCAGTGAGGACGAACGCACAGCGTGCCTCGACGAGTTGCTGGCCTTGCAACACGACGACGGCAGCTTCAGCATCGCCGCGCTTGGCGACTGGCAGCGGGCCGACGATACGCCGCAGGACGTCGCAACCGGCGATGGCTATGCCACGGGCCTAATCGTATTCCTCGCTCGCCGTGCCGGGATACCCGCCAGCGACGAACGTCTCGTGCACGGCGTCACGTGGCTCAAGGACAACCAGCGCGAAAGCGGCCGCTGGTTCACCCGCTCGCTGCACAAGGACAGCAAGCACTACATTACGCATGCTGGGACCAGCATGGCGCTGATGGCGTTGGCGGCGTGCGACGCGCTGGAGTAAGCCGGGCGTCGTGCTGACGAGGAAGAAATGCAACGACGCAAAGAGGCAAAGGCGCGAAAACGCAAGGACAAGAAGGGGAGAGACATTTGGGACCGGGGTGCTCGCGCGGTGCGATTCCGGCCGGCAACTCCTTCTCCTTCCTTCTTCTCTTTGCGTCTATCGAACTCACGAAAGACCGTGGCTCTAGATGGTTTCCGACCGCACGCTGGGATCGACGGGAATTCGCTTGGGACGGATTGCCTTTGGCGCGGGGCCGGTATCGCAGTTGCTCGTGGGCCAGGGTCGCGACGTGCAACGCGAGACGATCCGCCGCGCGGTTGAACTGGGTGTTGATTGGTTCGATACGGCAGCCACGTACGGCGGCGGGGATTCGGAAGCCAATCTGGGCCGCATCCTCGACGAACTCGATCTGCAATCCAAGGTGCGCGTGGCCACGAAGGTCCGCATCCTGCCCGATCAGCTGAGCGACGTGGCGGGCGCCGCGCGGCGTTCGATCGAGGGCAGTCTCGAGCGATTGCGTGTTTCGCGCGTCTCCCTACTGCAGATCCACAATTCCATCACTCACCGTGCGGGCGATGAGCCGACTTCGATCACGCCGACGCACGTGCTCGGCCCGGGCGGATTGCTCGACGAAATGCGGCGGATGCAGAGCGAGGGGCTGGTCGAGAATCTCGGACTGACCGGTCTCGGCGAGCCGAGCGCCCTGCGCGAAGTGATCGCCAGCGGCGCGTTGGCTTCGATCCAGATTCCTTACAATCTGCTCAATTCCAGTGCCGGCCACGAGGTACCCACCGGGTGGTCGCTGGCCGACTACGGCAAGGTGATCGCCGACTGCCAAGCGCGGGAGATGGGCGTGTTCGCCATTCGCGTGCTGGCCGGCGGCGCGCTGGCCGGGCGGCCGCCCAGCCCTCACACCTTCAAGACGCCTTTCTTTCCCCTGGAACTCTACAAGCAGGACGTGGCCCGGGCCGAGCAACTGGCGAAGCTGTTGCCGCCGGGCATGACGCGCGAGGAGGCAGCCGTGCGGTTCTCGTTGAGTCATCCTGCGATCACCAGCGCCATCGTCGGCTTCGCCACGCCTGAGGAAGTTGCCCAGGTCGTTGGCTTCGCGTATCGTGGGGCACTCGACGCGGAATTGCTCGAACGGCTCACCGAATTCTCCCTGCGGTCGCAATCTTGAACGGGGCGCAATCCAATCCGAACGATGCTTCCGCCGCGGGCTCGACGCCGCTCGCCGTGGCCGAGTTGTCGATCGGGCGCCGCTGGCTGGTACTGGCCGCGGCCTTTATGGCCTGGATGTTCGCTGGCATGGAGATTTCGTTGTTCGTGCTCATTGCCCGACCGGCAATGGTCGACATGCTTGCTTCGACCGTGGAACCCGCGGAGATCGAAAAGGCCGCGGCGCAATGGTTCGCCTGGTTCCAGTGCGCGTTCTTGTTGGGGGCGGCGGCTGGAGGCTGGGTCTTCGGCGCACTCGGCGATCGCTCGGGACGCACCCGGGCCATGGGGGCCAGCGTGCTGTGCTATTCGGTGGTCACGGGTATCCAGTACTTTGCCGCCGACCCGTATACGCTGCTCGCGTTGCGATTCGTCGCCTGTATGGGCATCGGCGGCGTATGGCCGAATGCCGTGGCCCTGGCCGTGGAGGGATTGCCCCGGGTGTCGCGACCGTTGCTGGCGGGATTGATGGGCACGGCGGCCAACGTGGGCTTCGTGCTCTTGGGTGTCATCTGCGTCGTGTTTCCGGCGACGCCGGAGGCCTGGCGGTGGGTGCTGTTGGTGGGGGCTGCGCCGGCGCTGCTGGGCGTGTTCTCGCTCGTGGCCGTGCCCGAATCGCCGCGGTGGCTGGCGGGACTCTCGACCGCGGCAGTGCAAGCCAAGAAGGCCCAGCCGGTGCGCGAGATCTTGCGTCCGCCTCTGTTGAGTCGCACGATCATCGGCATTTGCCTGGGCGGGATTCCCGTGATCGGCACGGCCGCGAATGCCAACTGGCTCATTCCCTGGTCCGATCAGGTCGCCGCCGCACAGGCCAAAGAGGTCGACTCTGCGTCCGATGGCGAAACGTCAGACCAACCGCAGGGCGACCCGACGGCCAAGGCCCGCACGCAAATCCTGCGATCCGGCGGTGCCGTGTTCGGCAGCCTGTTGGGTGGCTGGATCGCGACGCTGCTCGGGCGGCGGCTCACCTACTTCTTGATCAGCCTGGCGTCTTTCGGTGTCAGTTCGTACATCTACGGGCTCCTTACGCCGGCCGACGAATCGTTCAAGACCTTCACCTTCCTGCTCGGATTCGTAGGCGTGACCTACTTCGGCTGGCTGCCGCTCTATTTACCCGAGCTGTTTCCCACGCGAGTGCGCACGACCGGCACCGGCGTGACGTTCAACTCGGGTCGCATCCTGGCCGCCATTGGCGTCCTCGGTGCCGGGGTAATGGTCGGGTTGTTTCAGGGCGACTATGCCCGCGTGGGCACCTTCACAGGGCTGATTTACCCGGCGGGAATGGTTGTCATTTGCTTCGCACCTGATACCAGCAAGGCGCGAATGGAGGACTGAGCATGGCGAGGGTCGGGCTGATCGGCGTGGGACTGCTCGGCACGGCGCTTGCCGAACGATTGCTCGCGGCCGGGCACGTGGTCGTCGGTTTCGATCTCGATGCAGCAAGACGTCAGGCGCTTGTCGCGGCCGGAGGGATCGCCCTCGAGTCGGCTGCCCGGGTCGCCGAACAATGCGACACCCTCGTCTTCAGCCTGCCCAATTCGAGCATCGTTGCTCAGGTCGTCGCCTCGATCAAGGCCGAGCTGCGCAGCCGCCACCTCCTTGTCGATACCACGACCGGCGATCCCCAGGCCGTCGAGTCTTTGGCCGCCCAACTGGCCAGCTGCGACATCGACTACATCGACGCGACGATTCTGGGTTCCAGTCAGCTCGTGCGGGACGGCCAGGCCATCGTGATGGTCGGCGGCGAGGACGAGGCGGTGGGGACCTGCCGTGAGCTGCTGGCGTGTTTCGGCCGCGAAGCGTTCCACGTGGGCCCGACCGGCGCCGGGTCGCGAATGAAGCTGGTCGTGAATCTCGTATTGGGGCTGCATCGTGCTGTGCTGGCCGAGGGCCTCACACTGGCCAAGGCACTCGATCTGGATCCGGCGTCCGCGCTTGCCATCCTCAAGGCCGGCGCCGCCTATTCGGCCGTAATGGACACCAAGGGCGAGAAAATGCTCACCGGCGACTTTGCCCCTCAGGCTCGACTGTCGCAGCATCTCAAGGACGTGCGGCTGTTGCTGGCCGCCGCTGAGAGAAGCGCCACGTCGTTGCCGCTTTCTGAATCGCATCGAATCTTGCTCGAACGTGCCGAAGCCGCCGGCTACGGTGAGGCCGACAACAGCGCTATCCTGCGGGCGTTCGACAGTTGACGGCCAGGGTCCGGCCCGTGCTTGCCGGCGGATGGGCGGCGACCTAGACTGGCTCGCAGCAAGATTTGCGAATTCCATACCTTTGCCAACGCGAGGTGCGCGATGCGTTACGGGGTGTCGATGGTCGTGGTGCTTGGTCTGTTTGCGGCCTCACAGCCTGCCTTTGGCCATTTCTTGTTCACGCGGATTTGCCCACCGGCCGAAGGGGGCCGCGTGGCCGAAGTCTATTTCAGCGAGTACGCCACCGCCGGCGACCCGCGCTACATCGACAAAGTTGCCACTGCGACATTTCAGATTCAGACCAAGCCCGGTGAGTTCAAGACGCTGCCAATGCGGCGTTTGGCCGATCGCCTTCGCGGGCACGTCCCCGCCGAGGGGCCGCTGCTTGTGGCGGGTAAGCTCGACTACGGCGTGCTCGAGCGCACGCCGCCCTTTCTGCTGCGGCACTACAGCAAGGCCGTGGCCGGAACACCGGAGGAAGTGAACCGGTTTTCACCGACCGGCTCGCCGATTGAACTGCTTGCCAAGTTCGAGCCCACGCGCGTCGTGCTGACCGCGCTGCTCGACGGGCGGCCGATGCCGAACGTGCGCATCGACACCGTCGACGCCGATTTGGTAGGCGAGGAACTGACCACCGACGCCGATGGCCGAGCGATTTTCGAGCCGAGCGAGCCCGGCGTCTACTGCGTCTACGTGGGTCACACGCTTGACGAATCCGGCGAGTATCGGGGCACGGCCTACGACGAAATTCGGCGGTTCGCCACGCTGTCGTTTGCCTGGCCGCTGGCACCGTCCGAACCCGATCATGAGGCGGTGGCTTTGTTCGAGGAGGCGCTTGCCGCCCGGGCAACCTGGCAGAACTTCACCGGCTTTACCGCGGACTTGGAAGGAGATCTTGACGGCCGGCCCTGCTACGGCACGGTGAAAGTATCGGCCGACGGTTCCGTGGAGGTCGACCTGGACGAGGATCAGGCGATGGCCGAGTGGATCGACGATCAGCTCGAATCGATCACCATGCACCGCGCCGCCAGCCAAACGCCCTCGGACGATGGCCCGAAGCCTTCGCTGCGGTTTGCGGATCAGCAGACCGATCATCCGCTAGGCCGGCTGCTCGCATTCCAGGGGGGGCACTTTGCCAGCAGCTACCGGGTGAAGGACAAGCAGCTCACCACCGTCAATCGCGTGATCGACGGCCAGAACGTGACGATCACCGTGCTCGACAACTTGCGAAACGAAGAGGGCAAGTTCCTGCCCCGGCTCTACACGGTTCAGTACTGGGACGAATCGACCGGCGAGCCCGTGCGAACCGAAACCGTGCAAGATCGCTGGACGCGCGTCGGCAAGTGGGACTTACCCGCCGAGCATACCGTGACGACCGCTTCGGCCGACGGCTACACCGTACGCACCTTCAAGCTCGCCGATCACACGCTGATCGAGTAGGTCATGCACTCCCCGTGCATGTCCATCCATCGCAAGATAACGCGCCCGTTTCATGCACGGGGTGCACGACCTACGACGCGGTGTCGGTCTGCGGCGGGCGGGGCGCGAGCCAGCGGGTGATGGCCTGCGAAAGGATAATCACCACGGCGCCGATCATCAGCACGATCAGCCCGGCGTTGAGCAGACCCTGCAACAACGTGAAATTGAATCCGCCTTGTTTCCAGCCGTCGGCGATCTGGCCGGCAAAGCGGCCGGAGATCATCTGATAGCCGGCCGTCAGCGTGCTGGCCGTCACGAACAGCATCGGTAGAATCGTCAGCGGGGCGTAGCGCCCACGGCCGGCGTTGATCATCACCGTGGTCACGATCACCAGGGCCAACACGGCCAGCATCTGGTTGGCGATGCCGAACATCGGCCAAATCGTCTCGATCGATCCGCTCCAGATCAGTCCTCCCCAGCCGACCGTAACCAGTGCCGTGGACAGCACGGCCCCGGGCATCCAGTCGGTGCGATCGAACGCCGGGTTGATCTTGCCCAGCGCCTCTTGCAATAGGAACCGCGCGATGCGCGTACCGGTATCGATCGTGGTCAAGATGAACAACGCTTCGAACATGATTGCGAAGTGGTACCAGTACTTGATCACCGATTCGAGGTTCACCGCGTCGCCGGCCACCCGGGCCATGGCGTCGCGAAAGATCTGGGCCATGCCCACGGCCAGCGTCACGGCGCCGCCGGTGCGTCCGCGCAGGGCCTCACCGCCGACTTGTTGCTCGATTTCCGCCAGGTTGTCGGCGCTGGCGTCCATTTCGGCCAGCTCATCGACATAGTCGGCCTGCTGCGATAGATCGATGTTGATGGCCCAGTAATCACCCTGGGGCAGCGAAGCGGCGGCGATCAAGGCCATGATGCCGACCAGCCCCTCGATCAGCATCGCTCCATAGCCGATCATCCTCGCGTCGGTTTCCTTGTTGATCATCTTGGGCGTGGTGCCCGAGGAGACCAGCGCGTGAAATCCGGAGATCGCACCGCACATGATGCAGATGAAGCAGAAGGGAAAGATGGCGCCCTTGAAATACGGGCCGCCGCCCCCGGCGAACAGTTCGTTGTACGTCGGCGCGTGCATCGTCGGGTTGGCGACGATCACGGCACCCACGAGCAGCGCCACCGTGCCGATCTTCAAAAAGCTCGACAGGTAGTCGCGCGGGCAAAGCAACAACCACACCGGGAGCACGGAGGCAATGAAACCATAGGTACAGATGGCCAGAATCGTCTGGTTGCGGGTGAGTTGGAAATAGGGCTCGAGCGCCGAGCCGGGAATCCAGTTGCCGGCTACCGTCACGCCCAGAACGCCTAAGGCGCCGATGGCCGACGCCTCGACGACGTGTCCCTTGCGCAGCACGTACATATACAACCCGACCAACAGCGCGATCGGAACCGTACAGGCAATCGTGAATGTTCCCCACGAGCTGCCGGGCACGGCCTGCTTTACGCCCTCGGGCAGCGTGATCACGCCCTCGCCATCGGGCGCCAGCGGGGAGACGTCGCCCGGCTCCTCGTCCGCGGGATGATCGAGCGCGATAGTAAAGCTTTCGCTGCGGACGACCTCACCGCCGGCGGCGTATTCGATCGTCGTTTCCGGCGGCAGTGTGGCGTAGAAACGCGACTCGTCGCTGGAGAGTTCCACCGATGCCCCCTCGGGCACGGAAAAGCGTGTCCCCTCGGCCAGCTTGATCTCCTCGCCGCCCAGCGCTTTGACCACGACCACTCCCAGCCCCGAAAGCGCGATGATCACGACAAACAGGATCGTGATCGAAGCGGTCGTGCCGGCCAGCGAGCCGATCTCGGCCCGGGCGATCTCGGCCAGCGAGCGGCCGCCGCGACGCACCGATGCGGCCAGCACGAGCATATCTTGCACGGCCCCGGCCAGGCACACGCCCACGACGATCCATACCAGCCCCGGCATGTAACCGTATTGAATGGCCAGGACGGGCCCGATAAGTGGACCGGCCCCGCTGATGGCGGCAAAGTGATGCCCGAACAGCACCCACTTGTTCGTCGGATGGTAGTTCTGACCGTCGTTGAATTGATGGGCCGGCGTGACGCGCGAGTCGTCCAGCGCGGCCACCTTGGCGGCGAGGAAGGCGCTATAGAAGCGGTAGGCGATCGCCAGGCAGGCCAGCACGATGAGAATGAGCGGCATCGCATTCATCGACGAGAGCACCTCGCAGGTTGCACGTGGAGAATTGCCTCCTCAATATAAGCCAGCGCCGCGCCAAACACTAACCCGCGTCCTCGTCAGTTCAGCCCGAAGCCATCGACGACGGCGCGTCGTTGGCCGCGCGCGGGATCTGTCAGGGCTGGCACGAAAAAAAAGCGGGCGACGAGCGCACAGCCCTCGTCGCCCGCTTCAGTCCCTGGCACGGTCGATGCCTAGAAAATCCCCAAGGCCATCAGGCTGTAGCGCACCGTCAGGCCTGCAACGACCACGGCCACCATGCTCATCAGCTTGATGAGAATGTTCAGGCTCGGGCCGCTGGTATCTTTGAACGGGTCGCCGACCGTATCGCCGACGACGGCCGCCTTGTGAGCTTCGGTACCTTTGCCGCCGTGGGCTCCGGCCTCGATGTACTTCTTGGCGTTGTCCCACGCACCACCGGCGTTGGCCATGAACACCGCCACGCAGAAGCCGCTGGTGAGGGCTCCGACGAGCAGTCCCATGACGCCGCCGACTCCAAGTACCAGCCCGGTCGCCACCGGAGTGGTGAGGGCCAACAGCGACGGCACGATCATCTCGCGCTGGGCCGCCTTGGTGCTGATCGCCACGGGAGCCGCGTAGTCGGGCTTGTCGGTCCCTTCCATGATGCCTGGCTTTTCGCGGAATTGCCGGCGCACTTCCTCGACCATGCCCTTGGCGGCCCGGCCGACCGCCTTCATGGTCATGGCACAGAACAGGAACGTGGCCATGGCCCCGATGAAGACGCCGACCAGGACCTTGGGATTCATTAGCGACGCATCGTAGTAGCGCGTGAAGTCGGGCAGCGTGGCGTTCTTCACGGGAATCAGGGCCCGGTTGTTGCTGGCGATTACCAGCGTGTCGGCCCCGTCGACCGTGGCCTCCTGGAACATCGAGTCGGGAAGCTTCACCGGCGCCTCGCGAAAGCCGGCGTACTCTTCGTCCTCCCAACCCTCGATCGTGCGGAGATCGTTCGGCAGAATCAGGTAGGGCCTGTGCACCTCTTCGCTCTCGACGTCGACGACGAACTGGTTGCTGAGCTTGTAGACGCCCGGCTCCATGTCAGCCGTGACAACGGCCTCGGACCAGCGGTCGAAACCGATCCGCACTTCTTCGACGTAAGCGGCCAACAGGGCCAAGGCCGTCAAGGCGGCTGACCCGATGGCAAAGCCCTTGCCGGTGGCCGCGGTCGTGTTGCCCAAGCTGTCCAACGCGTCGGTGCGCTCGCGGACGATCGGCTCGAGGCCGGCCATCTGAGCGTTGCCGCCGGCGTTGTCGGCGATTGGGCCATAAGCATCGGTGGCCAACGTGATGCCCAGCGTGCTGAGCATGCCTACCGCGGCGATACCCACGCCGTACAAGCCGAGGGCGAAGTACTGCAAGTCGTTGAATCGCCAGTCGCAGGCGAATCCAAAGGCCAGAATAGTCGCGACGCAGACGATGACGACTGGAAACCAGACGCTCATCATGCCCTCGGCCACGCCGCCGATGATGACGGTGGCCGGCCCGGTCACGGCTTGATCGGCCAGCTTCTGCGTCGGGGCATATTCGTCGCTCGTGGAGTATTCGGTCCACTTACCGATCAGCCAGCCCGCCCCGAGTCCCACGACGATACTCCAGGCGACGCCGAGAAAGTCGGGCATTAGCCAGTAGGTGAGGCCCCAGGCGGCGGCGATCACCATCACGCTGGAGACGTTGATGCCGCGTCCCAACGCCTTGAGCAGGGTCTTCTGCGAAGCGTCTTCCTCAGTCCGCACCATGTAGATGCCGGCGATCGAGAGGAAGATGCCCACCGCGGCGATCGACATCGGCAGGAACAGAGCGTTGAGTTGGAAGGTGGCGATCACGTCCTCGGTGACATCCGGCGCGTCCTCCATGGCGGAATACAGATCGCGAATGATCGCCCCGCTGGAAAACGCCGAAACGCCCAAGGCGGCGGTCGCCAAAATCGAACCGCAGTACGATTCGTACAAGTCAGCTCCCATGCCGGCCACGTCGCCCACGTTGTCGCCCACGTTATCGGCGATGGTAGCCGGGTTGCGAGCATCGTCTTCAGGAATGCCCTGTTCGACCTTTCCGACCAGGTCGGCGCCGACGTCGGCCGCCTTGGTGAAGATGCCGCCGCCGACGCGAGCAAACAGCGCCTGGCTACTGGCCCCCATGCCGAAGCAGAGCATCGTGACGGTGATTTCTTCCAGCGAAAGCCGGTCGTAACCCAGCGCCGGCACGATCCAGTTGAGCACCAGGAACCAGAGCGTGATGTCGAGCAGCCCCAGGCCGACGACCGTCAGACCCATCACCGCACCGGAGCGGAAGGCCACCTGCAGGCCGGCGTTGAGCGACTTTTGGGCACCCGCCGTAGTGCGGCTGCTGGCCCAAGTGGCGGTCTTCATGCCAAACCAACCCGCCAGACCGGAGAAGAAGCCGCCGGTGATGAAGGCAAACGGCACCCATTCGCTCTGCACTTCGAGCACGAAGGCGGCGACTGCCAACAGACCGAAGATGACGACGAAGAACAGCGTGACGATCTTGTACTGCTGCTTGAGGTAGGCATTGGCCCCTTCACGCACGTAGCCGGCGATTTCGATCATCGTCGGGGTGCCTTCGTCGGCGGCCATCATGGTCTTGTAGAACTGCCACGCCTGCACCAGCGCGACGACCGCCCCGCCAAAGGCAACCGCCCAGATGAGATAGAACTGGAACTGATTGGAGGCATCGCCGCTGGCGGCGGCATCGGTCGCCTCGGCGGCTTCCTGTGCCCAGGCGCCAGGGGCGCCGACCAACATTGCCAGCGCCACAGCGAAAAGAGCCCCAATCATCGTTCGTCTGTGCCGCAGTACCCGCGACCACCGGCAATTTGCGATCATGCTTACAACCTTCCCTCAGCTTCTTTCTGGTTCGTTCGAGTTCCCAAATGAATCGTGTGCGTCAAGGGCCGTGTGTCGGCCTGGACGACGACGCGGTTCGGTGAGCCACCGGCGTGTGCAGCTAACGGCGCGCGAGGCAGCGGGCACGCGAGAGGTGCAAAGGCTTACGTCCCGAAAGCCGGTTTGCATCGGCAGCCGCCTTCACCGGCAAAGGGCAGTTTCCAGGCGAAGTTCTCTTCCGGAGAACCGCCTGCAGAATCCCCGCTCGGCCGGACGGTGATTTCCATGTGAGGGCCCCTCACGGGCCTGCCCGTTGCCACCAACGGATCCCACGCGAGGCCGCGCCCGAGGTGAGGGCCAAAAGCGCCATCGCCACGCGCGACGTAGAAAGCGAAAAATGTAGTTCAGGCGCCACAATCTGTCAACTGGGAAGAAGTTGGGACTGCAACACCGCATCCAAATTCGCTGGATCCGTGTCCGGCGAGTCGATCCAACGCCGCCGCCGCGATGCTTCCTGGGGCGGTTGTCGCCGCGAAATCATGCGCGTTCGACACCGACTTGCGAGGGGCACGTAGCGCAGTGGGCCGCCAGTTGTCCTTGCTCGCGGGGGGCGCGAACCTAGAATTCGAAAGACAACCCTCTCCTCAGCGCCCAGGAACCGGAATGAGCTCCTACCCCGACACGCAACACCATCGGCCGGCCCACGGCGATCCCGAGAACCCGCTGTTGGCCGAGGTGGTACCGACCGACGTCGAGGAAGTCGAGCCGCGGCAGATTCCGCTGATGCCGATTCTGCTGTTCCTGTTCACGTGCTACTCAACCTACACGGTGGAGGATGGTGGTCTTGCCTATGCTGTTGCGATCATGGGTATCCTTCTCTGCCACGAGTTCGGCCACTATCTTCAGGCACGCCGCTATGGCGTGCCCGCCAGCCTGCCCTATTTCATTCCGATGCCGATCAGCCCGATTGGCACGATGGGGGCCGTGATCGCCATGCGCGGCCACATGGGCGACCGAAAGGCGCTGTTCGACATCGGAATTACGGGGCCGCTGGCGGGGCTCGTGCCGGCGCTAATCTGCACTGTCGTCGGCCTCAGGATGTCATCCATCGTCGAGGTAGTGCCTGACGGAGACTACCTGGGGGCGCCCTTGCTATTCCTGTGGCTCAGCGACTTGTTGCTAGATCCCCTAGGTCCAGGGCAAGCGATCGACTTGCACCCAATCGCGTTCGCCGGCTGGGTTGGAGTATTTATCACCGCATTGAACCTCATCCCGATCGGCCAGCTTGATGGCGGACACGTGCTCTACGCCCTGCTGCGAAAGAAGGCCCATCCTGTGGCCACGGTGCTGCTGGTCGGCGCGATGCTGGGCGTTGTGCTTACCGGCAACTACGGCTGGTTGCTGATGATCGCCCTGTTGTGGCTGATGGGACCGAATCACCCGCCCACGGCAAACGATGACATTCCGCTCGGCACGGGCCGCACGATTCTCGGCTGGCTGACCCTGTGCTTCATGTTCATCGGGTTCACCCCAACGCCGTTCATGTCGATGTAGCGACGCGTCGTCGCCATCGACTCCGCGCGAGATGGGCGGGCTAGGCCGCCTGGGTCTCGTCGTCCGAGGCGTCGTTGTCTTCGCGGACGTTGAGAATCTCGCCGGTTTCGCTGACGTCCTCGAAACGCACGCTCACGCGTTTCGAGATGCCCGACTCCTGCATCGTGATGCCGTAGAGCGTGTTGGCGCAGGTCATCGTCTTTTTCGAGTGCGTGACGACGATGAACTGCGTCCAGGCCAGGAACTCGGTCAGCACGCCGATAAACCGCTCGATATTCGCTTCGTCGAGCGCCGCGTCCACCTCGTCGAGCACGCAAAAGGGGCTGGGGCGACTGCGGAAAATGGCCAGCAGCAGCGCCACGCAGGTCAGCGTCTTTTCGCCGCCGGAGAGTAGCGAGATGTTGCGCGGTTCCTTGCCCGGCGGCCGAGCGATGATCTCGATCCCGCTGTCGAGAATGTCGACGCCTTCCTCCAGCACGATGTCGGCTTTGCCGCCGCCGAACAACTTGCGGAACAGCGACTCGAAGTGCTCCCGCACGACTTCCAGCGTGTCGGAGAAAAGCCGTCGGCTGTCGGCGTTGATGCGCGAAATGATGGACTCCAGCGAGCCCTTGGCGTCGGACAGATCCTTGTGCTGTGCCGACAGCGACGCGAAGCGCTGTTCGAGCTCTTCCAACTCGGCCAGGGCGTCGAGATTCACGCCGCCAATGCTGTTGAGCTTGTTCCGCAGGTCGGCGATCTCGCGATCGACCTCCTCGCGCTGGTGCAGTTCCTCGGGCGTCGGCTCGTGCTCCAGTTCGCCCAGTTCGATGTTGTAGTCCTCGCGCAGCCGATCGGCCAGCGTGGTGCGTTCGTGACGCACTTCGCCGGCGGCCAGTTCGGTTTCGTGGAGCTTCGTTTCCAGCTTGCGAATCGAGGATCGCACGCGCTGGGCCTCGGCACCCAGTTGGCCCTTCTGCTCGCGCCAATGATCGCGCTGCTGGCTGTGGCGTACCGCTTCGGCGGCGAAAGCTTCCTTGCGCAGGAACAACTCGGCCACGACGGACTCCGCCCGGAGGATGTTCCGCTCGGCGTCGCGTAGTCGTTCGAGGCAGATTTCCAGGTGCGAGCGACCGTCGGCCAGGGCCCGACCGCGTTCCTGCTGGTCGCGTTCCAGTTGGTTCTTTTGGGCCCGGAGGTGTGACAGCCGCTGCTCGCTCTTGACGACTTCGATCTTCGTGGCCCCGGCTTCGCGGCTGAAGCGTTGGCGGACTTGTTCGAGTTGCGAAGCCTGCTGGGCGCTTTCCTGAACGCTGCTCTCCAGCTCCACGACGGTAGCTTCTACCTGATGCAGTTGCGCACGCGCCTCGGCTAGCTGGTGCGTGGCACGCTCGTGCTCGTCGGCCGCGGCCGAGAGCTCGGCACGTACCGACGTGATCTGCCGTTCGAGCTGCGCGTGCCGCTCTTCGGCCGCACCGGCCGCGGAGCGCTCGCGGGCAAGTTGCTCGTTGAGCTGTCGCAGTTCCGCGGCTCCGGCCTGGACTTCGGATTCTCCTTCGGTCACTAGCGCGTCGAGGCGGCGGCATTCGTTCTCGCGCGTGGCGATCTGTGCTTCCAACTCGGCCAGTTGGCGGCGCAGCACGCGCAATTCGCTGCGGCGCGAAATGAGCCCCGTCGAGGCGTGCCGCGGCCCCACGTGCAGTGTGCCGCTGGCGTCGACCGTCTCGCCTGCGCGGGTGACGAAGCTCAGCCCGCGCCCTTCGCGGGCGGCCAGTTCCAAAGCGCGCTCGAGGTTCTCGACGATCCACGTCCGGCCCAGTAACTGCCGGGCGAGGGTGGCGAACTCGGGAGACGTTTCCACGAACGTATCGGCCCGGCCGACGACGCCCGGCTGACCGGCCAGATCGATCGCGTCGAGGTGCGTTTTGGGGGGAAGTGCATCCAACCGGATGAAGCCCACCCGGCCCGCCAGCGGCGGCGCGGTGAGCAAGTGGTCGGTCCAGCATTTGCCGTTGCCCACGACCACGCACCCAGACAACTCGCCCAGTGCCAGTTCGACCAGCGGGGCCGACTCGAAATTCACGTGCAGCAGGTCCGCCACGAGCCCGCGCACTTCTGCGAGGGGACCGTCCCCGGCAGTCTGAGCGTCGACGAGCAGTTGCTTGACGCCGGCACTGACGCCTTCGAGCCGCTTTTCCAGCTCTTCGAGCACAGCAGCGCGTTCGCCGGCACCACTGGCCCGCTCCCGCAGATGCGATAGGGCGGTGTGCGCTTCGTTGGCCTCGCCGCGATGGGTCGATAGCCGCGCCACGGCCTCGTCTTGGGCCTGCTGCTTGTTTTGGCAAGTGTCGCCCAGGGCCGCACAGCGCTGGCGGATGGTTTGCAGTTCGCCGGAGAGCGCGTCGAGTGTTGTCGCAAGCTCCGACTGCCGCTTGCTCAACCGATCACGAGCGGCAGCCGCCGACGCCACGCCTGACTCGAGCCCGCTGGTCTGGCTGGCCAGTGCCGAGGCGGCCCGCATCTGTTCCAGGTGCGCGCTGCGCCGCTGCTCGTTTTCGGCGCGCAGTTCGTCGAGCTGTGCCGTCAGTTTGGTGAGCCCGCGTTCTTCTTCGGCCAGGCGAAGGGCGACTTCGCGGTGTTCCTTCTCGGCAGTTTCAAGGCTGTTGTCGATCGTGGCCAGTTGTTGTTGTAGGTCGACGGCGCGGACGCTCATCGTGGTCAGTTGTTTGCGATAGCGACCAGCTTCCTCCTCGAGATCGCGGGCTCGGCGGCGCTCGTGCTCGATCGACGACTCGTGGGCGGCGATGCGTTCGCGGTTTTGGGCGATCTCGTTCTCGCTGAGGCGCGTGGCCGTGTCGGACTCGGCGATTCTCGATTCCAGGCCGAAGGCCTGCGTTTCGAGCGTTTCCAACCGCGAGGCCAGAAGCGTGTTTTCCTCGCGAGCCGCCTCGAGCTCGCCTTCGAGCTTCTCCAACTCAGCGGTGTGCTTTCGCCAGTCGGCAGCTCCGATCTGGGTGCGAAGCGATTGCAGGCGGTCGGTGTATTCCTTGTAGCGCCGTGCCTTACCGGCCTGGGATCGCACGGCACGCAGGCGGTTTTCGACCTCGTCGACGATGTCGGACAGCCGCAGCAGGTTTTGCTCCACGCGCTCGAGCCGCCGCTGGGCTTCGAGCTTCTTGGCCTTGAAGCGGCTGATGCCGGCGGCCTCCTCGAAGATCAGCCGCCGATCGCGCGGCGAGCTTTGCAGCAGGATATCGACCTTGCCCTGCTCGATGACGCTGTAGGCCTCGGTGGCCACGCCCGTGCCGGCGAACAGGTCGCGGATGTCGCGCAATCGGCAGGGCTGGCGATTGATCAGGTATTCGCCCTCGCCGCTGCGATAGACCCGCCGGGTGATGTGCACTTCGGGGGTATCGAGCGCGAGCAGGCGGGCGGAATTGTCGAAGGTGAGCGTGGTTTCGGCGGTATTCAGCGGCCGCCGCGTGGATGAGCCGTTGAAGATGACGTCGGCCATCTCGCGGCCGCGGAGGCTCTTGACGCTTTGTTCGCCCAGCACCCACTTGATGGCGTCGACAATGTTGCTCTTGCCGGAGCCATTGGGGCCAACGACGACGGTGATTCCCTGGGGGAATTCGAGCCGCGTCTTGTCGGCAAAGCTCTTGAAGCCGACCAGTTCCAGCGCCTTGAGCATGGGCCACGTGGGGCGAACGAGTGGGGGCAGACCGGCCGCCGAAGCATGGGCGGCACTAAACGCTCTATTTTACCAATAACGGCCCCCGCAGGCTGGACCGCTTGAGCGACTATTTTGCCCTTTTTCCCCGAAAAGATGCTAGCCCGAATCGCTTGATCGTCGGACCCCCGGGCTGCTATCGCGAGTTCTTGCGCCGTAGCGACGAGAACAAGTCGGGCAGGGGATTGGCCACCTCGATCTTGCCTTCATTCGGGTCGCCGGCAAGTTCCTCGGCCAGGGCGTCCTTGTGGCGGTATTCGCGACCGCCGGCCGGCAGCGAGTCGACCTCGAATCGTGCTGCCAGCGCTCCGGTGCTCTTGGCGTGACCCAGTGCCTGGACGACGTCGGGATACGTGCCGCCAAGTTCGACGATGGCCCGAATCACCTCGTCGACCTTCGTGCCAACCACGCGTTTCTGGTCGGGAACGCCGACGGCAAACTTGCTGACCGTCACGCGGTTGCCGGTGCCTTTGATCAGGATCGACTTGCCTGCTTCGAGCACGAACGGCGTAGACAGCGTCTGCTCGTGGCCGAATACGACGATCTCGGGCCGATGACTGCGGGTCACGTGGATCATCGGCGGACCCGTCGTGCCCAGCACGTGGTAGCCGAACTCGCCTCCGAGGCTCTCGCCGCGCACCAGCGGATCGGCACGATTCATGGCCCAGAGGGCCCGGAATGCGCCATATCGGGTTTCGGAACTTTGCACCTCGAGCAGCCCGACCAACTCGTCGCGAGCGGACACGTCGGCCATCGAGCTGAGAGCCGCCAGGGCATAGGCCCGGAACGCGGGCTCTTCGCGGGCTGCGCGAGCCAACGGGGCTGCCGCCCGATTGTCATCGAGATAGGCCAGGGCTTCGGCCGCATAGAACCGCACCTCGGGATCCGTACTCTCGGTACCGGTCACCAGGGCGGAAACGGATTCCTGGCCGATCGCCTCCAACCGCAGGGCGGCCGTGGCCGCGGTGATCGGGTCGAGCAGTTGCCGCTCGAGCAGCCCGATGCGTAAGCTTTGCTCCGCGGGTGTCTCTTGCAGCGGGATGGACCGCACCACGCGAACGTAGCGAGCAATGTTGTCCTTGTACCGCGGGTGAATCTTCAGGTCGATGCGTTCATCGCTGACCGGCTTGGCGGCTCCCTGTTTGATGCCGCGCGAGAACAAGTGGAAACGACGGTTGATTGCCTGTCCGATCCGGGCGGCCAACTGCACCGACTTGTCTTCGGGGGCGATGAACAGGCCGATATCGCGCGAGCGGGTGGCCTTGCCGCCGCCCAGCACGCGTCCGCGCACGAGCAGCGCTCGATCCTTCTCGCCTTCGGCCGAGGGATCGACCAGCAGGGGACCTTCCCCGAGACCCCACGTGTGCCCCTGGCGGATCGCTCCGCCCAGCACGGCCATTTCCGTGAGGCGCGTTTCCATCAGCCAACCGCCCCGCAGGCTGGTTGTTTCGCTATGCGAGGGGACGTGAACTTCCAGATCGAACGAGTCGCCTTTGCGCACGCCGGGCGGCAGAAAGCCGCGAACGAGTACGAGCGACGTCGACGGCGAAGCCAGCAACTGGTTGGGATGCTGCACGCCGATAGTCTGCAATTCGTGATATAGCGCGGAACGTTGCGGAGACGGCGCCGGATCTTCGCCCGTCGCGTCGAGATTCGTGACTAGAGCCACTGACTCGACCGGGACGTAGCGATCACCGAACGGCCGGGCGACTTCGCCGACGAGCCGAGTCTTCGACTCCAGCACGCCAGAAAATTCTTCCGGACTTTGCGAGCGCAAATTGGGCGCCGCGCACCCGAAGAGCGCTATCGCTCCGCAAACGAACCAGGCGTAGCAAGGCCTCATGCCGTGCTCCGTAGGCTTACCCAGCGACACTCCGCAATCCCGCGCTTCCGTGCACGCACGAGCGGCGTCGTGTTAGTCTCGCCGTGAGAAACACACGAACGAGTTTCTCAGAAATGCTTTGACGAGGGCGGGAAGATAGTGGGCCTCCCCCGGGGCGTCAAGGCCGCTTTTGCGGCAGTTCGCCAATCTTGCGCCGTCGCGCGTTTATGGCGGATCGTAGCCCCCGGCACGAAACGGGTGACAGCGGGCGATGCGGCAGATGCCCCGCCACGTACCTCGCAAAAAACCGTGCTTTCGCACCGCCCCGATCATGTAGTGGCTGCACGTCGGCTGATAGCGGCAGCCGAAACCCACGAACGGACTCAACGTCACCTGGTACAGCCGCACGAGTGCTATCACGGCGTGAGCCGGGAGACCGCGCATTGCTTGCCAAACCGATTGCATCGTCGAATTCACTCGTTGCGCCTTGCATGCAGAGAACGGCTGCTTGGCAATTATACTGCATCTCCCTTGCGCCGAACCCGCTGTGTCCGCGGCGCAGCCTCACGCTCGCACGGCGCCGTCCTGCGGCTTATTAGCCCCTTTGCGACGGCCCGGCATCTTTGGCACCTTGGTTCTTGCCCTTGAGGCGCTTGCATGCTCGCCTGGTCAACTGCACGATCGACTTCTGCAGGGATTCCAACTGAGGCTCGCCGCCGCGCGGAATAGCCACGATATCGATCGCCTCGGGCAGTTCGGTCCGCGAGAGGCGAAACGCCTCGCGCAGCAAACGCTTCCACCGGTTGCGCACGACGGCCCCGCCATGCTTGCGCGACACCGAAAGGCCCAGCCGCTGGTGCGACAGTTCATTCGAGGCAACGTATACCAACAGCGTCCCATCCGAGGCCGAGCAGCGCTGCCGATAGACGCGATCGAAATCGGCGCTCTTGCGCAGGTGGAAACGAGGCTCAAAGCGCTGAGACGGCGTCGAGGCATTCATTTCGAATCGCCGGCCGGCCGGTCGCCGTCGCCGGGCACCAGTGGCTTGCGGTACCACTGGTCTTGGCTGTGCTGCGTGGGGCCGTGCGACTTGCGTGCGGCCCGCATCGCCTGGCGTCCGCCCATGATTACCAGGGCCATCAGAAAGCCGCCCAATAGCACCAGGCCCAGCAGTGCCATCAGCACTTTGGCCCGCCGCTGGGGATCGAGCTTCATCAGCAGCGGTTCCGCTTTTTTCTCCGCGTCCGCGGCGGCCTCCACCGCCAGCAGCAAGGTGCTCGACGACCAGACGCTTAAGCGGGTAACGAGGTCGCTTACCATTTGAGATCCCGCCGCGGATCTTGCGCGTGCATGCTCTTCACGTGTTCGTCGAGCTTCTTGATCGTTTCCTGGCATTCCGCGTCTAGCGGACTGGGAAGCACGATCTGTACTTCGGCGTACAGGTCGCCGGGCTCGGCTCCATCCGCCGCGACACCGCGTCCCTTGACGCGCAGTTTACGGCCGCTCGAGCTCCCCGGGGGGATCGAGAGCGCAATCGTGCCGCCGGGCGTCGGTACGTCGACCTTGGCTCCCAGTGCGGCTTCGGCCACCGTGACCGGTACGCGCACTTCGAGGTTCTTGCCCCGCCTCGTGAACCAGGGATGCGGGGCCACGTTGATCTTGATCAGGATGTCGCCGGGTTTGCCGCCCGGGGCTTCCTCGCCCTGCCCGCGAAGTCGCAGTTTCTTGCCTTCCTCGGTGCCGGCGGGGATTTTCACCGTCAGCGTTTCCACCTTGCCGCTGCTGCGGCGCAGCGAAATCTGCGCCTGGCCGCCGACCACTGCGGTGTTGAACGGGATTTCCAATTCCGCGGAGATGTCGGCGCCGCGCGGTTGAGGGCGCGGGCCTGCGCCGCGTGCGCGACCCCCGGCGCGGCGAAACTGCCCGAAGATGTCGCCGAACATGCCGGCCGGATCGCCGCCCCCGCCGCCGTAGCGCTGGCCGAACAATTCGCTGAAGTCGACTTCCTCGCCGCCGGGCCAGGCCGCTCTGGCACCTCCGCCCCGTGGCCCGGCTCCGCCGCCGCCGGCCATCGACTCGAACGAGCTGCCGTAGCGGTCGTAGAGTTCCCGCTTGCTGGGGTCGTTGAGCACGTCGAAGGCCCGCTGCACCTCTTGGAAGCGGGTCTTGGCCGTATTGTCGTCGGGGTTCAGGTCGGGGTGATGTTTGCGGGCGAGCTTGCGATAGGCCTTTTGAATGTCGGCCGGCGAGGCGTCGCGGCCCACACCCAGGATCTTGTAATAGTCTTCGGACATGCCGATGTCACTACGCGGCAGACGGAGCAAGGAACGATCGGCCGGGCCAGACCGCCTGCCCGGGGTACCGACATTCTACGTTTTGCGGCCAAAAACCATCAAGTCTTCCGGGTCTTTCGGGCGTGCTACGTTTGATACGGATGTATGAACCGACATTTTCGGAGTCCCCATGCAACGTACCCCCTGGTGCCTCTGTGCCGCACTCTGCGCCATCTCGCTGGTTGCGCCGGCCGAAGCTTTGGCCGGTACCGGCGGCAGGCTGAAAATCGAGGTTGTGGACCGCGATACCGGATCGCCATTGGCGTGCCGCATGCATCTGACGAACGCCGGCGGCCGCGCGCTCAAGGCCCCGCGCGTGCCGTATTGGCACGATCATTTCGCGTTCGACGGCACGGTCACGCTCAAGCTCGCCAAGGGCGAATACGATTTCGTCATCGACCGTGGGCCGGAATACCTCGAGCAACGCGGCCATTTCACGATGGACAACTTCTCGCAGGACACGCAGATCATCGAGCTCAAGCGGTTCGTCGACATGGCGGCCGAAGGTTGGTGGTCCGGCGATCTCGACGCGGCCCGCCCGGCCGACGACTTGCCGTTGCTGATGAAGGCCGAGGACCTGCACGTGGTCGAGCTGATTACCTGGCCCGGACGCGAAGTCCTGTTGCCCAGCGGCAAAGAGCCAATCAACCCGATCGTGCAATTCGACGACAATCGCTTCTATCACTCGTCGGCCGGCATCGACGCGCGGGCAGGCGGGACGCTGCTGTACTTCAACTTGCCCGAGCCGCTCGATATCGGCGGACTGAGCGGCGGCTATCCGCCGCAGCAGGAAGCCGTCGCCGAGGCCAAGCAACACGCCGGCGCTTGGGTCGACGCCCAAAAGGCGTACGGCTGGGACGTACCCCTGTGGGTGGCCGCCGGGCAACTCGACTCGGTGCAAGTGCTGAACAGCAACCTGCGCCGCAAGGAGGTGGCCAGCAGCGAGCGCGACGGTAAGCCGCGCGACGAGCTCGTTTACCCGGCTCCCTACGGAAACGGCCGCTGGTCGGAGGCGATCTACTACCACTTGCTCAACTGCGGTTTGCGTATCCCGCCCACGGCCGGCAGCGGGTCGGGCCAGGTGGCCAACCCGCTGGGCTACAACCGCATGTACGTGCACGTCGACGGCGACCTGACGTACGAGAAATGGTGGCAGGGCGTGGCCGCCGGCCGCGTGATAGTCACCAACGGCCCGCTGATTCGGCCCACCGTCGAGGGCGAAATGCCCGGATATGTGTTCCGCGCCGACGAGGGGCAGGTGGTCGAACTCGAAATCGGCCTGACCATGTCGTCCCGCGACAATGTCTCGTATATCGAGGTCATCAAGAACGGGGAGGTCGTGCAGTCGGTGCGCGTGGCCCAGTGGGCCGAGAACGGCGGACGGCTGCCGCCGGTCGTGTTCGAGCAAAGCGGCTGGCTGCTGCTCCGCGCCGCGACCGATGTCTCCGACACCTACCGCTACGCGATGACGGCGCCATACTACGTCGAGATCGGCGACAAGCCCCGCGTCAGCCGCCAGTCGGTGCAGTTCTTCCTCGACTGGCTCAAGCAACGCACCGTCGCGGTCAAACTCGAGGTGACCAACCCCGAGCAACAGGCGGCCGTGCTCGAGTATCACGACCAGGCCCGAGCCTACTGGGAAGACCTGCTTAGTCAGGCCAACGCGCCGTAAGCCTACGTGCCCCAGTCGCGCGGGTAGCGAAAATCGCGATCCATGGTGCGGTGCGTCAGCTTCGCGATCACGGGCAGCCGCCGCTTGTATTGATTGCGGCGAATCATTCGCACCACGCGGTCGATGAACTCGGCATCGAATCCTGCCCGCACCAACTGAGCCGGCTGCCAGCGTCGATCGACCAACAGCACGAGTAGGCGGTCGACTTCCTCGTAGCCGAAGCCTAGTTCGCCTTCGTCTGTCTGGCCCACCCACAGGTCGCCACTGGGGGCTTTCTTGAGAATGGCGTCGCCTACACCCAGATGCTTCGCCAATTGGCGTAGCTGGGTCTTGTACAAGTCGCCGATCGGGTTTATCGCCGAGGCCAGGTCGCCGAACTGCGTGCCGTAGCCCAAGAGCAGCTCGGTCTTGTTGCTGGTGCCGACCACCAGGCCCTCGAAGGCCGCGCTTTGGTCATAGAGGATCGTCATCCGTTCCCGTGCACACTTGTTCGCCAGTCGCATCCGCGACACGTTCGGCATGTGCGCCAGGTAAGCATCGATTTGTGGCGTGATCGGCACTTCGAGCGACTGCACGCCCAGGTCGGCGATCACGGCCCGGCTGTCGCGCAACGTCTCCTCGCTCGACGTCTTGTAGGGCATCGTGACGGCCAGCACGTTCTCGGGGCCCATCGCACGCACGGCCAGATAGGCCACGACGCTCGAGTCGATGCCGCCGGAAAGCCCGAACACCGCGCGGCGGAAACCGGTCCGCTCGATCTCGTTGCGGATGAACCGCTCGAGGATCTCGGCCACCAAAGCCGGATTGATCGTTAGGTCCGTTTGGTCGGAATCAAGCTTCATAGCGACGGCGTTTGATCCGCTTGAGCTCTTCGATGGTCAATAACAACTGCTCGTCGCGTCCCAGCGGCGTAATCAACCGCTCGCGGCGCAACTCGGCCAGGTCGCAACTGACGATCGCCAGCGATTCGTCGAAGGCCGGCGCCCGGGCGATCACGCGGCCGTCGGGCCCCACGGCCAGGCTCTGGCCGAAGAAACACAAGCCGTCCTCGAAACCGACTCGGTTGACGACGATCACCAGCGCGCCCAGCAACTGAGCGTACGTGCGTGCGAACATTTCGTAGGTCTCGGCCGTGGCAATGTTCGGCCCGCCCACGCCGCGTGCTGGTGAGTTGATGATGCAGATCACCGCGTCGACTTCCTCGGCTTGCAGGATCGCGGCGGCTGAAACGTGCCACAGATCCTCGCAGATCATCAGGCCCACGCGTCCCAGCCTCGCGGCGTTGAAGGCCTGAAACCGCTTGCCGGCGGAGAAGTAGCGCTGCTCCTCGAACAGTCCGTAGGTCGGCAAGTAGACCTTGCGGTGAACGTGAACGAGCCGCCCGGCTTCGGCGTACAGGGCGGCGTTGTAGAAGTGATGCCCGCGGCTCTCCTCGACAAAGCCGGCCACGAGGCCCATGGGGCTGGCTGCTTCGACGATTTGGGCGATTTCCAGACTCGAGCGCGGCAGGGACACTTCGGCCACGATGTCGCGCAGAAAGTACCCGGTCAGCGACAGTTCGGGAAAGATCACCAGATCGGCCTGCTGCTCTTTGGCCGCTGCGATCTGGTCCAGATGCATCTGCACGTTGCGCGGACGATCGCCCAGGACCGGTGCGATTTGGGCCAATGCGACCCGCAGCGTACCGTCTTCGGCCGGCGCTATGTTTTCGGTCGGCTGAGAGGCCGTATTGGGCTCGCTCGTCGTACTCACGGAAATGGCCGCAGCGGGTGTTGCTGGAATTCGATCTCTCTCAAGTAAGCTTCCGGGGCGATTGCATGAGTGTCAAGTTCACGCCAGCAGCCGTAAGTTGAAGCCTTGCAACCGTTGGTATCCATCGGCCGCCTTCGATGATGGAGCGATCACGCAGGCCGCATGCAGGTCAATCAAAAAATGCTTGGAATGAGGTTTTCGTCCAAGTATACTTGAACGCTCATTCCAGGAGAGACGCTACTGTAGAGTCCCAACAGCCACCGGCGGCCCGGCACCCCATGGTGCATCGGCTGCGCGGGGCTTTCTCTTTTTTGGTCTACAGGCCAAGCCTATTGTTTGCGGCGGGCGTTGTTTCGGGCCGCCACGTCTCCATTCACCACGCAAGATTCGGCTTCATCTGGGAGATCGATATGTCGGAAACCAAGCTGCAAAGAACAATCCTGGTGATTGTTCTTTGGGGGCTAAGCGCGGTTTCATCCGCTCGAGCAGGGGGGCTCATCGTCGCTGGCGACCACAACATCGGAAACCCCATCGACGGCTCGTTCACCGCGCCAGTCGACCCGGGCAATGCCCTTTGGTTTGCAAACATTCTCGGCGGTGGTACGACCGTCAAAATCCAGGACGAGTTGTACACGGGCTCCAACCAGGCCTCCACCGACTCGATGAACACGTACTACAGCACGCTGCCGGGCGTCACGTCCAGCTTATTCACCGGCACGATCACTCCCGGCGACCTGGCCGGCGTGGATCTGTTCTTCAGCATCCTGCCATCGGACGACTACGACGCCGGCGAAATCAGCGCGCTTTCGGACTTTTTGAATGGCGGCGGCACGCTCGTCTTCATCGGCGACAATGCCACGGGATTCGGGGACGAGAACGCCCGCATCAACGCGGCGCTGACTGCCATGGGTAGCGGGATGCAACTGGGCGGGGCCAACATCGACGTTTCGCAGTTCTTCACCACGACCAACATTGCCCCCGGTGGGCTGAACACCGGGGTCACATCGTTCTCATACAACTTCACGACCGACGTGATCGGCGGCACTCCGCTGTTCGGGACGGTCACTGACGACATCACGTTCGTGGCCTACGAGGTGCCGGAGCCGGCTGCGGGCGTCCTGTTGGCTTGCGGCCTGGTTGGGCTCGCCTGCGTCGCACGCCGTCGGGCGATTCGCTCATAGAAGAGCGGAGTTTCCACCGAGCCATGACGGCCGCCCGCGCTTTGCCGCAGGGAACCCGAGCGCGGGCATTTCCACGGCCAAAGCGCGGGCGTATCCGCCATCGACTCGTCTTCGCGCTACGGCTGACCTTGCGTCTGCGACTTCTGATCAAATCGAGCCAGCACCCAGTCGCTCGTGCGGCCGTCGGCGTAGTTGAGCGTAAGCTTGCCCTGCGGCTGCGTCAGGCTCACCAGCGATGTCTTGAACCGAACCTTGCCGTTCGAGCCAAGCTGGAAGTTCACCGCCTGCGTTTGCTTGTCGACCGTGCCGGTGACCGACTGATCGTTGCCGGTCAACACGTCGTAGTAGTTGCCGCGTAGGGTACCTTGCTTGTCGACGGCCAACTGCAGCATGGCACTGGCATCGGTGGCGCCTTGGGGGGCGACGGCAAAGACGCCCAGCGGCAGGTAGTCGCCCCGAGCTCGAGCCCGTGCCGCGGCCGAGGCGCTAGGCGAGACGGGCTGCTGACTGGCCTGATCGTCATACGACGAGTCGTCCGTTTCGTCGGTTTCGCCGGTGTACACGCTGGACGTGTCGTCGTAATAGCCGTCGTCATCGACCGCAGCAATGCCCAGCCAGGCGGCTGCGGTGGCAAACGTGGCCACGGCCCAAGCGTCGGCATGCGGGTGCGTGTAGCGCCAGGCGTTGGGATGCTGGGCGTACCAGGCGGGCGTGAATGGCTCCTGCCCCGGCTTGAAGTTGGTCTTCAACTGCGAAGCCCTGTCTTGCAGGTTGGTGCCGGCACCGCCCTTGAGCAGACCATCGGCGATCTGCGACTGCAATTGGCCGCTGAGGTTGCGCAGGTTCTCGCCGACCGCGCCATTGCGAAGCTGCTGGCCGATTTGGCCCTGTCCAACCTGTCGCTGCCGGACCTGCTGCTGCTGGAAGTTGCCACGCCGCCCGCCGCCACGTCCGCGCGGGCCGGCCAGGGCGTCCTGCGCCACGAGTCCGAAGATCAACGTCACTGCGAATGCCGTCAAGAAACCCTTTTGCATCGACACACCTTTGGGAATGGATCTGAGAGAGAATGCCCTGAGCCGGCCGTGGCCCCACCCCTGAGTAGGGATATTGGAAGCCTAGCTCACGATGGCTGCTCTCACGGAAGCGAAGCCCGAGAGGCGCGCGAAACGCCGGGAAAAACCGCCGTCGGATGGACTTCGTGGAGAATCAGTTGTCCAGCGAATGGCGAATTGCCGTGGCCAGGTCGCGCCGCGTCGTCGGAGAGTACTCGAGGTCGAACCACAGGACGTTGCCCTGGGCATCGAGCAGGTAGGTGCGCGGCAGCTTGCTGAAGGCCACTTTCGCAAAGGCCGATCCGTCGGCGTCGGTAAGCACCGGATACGTCGCGCCAGCCTGCTTGGCCAACTCGGAAGCCAGTTGCGGGGCGTCGCCAGTGTTGATGGCCACGACATTCAGCCCTTTGTCGCCAAAACGTGGCTGATAGTAGCGAGCCAGGTCCGACAGTTCCTCCAGTGCCGTCGGCTGCTGCGCATTCCAAAAGACCACCACCGTCAGGCGATCGCCTTGCAGTTGAGTGATCGGCTGCTGCTCGCCTTCGAGATTCGGGAGTTCCATCTGCGGAAACGGGTCGCCCACGCGTACGCGGCAGGTCGCGGCATGGTCGTCGGTTAAAGCGACGGAGGGCATCGAGAGCTCGGCCACGTCGACGTTGTCCAAAGGCAGCGGGGCCTCGGATGCGGGAAGCGCCTGCGGGGGTTCCGTCTGGGCCGGCTTTCTCGCGGGTTGACGTGGAGGCTCAACGGGACGTTCGGCGCGGGCCACCTGCACTTCGCCCTCATCGGCCGGCTCCGGCTCCGCAACTTCGGCAGTCGGTGCCTCGCGCTCGTCCGCGTCGTCTTGCGGGGCCGTTTCAGAGCGAGCGGCTGCCCCGGCAGGCTCTTCAGGGGCTGAATTGGTGTCGCAGCCGCTCAGCGTCAGCAGCCCGCCAAGCACGATCGCCCATCCAAGTCCACCGGCCGCCAGGCGTGTGAGCATCAAAGCGTTTCTCTCCGAGAGCGTCTCGTGTCGGCCGGACGATCCATGCCGGCTGCCGCGGCGTTTACTCTCGCCGCCTGCGAAAGGAACCATTGTGTTCGCCCCGGCCCCCGTGCGTCAACGCCATGCTAGCGGGGTCGCTCGCCGCGAATCTCGATCCCCAACTCGCGCAACTGCTTGAGATCGACGCGTCCGGGGGCCTCGGTCATCAGATCCGTGGCCCGTTGCGTCTTCGGAAAAGCAATACAATCACGGATGTTGTCCAGATTGCCGAACAGCATCACCCAACGATCCAATCCCAGCGCGATGCCGCCGTGCGGCGGAGCTCCGAAGGCCAGCGCATCGAGCAGAAAGCCGAACCGTTCGCGAGCCTGCTCGGCCGTGATGCCCAACAGGTTGAACACCTGCTGCTGCACGCCGGGATCGTGGATACGAATCGTGCCGCCGCCGGCTTCGAGCCCGTTGATCACGAGGTCGTAGGCCTGAGCGCGGCAGGCTCCCGGATCGGTCGTGAGCAGTTCGATGTCCTGCGGGCGCGGCGCCGTGAAGGGATGGTGCATCGCCGCCCAGCCGCCCGTCTCCTCGTCGCGGGCAAACATCGGAAACTCGACGACCCAGGAAAAGTGCTTCGCCTGCGGGTCGTAGAGTTTCAACTCGTGTCCGAACCGCCGCCGCAGTCCGTACAGTGCCTTGCAGGTCACCTCGTACTCGTCGGCCACGAACAACAGCAAGTCGCCCGGCTCGGCCTCCATGCGCTCGGCGATGCGCGCGAGCAGTGCCTCTTCGAAGTTCTTGGCAATCGGCGAGGCCAGCTTCCCGCCTTCCTCGACCTTGAACCAGGCCAGCCCTTTGGCGCCGAAGTCCTGCACGACGAAGTTGGTCAGTTCGTCGATGCCCTTGCGCGAGTACTTCGACGCGGCGCCTTTGGCATTCAGGCCCCGTACGCGGCCGCCGCCATCCGCCGTGGCCCGAAACACGCGAAACTCGGCTTCGCGCGCCAGGTCCGTGAGGTCGACGATCTCCATGCCGAACCGCAAGTCCGGCGCGTCGTGACCAAAACGCTCCATGGCTTCGTCGTACGTCATCCGCGGCAGGGGCAATGTGAGTTCGAGCCCGAGCAATTCCTTGGCCAGCCGCGCGGCCAGACCGTCGATCAAACCCATCACGTCGTCGTCGTCGACGAACGACATTTCCAGGTCGAGCTGCGTGAACTCAGGCTGGCGGTCGGCCCGCAAGTCTTCGTCGCGAAAGCAGCGGGCCACTTGCACGTAGCGGTCGTAGCCGGCGATCATCAGGATCTGCTTGTACAACTGCGGCGACTGGGGCAGGGCGTAGAAGCTGCCGTGGTGGATCCGGCTGGGCACCAGGTAGTCGCGGGCGCCCTCGGGTGTGCTGCGACCGAGCATCGGCGTCTCGATGTCCAGGAAGCCGTGCTCGTCGCAATACTTGCGCATGCCCAGCGTGATGCGGTGCCGCAGTTCCATGGCATTCTGCATCTCGCCGCGACGCAAATCGAGGTAGCGGTACTTGAGCCGCAAGTCTTCGGTCGGCACTTCCTTGCTGCCCGGCTGAAACGGCGGCGTCACGCTCTTGTTCAGCAGTTGCAGCTTGGTGGGCCGCACCTCGATCGCGCCGGTGGCCAGCTTGGGATTGACCATGCCCTCGGGCCGGTCGGCCACTTCGCCGGTGACCGAGATGACAAACTCGCTGCGCAGCGATCTGGCGAGTTTTTGCGTGTCTTCGCCGCACTCGGGGCCGAACACGATCTGCGTGACGCCGTAGCGGTCGCGCAGATCGATGAAGATTCCGCCGCCGTGGTCGCGATAGCTGTCGACCCAGCCGCAAAGCGTCACGGTTTGTCCGATGTGCTGCGTGCCCAACTCGCCGCACGTATGCGTCCGCATCACGGCCGTTTCCCCATCGCTGCAAACTCTTGTCACCCCGCCACACCCACCGCGGGCTCAGGCAAACCGCCCATCTTACTCTAGACACGGCGGCATGGGGAAGGTGATCGAAAACCGCTAATCACACCGCCATTTTCGCGGCCGATCCACACGCCTCGCTGTTTAGCCCGAAGCCATCGGCGACGGCGTTTGTGCCTATTGCTTCGCTCGTAATAGCCCGTAGAGTGCAACGAGCACGACCGGCAAGAATGCGGCCAGGCCGGCGACTGCCAACTTGCCGTTGCGCCACCAGCAGGCACTACCCAAGAGCGCGAAACCCAGGGTTGGGAATCCGAATGCAATCGCCAACAGGCCAAAGAATAGAGCCGGATTCTGGACGCGGCGCTCCACATTCTCGGGTTGCGGCAAGAGAGACAGGGCCGTTGCCAGCGTCAGCAAGGCGATAATCCAAAAGGTTACTGCTACGAGGCGTAGCCACCACGCGCTGCGCCTCGGCCGCTGGACGGTGTCCGTCTTCGGGCTTTCAAAGGGTTCTTTCTCATGCTGCTCATTGCACCGCTGCGATTTCCTGCGTCACGTCGTCCCGCGATCGCTTCTCGCTCATCGGCACCCAGCGCACCTCGCTCAGGCTGCGGAACCAGGTCATCTGCCGCTTGGAGAACTGCCGGGTGTGTTTTTTCACGTCGGCAATCGCAGTGGGCAGGTCGCACTTGCCGTGCAAATGGTCGATCACTTCCCGGTAGCCAACCGCCTGCGACGCGGTTCGCCCGGGCGGACGCGACATCCGCAGCAGCCCTTGGGTTTCGTTCACCAAGCCGGCGTCGAACATGGCGTCGACGCGCTGGTCGATCCGCCGGTAGAGTTCCTCGCGGGGCCAGTCGAGCACGAACGCGCGGCACGCCCCGGCGGGGCGGCCCCGGTCGAAATGCTTTTGGTGTTCGCTGATGGTGCGGCCGGTCTTCTCGAACACTTCGATCGCGCGAATCACCCGCCGCAGGTCGCTGGGGTGCAGCTTCTCGGCAGCCTGCGGGTCGATCTCGGCCAGGCGTGCGTGCAGCCGGTCCTTTCCCTCCGATTCGGCTACGTGCAGCAACTGCCGCCGCAGCGGCCAATCGGCCGGCGGGCCGGAGAAGATGCCCCGCAGCAAGGCTTTCAAATAGAGCGGCGTTCCGCCCACGAACAACGGCGTTCGTCCCCGCGCTGCGATGTCGCTCACTGCTCGTTCGGCCGCCTCGACGTATTGGGCGACGCTGTACTCCTCGTCGGGCTCGATCACATCGATCAAGTGATGCGGGACGTCCAGACGATCGTTGCGCGTGGGCTTGGCCGTGCCGATGTTCATGTGCCGGTAGAGGGCCATCGAGTCCATCGAAATGATCTCGGCATTCAGCCGCCGCGCCAGATCGATTGCCAGTCCCGACTTCCCGCTGGCGGTGGGCCCGGAGAGAAACCAGCAATCGGCCGTGGGAGGGAGATCGGGGTGCATTCTCGCTTTCGCTTCGCCTTGCCAGCCGGGGCTGGGCGACCTACCATGGCCGGCATCGCCAACCGTTGTCCGTTCACCATGATTTCAGTCCGGCCGTGACCGAAACTGCTTCCATTTTTGCCCGCCTGATGGCCGTGGTCGAGGACCGCAAGGCGAACCCTTCGGAGAAGTCGTACACGACCAGGCTCCTAAGCGGCGGCGTGGACAAAACGACCGCGAAGTTCAGCGAGGAAGCGGGCGAGTTGGTCGAGGCGGCGCGCGAACCCGGCGATGCCGGACGCGATCATACCATTCACGAGGCGGCTGACGTGGTCTACCACCTGCTCGTGCTGCTGGCATCAAAGGATGTGGCCCTGTCGGACGTCGAGACCGTGCTGGAGGGGCGTTTCGGCATAGGTGGCCTGGAAGAAAAGGCCTCGCGCACACAGGAGCCCCCCAAGGGCGACACCGAGAACAAGCCCGCCAGCGACTTCCCATCATGAGCAATTTGCGGATCGGACTACCCAGCAAGGGCCGCCTGGCCGAAGTGGCCGCCGAGCTATTGAAAGAGGCCGGCCTCAGCTTTCGCCGCCAGGAACGCAGCCTGTTCGCCCGCTGCCGCGAAGTGCCGCTCGACGTGACCTTTCTGCGCACCGACGACATTCCCGTTCTCTGTGCCGAGGGTGCCATCGACATGGGCATTACTGGCGGCGACCTGTTGGCCGAGAGCCAGGTGGAACTGATCGAGCGGCTGGCCCTGGGCGTGGGCCAGTGCCGGTTGGCCGTGTGCGTGCCCGAGGACAGCAAAATCACCTCGCCCGCGGATCTCGACGGGACCCGCGTGGCCACGAGCTTTCCTCGAGTGACCGAGAACTTTCTGAAAGAGCACAAGGCCCAGGCCCACCTGGTGAATCTGTCCGGCTCGGTCGAAATCATGATTGCCCTGGGCGTGGCCGATGCGATCGTCGATTTGGTCGAAACGGGCAGCACGCTGGCCGCGAACCGCCTGCGCATTCTGGCCGAGGCGGGCAGCTACCAGACGCTGCTCGTGCAGAACCCCGCCCGCCGACAGGCCGAAGTGGCCGATCGGGTCGTGCGGCGGCTCGAGGGCGTCGTCATTGCCCGCAGCTATACGCTGTTGGAATACAACGTTCCCCGGGCCAAGCTGCCGCAGGCCGAAAAGATCACCCCCGGTTTCAACTCGCCGACGATCAGCGCGCTGGAAGACAGCGACTGGTGTGCCGTGCGCGTGATGGTTCGCCGCACAAACGTGATCGACATCATGGAGCAGCTCGAGGCATTGGGAGCCTCGGCGATCCTCGAGACCCGCATCGCCAACTGCCGACTGTAGCGCATCGTTGGCCGGCCTCGGCGTGTGGCGGCGTGCCATCGGCGTGAACCTTCATCGTCTAACGCGTGTCTCGACGTGCACGATGGATGCTCAGATCAAACCGTTTGAGGAATCCCACCTGGAGGCGGTGGTTCGCTTGTCGCTCCGCGCCTGGGCGCCCGTCTTCACTTCGATCGAACAGGCAATGGACGCCGAGGTCTATCGGCACTTCTTTCCCGATTGGCGCGTCACACAACAATCGTCCGTCGAATCGGCGTGCCAGGATCCAGAGATGCACGCCTGGGTGGCGACTATCGGCGACGACGTCGTAGGCTTTACGGCCCTGCGAACGCACGCCGACGACGCGATGGGCGAGATCTATATGATCGCCGTCGACCCCGACCACCAGTGCCGTGGTATCGCCAAGGCCCTCACCGAGCATGCCTGCGCCTGGCTCAAGCAGGCCGGTATGGTCGTCGCCATGGTCGAAACGGGCGGCGATCCCGGTCACGGTCCCGCACGCGGTACGTACGAATCGGCAGGGTTTCGCCTGTTTCCCGTCGCGCGATACTTCAAGAGGCTGTAGCTCCATTTCGAATCGCGAAGTCGCGATGTCTTGCAGCGCCGCCCGGCGCCCTGTCCTGCCACCGTGTGAGAGGAACTCGCAGGCGGCATTGGCGAACGCGTCGGTGGCGTAGAAGTCGTCGTCGGCCGCGACCGCGTCGTTGCCGCGCACGATGCCGCGGTCGCCCTCGGATTTGAAGTAGTTGATCGCAAGCAGGCACACTTGGCCCGATGGCGGTGTGCAGCCTCAGACCCGCTCCTCGAGCCCCCGCCCCCAAGTGCCCGCGGCGACCACGCGGGACGCCGGCGCAGAAAGAAGCTCGTGAGGATCATCGGCGTCGCCCTCGCCAAGCGCAACCATCACCAGATCGGCACGCTTGCCGGGCTCGAGTGATCCGGTGCGATCGGCCAGGCCCAAGGCTCGCGCTCCGTCGAGGGTGGCCATGCGCACTAACGCGGCCAGACTAACGTCGGGATGAGCCATGGCGGCGAATCGCAACTCTTCGAGCATGTTCAAGTTCGGGTTCGAGGCGCGGCTGTCCGTGCCGAGTGCCACGTGGACGCCGCCGGCCAGCATCTCGGGGAGTGGATAGGATGAATGGCCGAAATAGGCGTGCGTCCTCGGACAATAGACGACCGACATCGTCGTGGCGCGCGAGGCCAGAAAGGCGATCTCGTCGTCATCGAGATAGTTGCCATGGATCACCAGGGCCCGGGGAGCTTCGGCCAGGTGGTGCAAATAGTCGAGCACGCGGGGCAGTCGCGCCTGCGGCGTAGGGTCCCAATTGCCGCCCGCTTCGAGCAGCTCGCGAAACGGCCCCGAGCCCTGCGTTAGCAACTCCAGTTCCTCGCGCGACTCGGCCAGGTGCATGGCCAGGGGCACGTCGAAGCGGCGGCTCAACGCCACCAACTCCGACAGCAATTCGACGTGCACCGTGTAGGGGGCGTGGGGACTCAGCCCGGGCAGAATGTCAGCGAGGCCGCGCTCGGCCGACAGAAATGCCTCGGCGGCGGTGACGGCGGCTTGAGCGCGGGCCCGCGTGGGACCGATTGATTCGTGAAACATCACGGAGGACGGTCGCTCGGCAGGCAGATCGTCGGCGCTGCGCCAGTCGCTGGTGGCAATCTCGCCGATCGTCGTGGTGCCGCCGTGCAGGCATTGTCGCAGCCCTTCACTTGCGGCCGCCGTGCCTGCTGCAGCGGATTCTCGCCGATGGGCAAGCAGCAGGCGAATCCAGGCGGGCAGTGGCGTACCGGCGACTCCGAACGGGGCTGCCAGATCGCTGAACTCCAGGTGCGTGTGGGCGTTGACGAAACCCGGCAGGATGGCCACGTTGCCGAGGTCTCGCAATGTCGACCCCGGCGCTCCGCCCACGGCGACGATCCGGTCGCCCTCAACCGTGACGGTGCCACCCGAGATTGGCGGGTCGCTCACCGGAAAAACCACGAGGGCCTTCAGGACCGTGCGTTCAGAACCCATGAGAATCCTTTCGCCGGAACAGCAAATGGCGAAGCAAGGCTAACCCGGCAGCCAGTGTGCCGATTGTTGGTCGATCGCTTCCTGCAGCGACTCCTCCGGCGTGCGGACATACGGCAGGCGATGCAGCCAATACAGCAAACCGCCGCTTGCCAACAGGCTGGCCACCAGCACGGGCCACTGGAACAGAACCGTGCTGCCCTCGGCTTCCTGGAAGATCCACTTGGTCCACGTGGCCTCATCGCCGGTTGCTGCAAGCAATTTGTGCACGAGCACGGCCATCGAGTTGTTCACCGCGTGAAACAGCACGCACGGCACGAGACTGCCCGATTGGACGGCGATGAAGCCCAGCACGACGCCGATCAGCGTGGCCACGATCGACTGTTGCAGGATCGCATGTGTGGCGCCGAACATCACGCTGCTGACGACAATAGCCGTCCACTTGTGACCCATGTGCCGCAAGCCTGAGAGAATAAAGCCGCGGAAGGCCAATTCCTCGCAGATGGCGGGAATGACCGCGATGACCAACAATAGCAGCCACACGTTGTCGGCTTCGAGGATCAGGCTGCTGAGCTGCTCGGCAATCTGGCTATTGAGTGGGTAAACGTAGCGGACGGCCGCCTCCAGCAGATTGATCGTGGGGTGCAGTGCCACGGCCAGCAGCACGGCAACCGTTGGCGTGCCGAAAGCCGGGCGACGCAGCAACAGGGTTTGACCCGGGCTGCGAGTGAGCATCACGGCCGCCAGCACGGCCGGCGTGAGCACCACGACCAATTGCGTGACCGTGACCATCTTGGCGAAGTCGGCAAACGAAGCCGGCATGGCTGAGATGAAGCCCATAAAGAACTTCAACATCAGGATCAGCACCCCGGCAAACAGAGCCTGGGCAAAGCTGGGCGTGGCGGTGCGATCGCGCACCAGGTGGCGTAGCCAAAGACGGACGCCCCAGCGTTCGCTCTCACGGAACAAGACGCCTTCGGAGTTGAACTGGTCCGTGGCCCAGCGGATCGCCAACAAGCAGCAGCCAAGCGTCACGAACACGACCACGGGCAAGTACGGCAGCAGTTCGAGATAGTGCCCTTCGAGTGCCGCACGCAGCAACAGCACGACGCCCGTGATCGGGATCAGGCTGTTGCCTAGGTTCAATTCCACCCCCGGAGCCATCGGCAGAATCGTCAGCGGCATCGTCACTAGCACTAGGGGCATCAGGTAGTACTGGCCCTCCTTGGTCGATCGGGCCAACGCCGCCAGCGCCAGGCACAGAGCCGCAAACAGGGCCGACATCGGCACCAGGGCAATCGCCAGCCAGACGAGAGCCAACAGCGGCGGTGGTCCCCAGCCGGGCACCTGCTGCAACACAAGCGATCCGGTGATGCCCAAACTCGTGAGGTTCAGAATGGCCGTAGCCATGCTGAAGAGCATCACCGTGAGCAGCTTGCCCCACACGATTTCGAGCCGCTCGGCGGGGCTGCTTAGTAAGGTCTCCAGGGTGCCACGCTCCTTCTCGCCGGCGCAAATATCGATGGCCGGGTAGAACGCGCCGGTCAGCGCCCAGATCAACAGCACAAATGGCAGAATCTTCGACCACGCGGCGGCGACGTGCTGGTCCTCTTTGGCCACGTCGCGGGTCGCAATCTTGAACGGCTTGGCCGCCTGTGGCGGTACGTGACTCGCCTCGAGCATCTGGCGAGACATCTGGTCCCGCCACCGGGAGAGCACAGCCGAAACACGACGATATCCGGCCGAAGAAGCATCTTCGGCCAGGTTCGGGTACACGCCCACGTCGGGCAGATCGTGACTCGTCTCGGGCGGCGAGTCCCCACGAGAACGCTCTTGCTCGAGCGACTCGCGAAACTGCCGATATTGGTTCGAAAAGTCCGGAGGGAAGTAGACGACGACGTCGTAGGGCCCCTCCCGCATCGCCCGTTCGGCCATTTCAATCGGCGGCGAATCATCCGCTCCGGCGTCGAAGGTCGACTTCTCCTTGACCTTCAGCAAGTCGACGTCGCTCTCGTCGGAGAACAGGTCGCCGGCAAAACGCTCGCCGTCAACCAGCGGTGGCAATTGCGGGTCATCGGGGGCGCCGACCACGAGCACGCGGATCGCGTGCTCGCGCATGAACTGCATGACTTGGAAGAAGCTCATGCCCAACAGCGGGTAGAGCAGAATCGGCAGCACGGCGATCATGAACAGCGTGCGGCGGTCGCGCAACTGGTCGCGGATCTCGCGGCCCAGAATCAGCTTGACGATCGACCAATTCATCGATTGCCCGTTCGGTTCCTTACCAGCTTGCGCCCGCGGCGACACCCGAGCCGTGATCGGAGATGAGCCTGAAGAACAATTCCTCCAGATCGTGTTGCTCGTGGCGATCGCGCAACTCGTCGAGTGGACCCTCGGCCAGGATATGACCGTGGTGCATGATCGCGATACGATCGCAGAGTTTTTCCGCTTCGCGCATGATATGCGTCGAAAACACAATGCACTTGCCGTGATCGCGCAGCTCGCTCACCGTCTTAAGAAGCGATCGGGCCACGAGCACGTCGAGCCCGTTGGTGGCCTCGTCGAAAATCAACACCGGCGGATCGTGCACGATCGCCCGCGCGATGGACACCTTCTGCCGCATGCCGGTCGACATTTTCGCCCCCAGCACGTCGCGAATCTCGTCCATCTGGAGTCGGGCAAACACATCGTCCATCCGCTCGCGCAACGGTTCGTCCTCGATGCCGTACAGGCGGCCAAAGTATTCGACCATCTCCCAGGCGGTCATGCGGTCGTAGACGGCCGTGTTGGCCGAAACGAAGCCGATCTGGTGCCTCACCTGCGAGGCCTGCGTGAGCACTTCGTAGCCGTTGACACTGGCCGATCCGCCGCTGGGCCGCAGGATGGTACTCAGAATTCGCAGCACCGTCGTCTTGCCTGCTCCGTTGGGCCCGAGCAGCCCGTAGATCTGGCCGGGCATGGCGTCGAAGCTGACGCCACCCAGTGCGTCGATTCGTCCCTTCTGCAGGTCCGCGTAGTGCTTCGTTAGGTCACGAACGTGAATCATCTTGAGTCGCGCATCACCGGCAGGCCGCGAGACGGGGACTGTCGCGCGCCGTCCCTGTGGAGAGCCGCTGGGGACAGAGGGCGCAGATACTGTAAGGGTACCATAAGAACGCCTCCGCCTGGGGCAGTAGCGCCGCAGGATCGGACGTTGCGTTTCCGTGTGCTCCCCAACATACACGGCGCACGCGGTCCAGGGCCACCACCCTCGTCGCTTGGCCTCGGGGCCGATGGCCGAGGCGCGAGCGATGCAATCGCTGTGATGTTTGCGATCGATTCAACCCTCAGTGGGGCGGCATCGACGGGGGGCCGGCAATCGCACGGGCCAGCAGCCGTTTCCGGTACGCGCGTTGGAACCTCGCCGCTATACTGCGGTCTCTTTCGCACGAAAAAACGCCCCTGCAACCGGCCGAGACGCCGTTGGGGGCTTTTCGCCAGGTCGGCAGGAGACGCACATGGCCCTCACCCAACGCGACGACGTTCGAGACGAATTGCTGGAAGACGTCTACGCCTCGACGGACTTGTCGGTATCGGTGCCCAAGTACCGCTTTCCGAAGTCGGAACGCAGCGCCGAGCACGCCTATGCGATCGTCCACGACGAGCTGATGCTCGACGGCAACTCGCGCATGAACCTGGCCACCTTCTGCCAGACCTGGAGCGAGCCGGAAGCGCAGCGGCTGCTGGCCGAGTGCTGGGACAAGAACATGATCGACAAGGACGAGTATCCGCAGACGGCCGAGCTCGAGCGGCGGTGCGTACACATGCTGGCCGATTTGTGGAACTCACCGCAGTCCGACAACACGGTGGGCTGCTCGACGACCGGCTCAAGCGAAGCGGCCATGCTCGGCGGCCTGGCCATGAAGTGGCGCTGGCGGGCCCGGCAGAAGGCGGCCGGCAAGCCGACGGACAAGCCGAACATGATCTGCGGCCCCGTGCAGGTTTGTTGGCACAAGTTCGCCCGCTACTTCGACGTTGAGCTGCGCGAGGTGCCGATGGAAGAGGGGCGATTGATCCTCAACGGCAAGGAAGTGATCAAGCGCTGCGACGAGAACACGATCGGCGTCGTGCCCACGTTGGGCGTCACGTTCGTGATGACCTACGAGCCGGTCGAGGAGATCTGCAAGGCGCTCGACAAGCTGCAAGCCGACAAGGGGTGGGATATTCCGGTCCACGTCGACGGTGCCAGCGGCGGCTTTCTGGCGCCCTTTATCCACCCGGACGTGAAGTGGGATTTCCGGCTGGACCGAGTGAAATCGATCAACACGTCGGGCCACAAGTTCGGGCTCACACCGCTGGGATGCGGCTGGGTCGTCTGGCGCGATCGCCAGGAGTTGCCCGAGGACCTGGTGTTCATGGTCAACTACCTGGGCGGCGACATGCCCACGTTCGCGCTGAACTTTTCGCGGCCCGGCGGGCAGATCGCCTGCCAGTACTACAACTTTCTGCGGCTGGGACACGACGGCTACCGCAAGACGCAGGAAGCCTGCGCCGAAACTGGCCAATGGATGGCCAAGGAAGTGGCCAAGATGGGCCCGTTTGAAATCCTCTACGACGGCGTGGGCGGCATCCCAGGCGCGTGCTGGACACTAAAGCCCAGTGCGAAAGTGACCTTCAACCTTTACGACTACGCCGATCGTCTCCGCAGCCGGGGCTGGCTCGTGCCGGCGTATTCGCTGCCGCCGGATCAGGAAGATGTTGTCGTGCAACGCGTGCTGATTCGCCACGGCGTGAGCCGAGATCTGGCACGCCTGCTCGTTGGCGACATGAAGGCGGCGCTCGAGCACTTTGAAAAGCATCCGGTCAGCAAGTCGCTTTCGTCCAGCGAAGCCAGCGGGTTCCACCACTAGGCCACGGCCGGCTCGGGCTCGTCGACCAGTTCGTAGAACACGTTGCGGCGCCGCGGCGTGTAGCCGAGTTCGCGAATGGCGTCCTTCATCTGTTCGAGCGTCAGGTAGTGCACGGTGCCGGCGGCGGCCACGACATTTTCCTCGATCATCAGGCTGCCCATGTCGTTGGCGCCGTAGAGCAGGGCGATCTGTCCGATCTTCAGCCCCTGCGTGACCCAGCTCGACTGAATGTTGGGAATGTTATCGAGGTATAGGCGGCTGACGGCCTGGGTCTTGAGATACTCGAACGAACCAGCCGCGGGCAGGTGCGCCATCTCGTAGCCGGGCTGGAACGTCCAGCAGATGAAGGCCGTGAATCCGCCGGTCTCGTCCTGCACCTGGCGCAGCCGTTCAAGATGCTCGATCCGCTCGGCCAGCGTTTCGACGTGGCCGAACATCATCGTGGCCGTGCTCTTGCCACCCATCTCGTGCCACACGCGGTTGACGTTCAGCCAGTCGTCGGTGAGCACTTTGCCCCGAGTGATTTCTTTCCGCACACGGTCGACCAGAATCTCGGCCCCGCCGCCGGGGATGCTGCCCAGGCCGGCCGCCTTGAGCCGCTCGAGCACCGTGCGCAGCGGCAACTTCGAGACCTTGGTGAAGAAGTGAATCTCCGGCGGGCTGAAACCGTGGATGTTCACCTGCGGGAAGTGCGACTTGATGTCCCGCAGCATCTCTTCGTACCACTCGAGCGACAGGTCCGGGTGCAAGCCGCCCTGCATCAGAATCTGATCGCCGCCCAAGTCGACCGTCTCTTGGATCTTCTGCAAGAGCACGTCGCGATCGAGCACGTAGCCTTCTTCATCCTTCGGCTTGCGGAAGAACGCGCAGAAATCGCACACGGCCGCGCAAACGTTCGTGTAGTTGATGTTGCGGTCGATGTTATACGTGCGATACGACTCGGGATGCATCCGGCGTGTCACGGCGTCGGCTGCCCGGCCCAATGCGGCCAGGTCGTGGCATTCGAGCAGTTGCAGGCCTTCGTCGGGCGTCAGGCGTTCGCCGTCTGCGGCCTTATCCAGAAGCTTGGCAATTGTGGATTCCAAATTCGACTCCGGCAGGCGCCAGTCCCAACTGGGCGGCCTTGTTATAGAACAGTTCCAGCCCGCGCAGCTCGCGCTCCTGCAAGTAGAAGTACAGGTTGTCGCGCAGGTAGGAGAGGCATTGTGGTTGTGTCAGGCCCAGGGGGGCCGCTTCACGTGCCGCGATCTCTGGCAGGTGGGCCAAACCCGCGTCGCGAGCCGCCGCCAGGGCGACATCGATCCCGCTCAGCTCGACCCCGGCGCGAGCAACCCACATGGCGAACACGAAAGGCAACTCGGTCCAGCGGCACCACTCGTCGCCCAGATCCCAAACTACCTCGAAGCGACCGCGCGGCGAATGGATGGCCCGATCGCCGATCAACAGCACCGCGTCGGCCTGCGTGTCGTCGATCGAGGCGTCGAGCGGCAGCCGCTCCAGTTGCGGCTTCACACCGTAGCGCTCTTCGAGCAGGACCCGCACCAGGGCGACGCTAGTGCGTGAGCCGTCGTCCAGGGCCAGCGTGCGCACCTTTTCGATCGGACCCCGGCTGAACAGCTTCACCGAGAGCACCGGGCCCCGGCAGGCGATGCAGGCATTAGAAACGATCGTGTAGGTCGGGTCGTGAAAAAACTCGACCGAGGGGATCAGGGCCACGTCCAGGCGGCCCTCGGCCAGGTCTTCGGCCAGGCGGCTGGGATAATCGAGCACCAGGTCGGCCTCGTGGGCATGCTGCTCCCAGCCGTAGATCAGGGGCTTGGTGTTCAGGTAGTTGACCGCGCCGACGCGCAGTTTTCGGCTCATGCTCATGTTCTTCTGGCGAACCTCCGAGCAGGCGGCACCCGAGCCGCGTCCGGGCGGCGGGGTGCTTGAGATTCTTTTCACGAAACGTCATTATAAAGACCGCAATCCCTGCGCTAAGACCACAGGCGCGGCCGACGCATTGCCGTCCGGCGTCTCTTTGTCGGCCAAACTCAAAACCAATGCCCCCGGCGTACCCCGATGAAGCCCATTGTCCAGATTTCGCTTGATATCACGACCAAGGAAGAGGCCCTCGAAACGGCCGAAACGGCGATGCGTGCCGGCGTCGATTGGCTCGAGGCCGGCACGCCCTTGATCATCGCCGAAGGCATGCACGGCGTGCGCGCGCTGCGCGAGCGATTCCCCGACACTCCGATCGTGGCCGACCTGAAGACGATGGACGGCGGCTACCTCGAAGCCGAGATGATGGCCAAGGCGGGCGCCACGCACGTGGTGGTGATGGCTCAAGCCCACGAGGAGACGATCCGCTGCGTCGTGAAGGCGGGCAAGGATTTCGGCGTCGAGGTGATGGGCGACAACATGGTCAGCGGCGACATGGTCGCCGGTGCCCGGTTCCTGGAAGACCTGGGCTGCGACTACGTGATTCACCACATCGGCTACGACGAGCGGCGTGGCATCGCCGCGCGCGGCGAGCGGATGCCCAGCCCGTTGGATCAGTTGCGCGAGGTTGTCGAGGCGGTCGACATTCCCGTGCAGGCGGTGGGCGGCTTGAGTCTGGAACAGGCCGTGCAGACGCCCGAGTATGGCGCGCCGCTGGTCGTGCTGGGGGCGCCGCTGACGATTGACGCCGATGCGTTCAAGACGGCCAGCGGCGATCTGGAGGGATCGCTGCGTTTGATCTGCGAGGAAGTTCATGCATACGGCGATGTGCCCGTAGGAAAGAAAAAATGAATTCACCCGGCGTCGTCAATTACGGTCCCGAGAAGTTCAACGTCGAGATGCGCGAGGTCGAGAAGCCCTCGATCGGCGCAGACGACGTGCTGCTGGAAGTCGGCGCCGTGGGCGTGTGCGGCAGCGACCTGCACCAGTGGACGGCCGAGCATAGCTGGCCGGTGAACTACCCGGTGGTGCTGGGGCACGAGTTTGCCGGCGTCGTGGCCGAATTGGGCAAGAACGTTCACGGCTGGCGGGAAGGGGACCGCGGCGTGAGCGAGACGGCCGCGGTGATCGATCTGGACAGCCCGCTCACGAAGCAGGGGCTCTACAACCTCGATCCGACGCGCAAGGGCTTCGGCTATGGCGTGAATGGGGCCATGACCCGCTTTGTACGCGTGCCGGCGCGGTGTCTTCATCATCTGCCCGACACGCTTCCGATCGAAAAGGCGGGGCTCACCGAGCCGTGCTGCGTGGCCTACAACGCCGTGGCGGTCAATTCGAACATTAAGCCCGGCGATCGCGTGGTCGTCCTGGGGCCCGGCCCGATCGGCCTATTGTGTGCGGCAATCGCTCGCTTGCAGGGAGCCGAAGTTGCCGTCGTGGGCTTGGAGCGCGATCGCGAGCGGTTGGCGATCGGTGAGCAATTCGGCTGCGTTTCGATCGTCGACGGTTTGGAAGAATGGTCTCGCGAAGGCGACGGGCTGGGCGTCGACGGCGTGATCGACGCGGCCGGCATCTCGGCCACGCTGAAGACGGCGCTCGAGATCGTACGGCCCGCCGGCTGGGTGACAAAGGTCGGCTGGGGCAAACTTCCCTACGGACACTCGCTCGATCCGCTCGTGCAAAAGAACATCACGCTGCGGGGCAGCTTCAGCCACAACTGGCCGATTTGGGAACGGGTCATCCGGCTGTTGGACACGAAACTGCTCGACGTCGAGAAGATCATGGGCGGCGTGTGGCCGCTGGAACAGTGGCACGAGGCATTCGAGAAGATGCACTCCGGCCAGATCGTCAAGGCGGTGCTCAAACCTTAGTTGACGAAGGCGTCGCGCTTCGCCATGCGGCTAGAAAACAAAGCCATTCTCGTGACCGGTAGCACCACCGGCATCGGCGAGGCGATCGCACGCCGTGCCGTGGCCGAGGGGGCCCACGTGCTCATTCACGGTCGCGACGAGCAGCGCGGGCAGGCGCTAGTGCACGAGTTGGGCGGGCGTTGTGCGTTGCACGTTGACGACATCGCCGACTCGCAGGCGCCGCAGCGAATGATCGACGCGGTGGTCAAGGCCTTCGGCAAGCTCGACGCGCTGGTGAATAACGCCGCTACAGTGCAGCGCAGCAATCTGGAAAACACCGACGCCGCGTTGTTCGATCGCATCATGGCGATCAACCTGCGTGCGCCCATGTTGTTGGTGCAAGCGGCAGTACCCCATTTGAAGAAGACCCGGGGAGCCGTGTTGAATATCGGCTCGCTCAACGGCTACTGCGGCGAAGCCAACCTGTTGGCCTATTCGATGTCCAAGGGCGGCTTGTTGACGATGTCGCGGAACCTGGGCGACGCGCTGGCGTTCGAGGGCGTGCGGGTAAACCACTTTAACGTCGGTTGGGTGCTGACGCCCAACGAGTACCACGTGAAGATCGCCGACGGGCTGCCTTCGGATTGGCCCGACCGCGTGCCGCGCACCAAGGCTCCGGCCGGCCGGCTGCTGAAGCCCGAGGAGATCGCCGCCGCCGCGGTGTATTGGATCAGCGACGAGAGCTATCCCATTTCTGGCAGCATCGTTGACCTGGAGCAGCACCCCGTCGTCGGCCGCAACCCACCGAAGGAAGTCACGTAGGGGTCAGGATTTAGGGGCTGGAATTATGGGCCCGGCCTCGACCTCCTTTCAATCCCTGATCCCTAACTCCGAACCCCCTTCTTCCCATGCCCAAGCTCGCTGCGTTCCCGAAAGCCTACATGGACAACCTCGTCGTCCACGGTTCAATGACCATCCGCGACTGGGTGGAATTGGCCGCGTCGAAGCTCGATATCGACGGGCTCGAGTTCTACTGCGGGTTCCTGGAGCTCGAGGATCGCGCGATGTGGTGCGAGTCGCGGAAGCTGGTGGAGGACAAGGGGCTTTCGATCCCCATGCTCTGCTGCTCGCCGGACTTCACGCACCCCGATCCGGAGTTTCGTCAGCAGCAGATTGATTTGGAGAAGGGCTGGATCGACATGACAGTCCAACTCGGCGGGCAATACTGCCGAGTGCTTTCCGGTCAGCGCCGCCCGGAAGTTTCGCGCGAGGACGGCATTCGTTTCGCCGCCGAGTGCATCGAGGCCTGCATTCCGCATGCGTCGGCCGGCGGCGTGACGTTGATTCTGGAAAATCACTACAAGGACAACTACTGGCAGTTTCCCGAGTTCGCTCAGCACATGGACGTGTTCTGCGATCTGGTCGACAAGATCCACTCGCCGCACTTTGGCGTAAACTACGATCCCAGCAACACGTTCCTGGCCGGCGAGGATCCGCTCGAACTGCTCGATCGTGTGAAGCAGCGCGTGGTGACGATGCACGCCAGCGATCGCTACCTGGCCGAAGGCACGATCGAAGACCTGCGCAAGGAGGAGGACAGCGTCGGCTACGCCAAGCGGCTGCGCCACGGTGAGATCGGCCAGGGAATGAACGACTACGACGCGATCTTCAGCACGCTGGCCGGCGTTGGCTTCGACGGCTGGATCAGCATTGAGGACGGAGTCGACGGGATCGAGCAGCTCCAGCGCAGCGCCGAGTTCCTGCGGCGCAAGATCGCCGAGCACTGGCCGAAGTAAGCGGCGTGTGACTTCGCTCGAGAAAGCCGTGCTAGGTGTTGCCGCGCGCCGGACCGCGGGCGAGACCCTGGGCTGGGGGCCGGCGGTGCGTCCGATGATCGCCGAAGCGTGCGGCCAGGACGCGTTCGATCTCTTCAGCCGAGCGGCCTTGCTGAATCATCTCCATCTTCAGCGTGGCTTCCATGTCGTCGCGCTGTGAGCGGCGGGCGTGATAGGTGATGATCATCGTCATCAGGACCACCAGGCCGGAGAGAATCGGCAGGGCAACGATGACGATTTCTTCTTCGCCGGCGGCAAGCAGTAGTGGCATGGGAATCCCCGAGCGAACGAATGACTAGGTCTTGCCGCAGGCCTTGCGCCAGCCACCGTGGCCGGCGAAGTGCTCGCGATGGTGGTTCATCATGTCCTGAACGATCGATTGGTTGCCCGGCACTCGGGCTTCGAGCACTTGCTTGATGTCCGCGGCCGACATGCCTTGCTGAATCATCTCCAGCTTAAGGGTGGCTTCTATGTCGTCGAGCTGCGACCGGCGCCTGTTGCTCGAAACCACCTTGACGATTGCTACAGTGAAGCCGCCGAGGATCGCGATCACGCCGACGCCTATGCCCGCCAGCGCGACCAAATCGTGGCTGGACAGCTTGTCAAACAAGGAATGTGCTTCCATCTTGACCTCCACGTAAAGCGAGGTAACCCACTCGGCAGGCTATTCGCTTTAGTATGTTCGATCTTGGCCGGCGTGCAAAGAAATTCTTCTTCGATACGCCGGACCATAAGGCTAGCCGGGCTAGGGGTTTCCGACTTGTGTCCGACCGGCGAAAACCTTACGCCTTGAGCTGCTCGTCGTGCCGCATGCCGCTGGGGGGTTGGTCGGCCCGGTGCACGTTCGCTAGCGCCGCCGCGGCTCCGGCCATCTGCTCAACGTCGTTGTCTTCCCACTCGATGGAGACGCCGCCCGAGTAGCCCGCGCGGTTTAATTCCACCAGCAACTCCTCGGTATTGGTGGCATCGCGGGCGGTGCCGGCCGTGACGAAGTTCCAGCCATTGTGTTTGTCGCCCATGGGTCGATGGCCGCCCAGCAGGCCGTTGCGGGTGTATCCTTTGGCGACCTGCACGCCCTTAATGTGGGCACAATGGATCCGGTCGCCGTAAGTGCGGATAAAATCGACTCCCGAGACGCCTTGCCACTCCATGTGCGAACAATCGAAGTTGAAACCGGCGGCCTTCTCGAACCCGGCGGCGTCCAATGCGGCCAGATAGTCCCCGGCGCTGGTGATGTCGCCCATGGCGCGTTCGCTGGGATGGCATTCCAGGTTGAACGTCGTGCCGTACTTCAGACACGCCTGAAAGACCGGCGAGAAGCGTTCCACCAGAAGCTCGAGGCTGACTTGAAACACGTCCGGAATCTCGTGACCGCCGAGCGAACTGGGGAGCGGCGGAAACAGGAACCAGTGGCTCCAGCAATGCGCGGGCGAGCCGACGAAACCTGAGACGGGCACGATGCGATCTTCCAGTTGGCCGATAAAGTGGGCCAGCCGCACGGTATTGACCAGCGAGTCGCATGCCTGCTTGCGGGCGATCTCGGCCACGTCGTCGGGCACGTAAAACGGATCGGTGCGCGGCGGTTCGTTGCCAGCGGAGCGCCATTTCGCATAAGCTTCGACGCACTCGCCGCCGAGAAACTGCAGCGTCTTGGCGCTCGGTTCGTCTCCCAGTGCCTGGCCTTGCAGATGCGCAGCCAGCGAAAGAATTTCCATACCGCGGTTCTTCGCTTCGGCCACGCGTTTCTCGGCATAGGCTTTCGCTCCGGCATCGTCGCCGCAACTGGCCAGATCCAATTCCCAACTGGCTTCTTCCCATCCGTCGAAGCCGATCTCGGCAATGCGGTCGAGCCACTGCGCCTCGGGCACGCTGCCAAACTGGCCGCGCACCAGCCCGATCTGATGGTACGAGTGTTTTCCGGGACGGTGGGTCTTGGTCTGCTGATGGCCCATGGTCGTATGATTCTCCGGTTTCTGAGCGGCACGCCGGTGGTTGGCGATCGTCTGGTGGCTAAAATGCTGCCTGGCAAAGAAACCTGTTGTTTAGCAAGTGGAGCGCGGCGATGCAATTGGCCCGTATCCGCCAGACGGATGGACAAGAAGCGGTGGGCCTGGTCGAAGGCAGTTCGGTCGCGGCTCTCGCATTGACGCCGGAGTTTCCGACACTGACGGCGATTCTCGAGTCGACTGATCCGGCTGCGACGGCGCGATCGCTGTTGAATAAAGGCACGCGCTACCTGGGCCTTGATACGACGACTCTGCTGGCCCCGATCGACCAGCACGAGGTTTGGGCCGCCGGCGTCACGTATCGGCGTAGCCAGACGGCGCGCATGGAGGAGTCGCAGGGAGCGGCGGTCTTCTACGATCAAGTCTACGAGGCGCCGCGTCCCGAATTGTTCTTTAAGGCGACTCCCGGCCGCGTGGCGGGGCCAGGACAGCCGGTTCGCATCCGCTCGGACGCCCAATGGAACGTCCCCGAGCCAGAACTGGCCGTGGTGCTCAACAGTCGGCTCGAGATCGTGGGCTACACGATCGGCAACGACATGAGCTCACGCGACATCGAGGGAGAGAATCCGCTCTATCTGCCGCAGGCCAAGGTGTACGACGCTTGCTGTGGGCTCGGACCTTGGATCACGCTGGCAGACGCGATGCCGGCGCGTGAGCAGATGAAGATCGAGCTTGTCGTCCAGCGCGGCAACGCGGTCGTATTCCAGGGGGAGACATCGGCGGCCCAGATGGCCCGCAGCTTCGAGGACTTGGTCGGATGGCTGGGGCGCGACAACTCCTTCCCGCAGGGTGTCGTGTTACTCACGGGCACCGGGATCGTGCCGCCGGACGACTTTACGCTGGCCGCAGGCGACGAAGTGCGGATATCGATCGCTGGCATCGGCACGCTGGCAAATCCGGTCGAACAGCGGTCCACCCACTGATCCGTTTGCTGGCTCCTGCTGCTTTTTTGCGGCGGTTGCTCGCCGGAATAGAGGGCGGCAGCCCCGGCGAATAGAACTTTGCGGCGTGCAAATCCGTATAAACGATACGGCCGGCACGTCGAGTTGAGTTCACGTCTCCGGATAAAAGGCCGCCGGGCACCTTCATTTCCCTAGCTCCCGGCGTCGGGGACAACCCGCACCGTCACCACAATCGCCAGCGTTAAGAGCAAGCCACACAGTGGTTTGCCGTCTCCGCGGCTTGCCTGGTCGAGAGGACCGGGAGGTTCGGCACCTGCGCCAAGATCGGAGTGCCCGCTACGACAGGAGAAAGTTTCTAAAGTCGCCCCCCTCGGTGAATCGAAAACTATCTTCGGAAGGTTTGTTCCGATCGCGACTTTCGAGTCCTGTTTGGAACGAACTGCAGGGGGGAACCTGCCGCAAAGCCTTCAACGTCTTTGCATGCAGCGGTCGGTCCGCGTGGACCGGGGCGCTGCACCCGCATGTTCTCTCCTGCCGCCGCGTGCATAAGGCCGGCACGATTCGCTCAAGGCGGCGAAATCCGGTGATAGGCAAACTTTGCCGTTTACCGATTTTCGTCGACGTTCGAATACGCCAGCCTGCCGATGACTTAAACGAGGCTCGGATCAGAAGGACCTGAACCACGCCACGGAGATGCGATTAACCACGTAAGCCCCGACCCAGAACGCTCGCGGCGGGCCGGCTGCCCCACAGCCGACCGAAGGATCGAAAAAGCCGTGAGCAAGGGGCGATCGAACTCCGCGTTAGCGCGGAGACGAGTTCCCACACCAGCGCGAGTCAATTGGAGAGCCTGTAATGAAGGTCTTCACAACGGGTCAGGTCGCAAAGATCTGTAAAGTTGCCCCACGTACGGTAAGTAAATGGTTCGATTCCGGACGGCTCAAGGGATACCGCATCCCCGGCAGCCAGGACCGCCGGATTCCCCGCGAGTATCTGATCCGTTTTCTGAAGGAGCACGGCATGCCGCTGGGCGACCTCGAAGACGAAGCCATGGCCAAGGTGCTCTTGGTCGGCCAGGATCAGGTGCTGATCGAAAATCTCAAACAGAAGCTGCCCGTGGACCGCTCCTTCAAGGTGTCGGTGGCGGCCAGCGGGTTCGAAGCCGGCATCCAGGCCGAGAGCTTCCACCCGGATTGCATCATCGTGGACTTCTCGATCGGCCGCGTCGAGGCGCTGCAGATCTGTCAGAACCTGCGTCGCAATCCCGAGTATGCCGAGACGATTCTGATCGCCCTGCTGCCGGATGACGGCGGCTCGATCAGCTTCGATCGCTCGAGCATCAACGAGACGTTCAAGAAGCCCTTCGACGCGGCTCTGCTCGCCGAGCGTATTCGCACCTTGATCGGCGCTCGCAAAGAGCTCGTCTGAGGCTGGGAACAGGCTTGCCGGGGGCGCTGGGGCCACCGAACAACTCGCGATCAACCCGTCGCGGATGACCCCCGCGAC
>ERZ869936.192-NODE-192-length-73966-cov-6.089973_pt1 | contig 73966 bp, 67 predicted proteins | sample MGYA00520876_ERZ869936 | MGnify/ENA primary metagenome ERZ869936 (study PRJEB32218, sample SAMN09650985) | biofilter metagenome | isolation source: enrty point of leading RO module | place: Saudi Arabia: Thuwal, RO plant located on Red Sea | collected 2016-02-17 ... | reverse complement strand
GATTGGTTGATGCACCTACTATGGCATCCCAATCCAGGTGAGCAGCATGAGGGTTGCCAACGAGGTGTCCTCCAGGGTCGAGTGAAGCGCCTGAAAAGGACAAGCCAAAACTCTGTGTTCCTGAATTTGGAGTTCCAATGCTATTGACAACGCTGGTTCCTGCCCAGGAGGTAAGGTCATCACCAAGGAAAATGGAGTATCCGGTTCCGGAATTCAGGGTAGTTGAAACCGAAGTAATGGCAACATAATCACCTACCGGTTCGTCGTAGCGGTATACAGAGTTGAAAATGGGGCAGCAGGCGTTCCCATCAGCACCACCAACGCCGGACATGTAAATTTCATTATCCCAATCCAGAAGGGTGGTGGAGGCCACCGGTGAACCGAAATCGTGCCAGTTTGCCGGTCTTGCGGAAATGAAACGGTAGATTTCAAATCCTGAACCTGAGAATGTACCACTTCCTGATCCGATAATGGCGGTTCGGGTAGCATCGGATGGAAGCAATACCCTGCAACCGGCGGCGGTTCCAAAGTTTCCTGAAGTTGGGGTTAGGATATTGTCAATAGTAATTACACCGGCACTGGCAGTTACACCGGCCCCTGTGTTGGCAATGGTAAGATTATGGAAAGTTACAGCGGTAGAGGTGGAAATGGATTGCGCTCCGGAACCGTTGAAGGTTACCGTTCCGAGTCTTCTGGTAAAGGTTGCATTGAAAGTGCCATCTCCTGCAATCGAAACGGAATTGTTTCCGGTTCCTACATCAAAAGTTCCTGCCGACAAGGTTAAGTTGCCGCCACATGTGATGGCAGAATTTATGGTGCTTGTGCCAGCTCCGGTTTTGGTCAAATGAAAGAATGTCTCTGGAGCGGAGGTTTTACTGATGGTCCTTGCCGCGGAGTTGGTGAGGGTTACAGTTCCCGTACCTGGGGAAAAAGTGCCTCCTGAATTAGACCAGTTGCCTGCAAGATTAATGTTTTGCGAGCCGGCACAGGCAAAGGTTCCGGCAAAAATTGAAAAGGGACCGGAAACGGTAATGTTATTATTAATTGTAAATGTTCCGCCCAACACTTTTTGAATTTCAAAAAAGTTTTCATTCCCTGAACTGGCCGTCAAACCTGCAGCAGCAGAATTAAAAAATACAACCCTTCCTGACCTGGGGACAAAGGTGCCTCCGGAATTATTCCATGAACCGGCGAGGCTGATAGTTCTGTTGGCTGTAGAAACGTCAAATGACCCGGAATTGAGGGAAAAATTTCCGTTTATTTGAATGTTGCAATTCAGCAGGACTGTTCCTGTTCCGGCTTTGGTAACATTGGTCCAGATTTCCGTTGAGCCTTTATTAACAGTTTGGGTGCCGCTACCGTTAAAAATTACATTAAGGTTGGTAATATTGGAGCCGGACAGGTTGTTAGTCCAGTTTCCCCCAACTGTAAAAGTGAAGTTGTTCCCGGTTATATTCGTGCTGTTTTGTATCGTCAAGTTACCATTTATGGTAACATCTGCGGAAATATTTTTGGTTCCAGCCTGATAAGTCAGGTGGTGGTAAGCGGTAGTTGGATAGGTTGAATTGGCGTTATTTCTATAAACAACCGTATTGGCTACAGTGCTTGCATCCAGGGTTCCTCCTCCGTAAATATTGGAGTATACAGAAAGTGTGGATCCGGCACCATTTAGAAAGGTAGCCCCGCTGGCAATTGAAACGGTGCCGTTATTCAATGTAATGCTGCCTAAATTGGTAAAAGTAATCCCTGAAGATTGCAAATGGATAAAGCCGTTTTTTGCAATATTAGTTCCAGCGAGAACTGTTAAATCACCAAACACAGAAAAGTTCCCAGGATGAAAAATTGTTGCCGTTCCACCAATTGTCATTCCTGTACCAATAAAATTAATTGGGGCAGGTCCGTTCAGAGATCCAAAAACACGCAAATGCCGGGTGATGTATGCGGACCCATTCAAAGTCAAGGAAGCACCTGCCTCGATTGTAAGGGATTGAGCGTTGGCATAGGCATTATTGGTAATGGGGTTCCCCGGCGTAACTACCACCGAGTCGTTTTGAGTAGGGACCTGGGCAGGAGACCAGGAGGAAGCGGAGTTATAAAGCCCCCCTCCGTTAGCTGAAAACAGGGTAGCCCCTATGCCGGTGTATGGAAGAAGAGCACTGATGAGAATTACAAGAGCTCTTTGTAGAAGTTGATTCATAAATGAACGTGTTTTAATTAATAAGCAAATATTGTATTCTTTAACGATTTAAATTCTTAAAAGTTAGAAAATGTTGAAAACAAATCAATTGAATTATTTTTGGAAAATCAAAATTACACAAAAACACTGACATTCAATCATTTGAGGCTAATTCATAAAAATAATAAAAATATTTTTAAATGCAAATACGAGCTGCCTTTTTTCAAGTTTAATTGCCTGAAATTAAGGAAATAAGAGGGTTTATCCTGTATTTTCTTAGCTTTGCGGGTTAATTATCGGAAATGGGCGAAGGAAATTCCATTATAAATCTAAACGACCTAAAAAAGGTTGTTAACATTGTCCGGAAAAACTGGTGGATTGTTCTTCTTACCTCCGTCCTTGCCTTCGGCTTCAGTTACATTTACACCCATAAAATGGAGGATGTGTACAGCATCCAAACCCAGATTTTGCTGAAATCCAACACTGAATACACCCCCGGAACACTGATTAACGAGAATTTTGGCAGCTATTACGGTTACCAGTCTTATATTGATAACTCCAATGAAATGCGGGTTATCAAGTCTTACGATCTGATCAGGAAAGCTGTAAACCGCCTCAATTTCGGTATTTCGTATTTTATTGAAGGCAGGTTAAAAACAACCGAGCAGTTTAAGGGGATGCCTTTTAAAATTTCGTATTCCACAATCTCACCAATTCTTTTCGAACAAATGATAAAATTCCGAATAGTAGATGAATCTACTTTCGAAATTAACTACCAGAAGGGCGAAGAACAATTTTCCAAGCAGGGAAAATTTAATACAGAATTTATCGATCCGGATTTCAGTTTTCTGGTTCAATTAAATCAGGTTCTTGATCAAAAAGCAACTGAAAACCTTAAGCAAATTGAATATGTTTTTCAGGTTCATCATCCTGAAAATTTAATCGCGGGGTTTCAATCGAGACTGAGGGTGGAAAATCTGGATTATACTAATATTCTTCAGGTTTCCCTTGAGGATGTATTACCTGAAAGGGCCAAGCTTTTTCTCGATACCCTGGCACGGGTTTACATTGAAAACACGCTCGAGTCTCGTTTTGAGCTTAATGAGAATACATTGAAATATATTGACAATCAAATGCGGGATATTGTGGTGTCGCTGGATACTATTGAAGACACCATGCAGTATTACAGGGAATACAATGCTATTCTTGATTTAGAGAAGGAAGGGGAGGATTATTTTGGGAAGCTTAGTTTTTACGACCGGACCAAATCAACGCTGAATCTTCAAATATTGGCTTTAAACGATTTGGAACGCTATATAATTGAAGGAAAAGACCCTGAGTTCTTACCCCCTTCGGTTTACCTGAATGCTGAAGATGAGTTTCTGCGAAAAAGTGCCAACGAGCTTTACACCATGCAGATTTCCAGGAATGAAGTTTTGTCTCAGGTAAAGGAAAGCTCAATGACAATTCAAATGCTTGACAAAAGAATTGATGCCCTTAAAAAGAACCTGCTTACATATATTTCTAATACCCGGAAGGCCACCCTGGAGCGCATTAAAAACGTAGAAAAGGAGATACGGACTTATATTGGAAACATAAAAACCCTTCCTGAAAAAACCCGTGGACTTCTAAATATACAGCGGAAACTTAAAGTAAATGAAAATCTTTACTTGTTCCTTTTGCAAAAAAGGGCCAATACCATTATCGCCCGTGCCTCAATCATTCCGGAAACAAAGATTATTGAGGAGTCCAGAAGCGTAGGAGTTGTTTATCCGAATAAACCTAAAATCAGGTATTCTTTTTTAATGGGAGGACTTCTGGTTGGATTTCTGATTGTCGTAGGACGGGTGCTGTTTTTTACCCGCATTGAAACCTATGCTGAGTTAAAAACAATGACCCAGATTCCCATTATTGGAGAGGTGGTGTTATATCCCAAGGAAGAGGAAATAAAAATTGCCGTTGACGCTGAGCCAAAATCTCCTCTTGCGGAATGTTTCCGAACCATTCGCACCAACCTCCAGTTCGTGGGACAGGAAACTCCGGGTACCGGAAAGACCATTCTGATCACATCCAATTCCCCGGGGGAAGGAAAAACATTTTGTGCCATCAACCTATCCTCAATCCTCGCCAAAGCAGGAAAGCGGGTTTTGTTGCTCGAGTTGGATTTGCATAAACCCCGGGTTCAGAAAAACCTGAAAATGGATGCCGAGGTGGGGATCAGCACATTTGTTATCGGAAAAAACAAAATAGGAGATATTATAAAAAAGACTGAGTTCGAAAATCTCGATGTTGTCCTTTCCGGCCCGCTTCCTCCAAATCCTTCAGAAATGGTTTTGTCTGAAAAAATAAATGAAATTTTCAATTACGGAAGAGAACATTACGAATATGTAATTGTCGATACTCCTCCTCTTGGTCTTATCTCCGATGCATTGATTTTAATGGCCCTTTCCGATATTAAATTGTTTGTTTTAAATACCCGTTTTGCATTTCCTGAAATTATCAGAAGTGCGAACGAATTGGTCAAAAACAACAACCTCCCTAATTTTTTCTTCCTGTTGAACGGGGTAAAAAGGAAGAAGCGACGGTATTATTATAACAGATACGGTTATGGGTACGGATATGGCTATGGTTACGGCTATGGTTACGGCTACGGCCACTCAAGAAGTTCGGAAAAGGAAACCGGAAAAAATGCCTGATGGAGCAAAATCATTTTCGGGAAATTTCCGCCAACCAGAAGTTTTATCAGATAAATTTTGGCGAATTCTTCCGATACAAGGATCTGCTTGTTCTCTTCGTTAAACGCGACTTTGTCGCTCAGTTCAAACAAACTATTTTGGGCCCTTTGTGGTTCATTATTCAGCCTGTTTTAACCGCCCTTACTTATTTTATCGTTTTTGGAAAATTTGCCCAGGTTCCTACCCTGGGAGTTCCCGGGATTCTGTTTTTTCTTACCGGAGTTATTTTCTGGAATTTTTTTTCTGAGGCATTTCTTAAAATCAGCGATACTTTTTTTTCGAATGCTAATTTGTTCGGCAAGGTTTATTTCCCTCGAATTATCATTCCGGTTTCTGTGTTGGCTTCTGCATCCCTGAAACTGGGCATTCAATTGCTGATTCTGCTGGCCTTGTATTTCTATTTCTACTTTTTTGAGGAACACACTTTTACTCCTTCTGTATTTTTATTAGCGCTGCCCCTGGTTTTCATCTTTTTGTCATTGGCGGCGCTTGGCCTGGGTTGCCTTGTTTCAAGTCTTACAACCCGGTACCGCGACCTTAAGTTTTTAATTTCCTTTCTTGTGCAATTGTGGATGTTTGCCACACCGGTGGTTTACCCTTATGTTTTTATTTCAGGGAAAATCCGGATAATTATGGATATCAATCCCCTGACTCCTTTTTTTGAATTGATAAGATTGGGAATGTTTTCCGGCGGAAGTTTTTTGCCCCAACATCTTCTCTTCTCCGGAATTTCAATCCTGCTCATGCTGGTGCTGGGTTTTTTGGTTTTTAACCGTACTCAGCGAAACTTTATGGATACCGTTTAATGAAAGAACCCATTCTTGAAATAGAAAATGTTTCAAAAGTATACCGTTTGGGCCAAATCGGAACCGGTACCCTGTCTCACGACCTGAAGCGGATATGGTATCGCTGGAGGGGTTTGCCGGATCCCTATTTAAAGATTGCCGAAGAAAATGAAAGGACTACTCAGGGGGGCAATCAGATTGTAGCCGCGTTGAAGGATATTAACCTTCAAATCTATCCGGGTGAAGTGGTCGGTATTATCGGAAGAAATGGTGCAGGGAAATCTACCCTGTTGAAAATCCTTTCTCAGGTAACGGGTCCAAGCACCGGCTCTATTAAACTTCGGGGGCGTATTGGTTCCTTATTGGAGGTGGGAACCGGATTTCATCCCGAATTAACAGGACGGGAAAATATTTTTCTGAATGGTGCAATTCTCGGGATGACCCGAAAGGAAATCGAAAGCAAATTCGATGATATTGTAGCCTTCAGCGGAGTTGCCAAATATGTGGACACTCCTGTAAAAAGGTATTCAAGTGGGATGCTGGTCCGATTGGGGTTTGCCGTTGCCGCATACCTGGAACCGGAAATTTTGGTTGTTGATGAAGTGTTGGCCGTTGGCGATGCCGACTTTCAGAAAAAATGCGTGGGAAAAATGCAGGATGTGGCAGGAAAAGGAAGAACGATTCTGTTTGTGAGCCATAACATGAATGTAATCAACAACCTTTGTCAAAAGGTAGTGTTGCTTGAAAAAGGGAAAATTAAAGCTATAGGGCCAACCCGTGAAATCGTTGACCTATACCTGAAAGGTGGAAGCGGTGATCAGTCGCTGGGTCCGGTTCCCACCGAATATCCACGCAATAGTTTTCATAAAAACCACCTTAGTATCGCTTCCATAACTGCCCAAGATGCATCCGGTAAGCCTTCTGAAGAATTCCGATACCTTGAGGAAATCCGGTTCAACATTGAATTAACGGTTGAAAAGGAAATTGAAAACGCCGTACTGGTATTGGGATTTATGAATGATGAAGCCGGCCTGATTACCTATTCATCCAATACCGATCCTTTTAACAAAACCCAAATTGATCTGAAGCCCGGAAAAAGAGTGCTGGAAGTTCTCGTTAACCAATGCCTTATTCCCGGGATATACAGTTTGTCGGTTGCTTTATTAGACCCGAAAGGGTTTCCTTACGAAGGTCTGCAGTTTTTCGGCAAAATCCGGATTGAGTCCTTTGGTGACGGGGGTGCTGAATATCCATGGGTAAGACCCTTAGGATATGTAAATTTGAAATCCACTATCAAACTTGTTTCATGAAAATAAAAAATTCAAAAATTCTTGTAATCGGAGGTGCCGGATTTATCGGATCCTTTGTTTGCAGGGAGCTTTTAAAAGAAGAACCAGCCGAGGTGATTATTTACGATAATTTCGCCCGGGGAAAGATGGAAAACATTCAGGATGTTCTCAAAGATTCAAGAGTTTCGATATTTCCCCTGGGAGGCGACATTCGGGACACGGATATCCTGGATGCAGCCATGAAAGGGGTGGACTATGTAATTCATCTGGCTGCTATGTGGTTATTGCATTGTAAGGATTTTCCCCGAACTGCTTTTGAGGTAAATATTGGGGGAACTTTCAATGTGTTGGAAGCCTGCGTAAAGAATAATATCAAAAAGCTTGTTTACTCTTCATCGGCTTCCGTTTACGGCGATGCGGTTGAGGTTCCTATGCAGGAAAGCCATCCCTTTAACAACAAGAATTTTTACGGTGCAACCAAAATTTCCGGGGAGGCAATGTGTACAGCTTATAACGACCGTTACGGCCTGCCCGTAATTGGACTGCGCTATATGAATGTTTACGGGCCGGGGCAGGACCAGCATGCCGTTTACAGCGGTGTGGTTCCCATCATGCTTAATAAAATTGATGCCGGAGAAGCACCAGTAATTAACGGTGACGGTTCCCAGGCCTATGACTTTATTTATGTGGAAGATGTTGCCCGTTCCAATGTCAATGCCTTAAAGTCAGATGCGGGCTTTGGTTTTTATAATGTGGGAACCGGGGTTCAAACCACGGTACGCGACCTTTGCGACACCATTCTGGATTTAAAAAAATCAAACCTGAAAGTAGTTTTCAAGCCTTATTCTGCCGATGATGCAAGAGCCCTGGTGAAAAACCGGATAGGCAGCACGGAACTGGCGGAAAAGGAATTGAAGTTTAAATACAAATACGGCTTACGGGATGGACTTAAGCGATTGATTGAATGGAGGGATGGCTCTAAAAAGATGGAAAAAGTATCATGAAAAATAAAAAGACTATTCAGATTTCCCAGCCTGTTCTGGGTGAAGAGGAGTGGAATGCCTGCAGGGAACCTCTGTTTAGCGGTTGGGTTACCCAGGGTCCTAAGGTGAAGGAATTTGAGAAAAAGTTTGCTGAATTGCACGGAGTATCCTACGCCCATGCCGTGAGCAATTGTACCACGGCACTGCATCTGGCGCTTTTGGCTGTCGGGGTAGGCGAGGGCGATGAAGTAATTGTTCCGGCCTTTACCTGGGTCTCTACGGCAAATGCGGTCCTTTACTGCAATGCAAAACCTGTTTTTGTCGATATCGACCCCCATACTTTTAATCTGGACGTCCAAAAGCTTGCCGGGAAAATCAATGCGAAAACGAAAGCCATTCTTCCCGTGCACCTTTTTGGTCTTTGCGCAGATATGGATGCCATCAGGAAAATTGCTCCGGGAATTCCCCTAGTGGAAGACGGTGCCTGTGCTGCAGGCGCCATGTATCGGGGTAAAATGGCCGGGAGCCTGGGCGATGTGGGTTGTTTTTCCTTCCACCCAAGGAAATCCATCACCACCGGAGAGGGAGGAATGATTACCACCAACAATCCCGAAATTTCCCAAAAGGTTGATATGCTCAGAAATCACGGGGCCTCTGTCTCCGAAGAGCAAAGACATAAAGGCCCCAGGCCATATATTCTGCCGGAATTTTCGGTTATGGGATTTAATTACCGGATGACTGACTTACAGGGTGCGGTAGGGTTGATTCAGGTTCAAAAAATGAACCGGTTTATTGAAGAAAGAAATACCTGGGCCCAATGGTATATTAAAGAGCTAAAATCAGTTTCATGGTTACGACTTCCGGTATATGGGGACGATTACAAGCATGGCTGGCAGTCTTTTGTTACCCTTGTGGATCCTCAAAAAGCCCCAATGCCCAGAAATGATATTATGGAAAAACTCCAGCAGGCCGGAATTTCCACCCGACCCGGAACGCATGCGGTGCATATGCTGGAGTTTTATGCAAAAAAGTATAATCTGAAACCCGAGGACTTTCCCGGTGCAAAACTGGCTAACGACCAGAGCATGGCCATCCCGCTTCACAACCGGATGTCGGCCGATGATTTTGCTTATGTGGTAGAAACCCTCAAAACTATATAGCCTTTAACGATGTGCGGAGTTGCAGGTATTTTTAATTTGAACCGGGAAGGAGTTGACGAGCATGTTCTCCGGCAAATGACGCGTGCCCTGCAACACAGGGGTCCGGATGGGGAGGGTATTTTCCTTGATGAGAATATCGGGTTAGGTCATCGCCGCCTGGCCATTCTTGATTTGTCTGAAAACGGAGCCCAGCCCATGACATCTTTTTCCGGCCGATGGGTTATTTCCTTTAATGGCTGCATTTATAATTTTAAGGAGCTGAGAACAGAGCTTGAATCCAATGGATTTAAGTTTAAATCTACCAGTGATACCGAGGTTATTGCGAACGGACTTGACCATTGGGGTACTGAGGTTTTTTCAAGGTTCAATGGAATGTTTTCGGTACTTGCCTGGGATAAAAAGGAAAGGCGCCTGATTATGTCGAGAGACCGCTTCGGTGTTAAGCCCTTATATTATTGGTTTAACGGTAAAACCCTTTTAGCTGCCAGCGAGTTTAAAACTTTTTATGCTCATCCTGCCTTTCGCGCCGAAGTAAACCTGTCGGCCCTGAACGAGTATTTTACCTTTCAGAATTTGTTTTCTTTTCAGACCCTCCTGAAGGGAGTAACCCTTATTCCTCCTGCCAACACCATTGTTGTGACACACAACGATACTATGGTTAAACATCAATCCTGGTGGGATTATGATTTCAGTGCCCCGGATGAAAAAATGGATTTTGAGGAGGCCAAATCAGAAACCAAGAGGCTGCTTGAACAGGCTGTGAAAAGACAAATGGTGGCGGATGTTCCGGTGGGCGCTTATTTGTCCGGAGGCATGGATTCCGGTTCCATAACCTCCATTGCTTCCGGAATGGTACCCCGCCTGTTCACTTTTACCGGGGGCTTTGATATGAGTTCAGTAACGGGAGTTGAAGCCAATTACGACGAAAGAAGAGATGCCGAGTTGATGGCCAATCATTTTAAGACCGAACAATACGAGCAGGTAATGAATGCGGGCGACCTGAAATGGTCATTGCCCAGAGTAATATACCACCTTGAGGATTTAAGGGTGGGCATGTCGTACCCTAATTATTATGTATCGCGTCTGGCTTCGAAGTTTGTAAAAGTTTGTTTGCAGGGAACGGGGGGTGATGAATTATTCGGAGGCTACCCCTGGAGGTATTTCCGGATTTTTGATTCAACCAGTCCCGAACATTTTTTTGACCAGTATTATGGATTCTGGCAGCGTTTGGTTGGAGATTCTCAAAAAGAAGAATTATTTGCTTTCTCTCCGGGCAGCGAAGAGATTGCCAAACCCAGGAAAATTTTCGAAAATGTTTTCAGGTTCAACAAAAAATTAAAATATCAAAGTCCCGAAGACCATATTCAGAACAGCCTTTACTTCGAGATAAAAACATTTTTGCCCGGTCTGTTGATGGTAGGTGACAAACTCAGTATGGCAAACGGCCTTGAAGAGCGCTTTCCTTTTTTGGATAATGATCTTGTGAATTTTGCCCAGCGCATTCCCGTAAAGCACAAGCTTGAGAGCCTGGAGCAAATGAAAAAGTTTGATGAGAACCTGATTAAAAAAAGACTTGCGTTTTCAGAATACAATGACGGGAAGAATGTGCTGCGTGCTGCCATGAAGGATTATATTCCGGAGCGCATTGTTCAAAGAAAAAAGCAGGGTTTTTCGGCCCCCGATGAAAGCTGGTACCGGGGTGAAAATGCCGAATATGTGAAAGATGTTTTGCTTTCGGGAAAACCGGTAAGTTCCGAATTTATTAACCCGGCATTCATCCGGAAGATTGTGGATGAGCACGTCAACCAACGCATTAACCACCGATTGCTCATCTGGTCTTTTTTGAGTTTTGAATGGTGGTGTCGTATTTTTCTTAAAGGTGAAAAACCCGGCATATGAGCCTTGAAGTTTTTTTAAGAAAAGGACCTTTTGCTGCGGAAGAAGTTTCTTTCTTTAGTGGCCTGAACAAAGCCTGGTTATATTATTCTGAGCCTTATCGTAATCTGTTGGAGCAATATGCCGGTTGCCAAACTATATGTTTTTTCCTGAAAGATGAGAAGGGGAATATTTTGGGGGCTTTTCCATTGGCTGTTTCAATGGGAAAATACGGAAAGGTGGCCAATTCTTTGCCCTATTACGGGAGTAATGGTTCCGTGATTTTCGATAAAAATAATACTGCCGGGTATATGGTTGAAGAAATCATCAGCCGGTTGACGGAAGAAGTAATTGCCTGGATTGAAAAGGAAGGTTGCGTGGCTTCAAATTTCGTAACGCATCCCTTTTATCCCGAAGTATCAGACTGGTTTTCGGGGAATTTAAAATTTGATTTCAAGGATGAGAGGATCGGGCAGATAACTCCTCTTCCCGTGGAAATTTCAAATGATGAAGCTTTGGTTTCGCTTTTTGATGATCCACGACCCCGGAATATCCGGAGAGCTTTGAAAGCCGGGATTAAAGTCAGAAAATCCCACGATGAGGCCGATATGGAATTTTTATTCCGGGTGCATAAAGAGAATATTGAATCGATTGGAGGGAAGGCAAAAGATTATCGTTTTTTTGAATCCGTCAGCAAGCTTATACCCAGGGAAATGTATGGTGTTTGGGTTGCCGAGACAGAAGGAAAACCTATCGCTGCTTTATTACTTTTTTATTTTAATCAAACCATTGAGTATTTCACGCCGGCTACCCTCCATGAGTACAGAAATCTGCAACCCTCATCCCTTTTGATTTTCGAAGCTATGAAGGAGGGTGTAAAGTCAGGCTTTACTTTCTGGAACTGGGGAGGAACCTGGAAAACCCAAACGGGGGTATATGACTTCAAAAAGAAATGGGGAGCTCAGGATTTTCCGTATGAATATTATTGCCGGATTTATGATAAATCCTTGCTAAATTTAACGGCAACGGAACTGGGTGATGCATATCCTCATTTTTATGTTTTGCCCTTTTCAGCCTTAACCCAGTCGCATGAAGAAAAGTAAAAAGGCCGTAATTTTCGGATCCTCGGGTCAGGCCGAAGTGATGGCTTTCCTGCTTGAGGCCGATAGCGAATATGAAGTAGTTGCTTTTACCAGTACACGGGAATTCGTTTCCCAGCCTGAAATTTATGGTAAACCTTTTGTTGCGTTTGAAGAATTGGAAAAGAATTATCCTCCTTCAGTTTGCGATATGCATATCGCCATTGGATATAACAACCAGAATCAAACCCGTAGGAAGTTTTTTGATCTGGCGGAGAAAAAAGGTTATCATTTGCTTACCTACATTAGTAGCAGGGCTACCAACTACGCGAAAAGCATTGGTAAAAACTGTTTTATTTTTGAAGACAATACCATCCAGCCTTTCGTTGAAATCGGTGACAACTGCATCCTGTGGAGTGGAAATCATATCGGTCACCACTCGGTAATTGAGGAAAACTGCTTTGTCTCATCTCATGTGGTTATTTCGGGGCATTGCCGGATTGGGGCAAACTCATTTCTGGGGGTAAATTCCACGCTGAGAGACGGTGTTAAAATAGGGAAGTTCAATACCCTGGGAGCCGGCTGCCTGATTGTTAAAGACACTTCCGATGGTCTTACATTTATCGGCCAAAAAGCCACTGAATATGTCCCCAAAAAACAGTAAGCTTGATAAAATAAAGGAATTGTACGATTCCAATCTGGAGACCCATGGCCTCAGCTCGAAAAGCGTTGGCTGGCCGGATAAAAAATCCCAATTGTTACGGTTTGAAAAGCTGCTTTCGGTGGTGGATAATCCCTCCCGGCCCTTTACCATAAATGAATTGGGATGCGGGTATGGCGAGTTGTTTCGATACCTTATTAAGAATGATTTCAAGGTTCGAAAGTTTTACGGGTATGATATCAGCGAAAAAATGATTGCGGCCGCGGGGAAATATATTTCCGATAAGCGGGTAAGCCTGATTTGCAGCTCTGAAATCACCACCAAAGCAGATTATACTATTACCTCGGGTATTTTTAATGTTGCCTTCGGGGAGGATAAAAAGAAATGGGAGAAGTATATTAAAAGGACCCTTGTTGAAATGTTTGAAAACTCGGGGAAAGGAATTTCCTTCAATCTTCTTACGAGCTATGTGGATTTTAAAGCGAAAAACCTGTATTACGCCGATCCTTTTGTTTTCTTTGATTTTTGCAAAAAGCGACTTTCCCGAAAGGTGAATTTACTGCACGATTATCCCCTTTTTGAATGGACTATAACGGTTCGGAAATAAGATGAATTGGGAGAAAAAAGGAATTTTGTTTAAGCCTGACAGCTCCTTGTTCTGGCAGCACAGCCATGCGGCCCTGCCCACATACTTTCATCTGGGCGGAACGGATTACAGGATTTATTTTACTTCCCGTGATAAAGATAATCGCACCTATGTTGGTTTTTTTGAATTCGATATCAATGACCCTCTTAAAATAAAAAATCGCTCCATTGAACCGGTCCTTAGTCCCGGACCCTGGGGTTTTTTTGATGACCACGGAGTTCAGGCATGCAGTGTTATTAAAGCCGGGAATGGGGATGTTTATATGTACTATTTGGGTTGGAACCCCGGCTTGAAACAACCCCTGTTTTATACGGCCATTGGTCTGGCTATAAGTAAAGACGGTGGCCTTACCTTTGAGAAATACAGTCCGGCTCCCATAATGCAACGGAGTGAATTCGATCCCTGGATGGTTTCCGGAGGAACGGTTATGCCTTTTGAAAAGGGGTATATCATGTATTATTTGTCCGGTTTTTCCTTCCGGTTTAAGGATGGGATGGCCGAATCGGAATACGATGTAAAAATTGCACATTCTTCCGATGGGGTGAATTGGGAAAGAAAGGGAATGGTGGCCTTCGCACTTGAAAAAGACGAAACCAATATTTCCCGGCCTTCCATTATCAGGGAAGGTGAAAAGTGTCTTGCCTGGTTCCCACTAAAGAAAAGAGGGATGGGATATCGCTGTGGATTTTCAGAGTCTTCCGACGGCTTAAAATGGAAACGAATCAGTGATGATGTAATCCCCGTTTCACCTACCGGTTGGGACAACGAGGCTATTGATAAGATGGATGTGGTAAAATATGATGGCAGGTATTATATGTTGTATAATGGAAATTCCTTCGGCAAGGATGGGATAGGATTGGCTATAGGAAATATATGAAAGAGTCATTTATACATTTTTCAGAAATCGACCCTCTTCGTCCCGAAACCTGGGAAGGGAAGAGAATTCTGAGTCTGGATGTGGACTGGGCTCCGGAACCGGTTCTTGAAAATGTAATTGAGCGGTTAAAGGTCTCGGGTATAAAATTTACCTTGTTTGTAACCCATGAAAGTGAAGTGTTGAAGAGGAATTACAAAGAGGAAAAAATAGAATGGGGATTACACCCTGATTTCAATCCCTTGTTAAAGCAGGAAAAAGGGGCAAAAAGTCCTTCCGAAACCATTGCAGCTTTAAAGGAGATTGTTCCCCAGGCGGAAGTATTGCGGAGTCATTCCATGACCCATAGCGGCTCATGGTTGGGAATATACAAAGAAGCCGGTATAACTCACTTGAGTCAATATTACTTGCCGGATTGTGAAACCATTAGTCCCATTGCACATTTAAATGGAATCGTGGAAGCTCCGGTGTATTTTGCCGACGATGGATTGTTATTTAATTCCCGTTTGAATGAAGGAAAAATTTCTGAAACGGCAGCGAGGATCAGGAAGCCGGGGTCCTTTTTAAAAGTGTTGAATTTTCATCCCATCCATGTTTTTTTGAATTCCGGGTCTATGGAGGCTTACACTAACTATAAAACAGCCTCGGTGAAGGGAGGGGAGGATTTAAGTAAATTTGTTTCGCCACAACCCGGGATTTCGGATTTGTTTGCAGAAATAGTCAGCTAAAATGAAAATCAGAGAGGAATATAATAAAAACGGATTCGTGAAGATTCCCAATTTCCTTCCCCAGGAAATTTTGGATCAGATCAGGAGCAATTGCAAGGATTTTTTTCTTCGGCAAATCCGGAGAAATAAGATACAGGTAGATGGAGATTCAGAATCGGATTTTGAAAAGGCGCTTTATGAATTGTTTAGAGTTGATTATGCGGGTTTTATAGGTGCAGCAAAATTGTGTCAGCACCAAATAGATTTGTTTGTTTTTTCGGGTCATTCAACTATAACTTCAGCACTGAGGGATTTGGGGCTTGAAAAACCAACTATTTGTGTAAAGCCTATTGTGTATTTTAATTCCCCCCATATTGCCAAACAGGAGGGGCATTTTAAAACTCCTGCCCATCAGGATTGGCGTAGTATGCAGGGGAGTATTAATTCGACGGTTGTCTGGATACCCCTGATAAATATCGATAAAGATTTGGGCGCTTTGGAAGTTATTCCGGGTTCACATCATTGGGGTCTTGTTGATTCAGAAAAGGATGAATGGTATCGTAAGCTAAATTCTGAAAAGATTAAAGAAGAGTCCTGGAAAAGTCTTGAGGTAAGCAAGGGGGATATGGTTTGTTTTCACTCCCTTTTGGTTCATAGGTCGGGTAATAATGTTTCAGGAAAAATCCGGTGGTCTATGCATTTCAGGTATAATGATGCCTATGAAAGTACTTTTATCAATAGGGCCTATCCTCATCCTTACATAGTATATCAACCGGGGCAGGAATTGCTATTTCCTGATTTTAATCCGGGGGAGGAGTTAAAAAAATATTTGGATGGATTATAAAACGATTAAGTCCATTGCCGAATTACCTCCAGGTCAAGCGGTATTATATGGAGCCGGCAGTTATGGGCAATATGTTTACGGAAAAATTTCCAAGGAGCGACCTGATCTTTCGATTAAGGCATTTGTAGATGATGTAAAGAGCGGTTCGTTTTCAGGATTACCAGTTATGGGAAGCCAATCGATTCCAGAAGGGGTTGCTGTTTTAATTACCAGTTCATACTGGAAAGATATCCTTTTAAAGAATAAATTCAAGAATCCTGTTTTTGTAGCGGATATTCTTTCAGGTCCAGCTTCCGGCGATCAAATTTCAATTGACTATAAGGGAAATAAAATTCATTTTTTTACGCCCAATTTATTTTTGGAAGAGGTTGGACGGAATATTTTTGAGATTGAGCCCGGTATGCTGGAGTGGATTGAAAGCTTTGAAGCCGGTTCCGTGTTTTATGATGTTGGGGCTTCAAACGGTTGTTATGGAATTTTAGCCGGATTTGGCAGGGAGCTTACCGTGGTCTGCTTTGAGCCTGATGTCCAGAATTTCGCCATATTGGATCATAATTATTATTTAAATCGTCATACATTGAAGAAGTTTTACGGTTTTAACATTGCTCTTTCCGATAAATCTGAGATTGCCAAATTTCATTGTCAGAATTTTTTTCCGGGATCTCATGGAAAGGTTCTGGAAAGTTCGGGCCGTGAAGACCTTAGTGCTTCGGAAGTTGAATTTGAACGGGCCGTCATTTCCAAAACCCTTGATGAAATGGTTTTCAATTATAAACTTCCGATGCCTGATTATCTCAAGATTGATGTGGATGGAGCGGAGAGTCTGATTTTAAAAGGGGCGGAAAAAGTTTTGGAATCCGGAGCCATTCGAAGTTGTATGATAGAATCTGAAATCGGGGAAATTGATGGGATAAAAATATTGCTTCAGCAAAAAGGTTTTTACTTAAAGGAAGAGTATGCCATCAATGAGGTTACATTATCACGTGTTTCGGGCGTAAAAAATTATCTGTTTTTAAAAAGGAGTACCAGAATTTAATTAGGCTCTCAAAATTATTTCATTGTGAATTTGGTGGAACTTAGAAATCTTGATCTTGCACGGTATCATCAGAATCGTTTGAAGCTTGATTTGGGTGGATTTACGGTTATAACCGAATGTGCCAGCAAGGCATATGCCTATACTCCTGTAATGGCCGCAATGGCGGGAGCAAAAGTGATTGCGGTGGGGAGAGATTCTTCCTACGGGTTGTTTGAGGAAAACAGAGACTTCATTCAAAAGCTCCTTGGAAAAGCCGATTGCAATGACCGGGTTGAGTTCGTAAAAGGTGCTTTGGAGGATAAGGTTATTAAGCGTGGTGATATTTTTACAAACAGTGGATTTTTAAGGCCTTTTTCCGCAAACGTGGCATCGGTGATGAAACATGAGGCCGTTTTGTGTCTTATGTGGGAGGCATGGGAAGTCCGGCAAGGGGAAATAGATATTTCCGCGTTTCAGCAAAGGCGAATTCCGGTGATTGGAACTAATGAGAGTTCTCCGGTTTTAAAAATGCTGGATTACCCCGGAACTCTCGCATTAAAGCTACTTTTTGAAACCGGTTGCGAGGTTGCCAATAACCACATTGTATTACTTGGCAGTGGTCTTACCGGCCGCGAAATAGCCAGATATTTTAGAAAAACAGGAATTTCTTTTGATTGGATTTCCAATGAAAAATCGGGAAAGGAAAGCGTCTCATATACCAACTGGGAAAAGATTCTGGATTTACCCAGAGTAGACGCTATTCTTGCTGCGGAGCACAGTTGTCCGGACAAACTGGCGGGACAGGGCGGATTCCTGAACCTTTCCAGGATCAAAGAAAAATTTCCCTTCGTTAAATGGGCTCATCTGTCTGGTAATATGAACAGGGAAGAGCTGGTTAAGGTGGGAATAGATACATATCCTGCGAAATTTAATCCCTTTGGGTACATGACCTATGAAACCGTGAATTTGGGGTGGGAACCAGCCATAATATTAAATGCGGCCGGGTTGAAAGTGGGTGAAATAGCCGCTAAAGCCCGTAAATCAGGGAAATCTCCGGAAGTAGCCATTGCAGCCTGTGTTGAACATGGTATCGGGCAGGATTTTCCGGGGGGTTTTTTTAATTTTAACTTTAACAGGGATTAATTCTCCCAGCCATGGAAAACATTGATGAATTTATTGACCGATTGAAAGAGGCTCAGGTAAGTCTGAGAAACAGGAGCTATCAAAAATACTCTCGTGTTAATCCATTCGTTGAGGATTTAACGGACTGGAAGGAGAGGGGGGCTTTTTTGTTTGGAGAAGGAAAGAACATTACGGTATATAATACCGCAACTATTCTGGGTGATGTCCAGGTAGGCGAAAATACCTGGATTGGTCCCTACACGGCCATCGATGGCAGTGGAGGGGTAAAGATTGGAAGTTTCTGTAGCATTTCTTCCGGGGTTCAGATTGTCAGCCACGATTCTGTTAAATGGGCCCTTAGCGGTGGGAAAGCAAAATATGAATATGGCGCCATTGAAATCGGCGATTGTTGCTTTATTGGCACTCACGCCATGATTACTAAGGGTGTAAAAATAGGAAACCATTGTTTAATCGGCGCCAATGCCATAGTTACATCTGATATTCCCGATAATTCCATTGCTCTGGGAATTCCTGCGAAAGTGGTAGGAACCGTTGTTGTTGAGGGAGAGTCCGTTACTTTAAATTATTTCAAATGAACATTGAAAAGCTGTTCGATTCTGCCTTTGAAAAGAAAGGAAAAAACTTATTTGTTTTGCCGGGTTTTGAATCAGGCAAGCTAAACCAGGATCAGGTTAGGGATTCCTATAATTTTCAATGGAACCTGGTAAATAAGTCCGGCGAAAGGGACCTGGCCTGGAATTTTCAAAAGGATTGGTATTTGAAATTATATGGTTTTGAAACGGAGGAAAACCTTAAGAAGTTTCTAAGGGCCAAGCGTGTTATTCTCGACGCCGGGTCCGGCCTTGGTTATAAGGCTGCCTGGTTTGCAGAGCTTGCCCCCGAATCTGTTGTAATAGGTATGGATATTTCGGAAGGTGCTTTGTTGGCTGCCGAAAACTTTAAGCATATTCCGAACTTGTATTATGTGCGAGGGGATTTGGCCCAAACAGGCTTTAAAGATGGTTCAATTAATTATATCAGTTGTGATCAGGTGTTGCAACACACTGAGGATCCGGAAAAAACCTTAAGGGAATTTGCCCGGATTATTGATGGATCAGGCGACCTCGCAGTTTATGTGTATCGAAAAAAAGCTTTACCTAGAGAACTTCTCGACGATTATTTTCGAAAAGCAACCCATGGCTACTCTGAAGCTGAAAAAATGGAAATGTCTGCCGCCCTTACCAAACTCGGAAAAGTGCTTTCGGAACTTAATATTGAAATAGACTTCCCCGATATTCCTATCATGGGAATAAAGGGAGGAAGGCAAGACCTTCAAAGATTTATTTATTGGAATTTTGTTAAGTGTTTCTGGAATGAAAAATTGGGGACTGAGATTTCAGTGGCCACCAACTACGATTGGTATTCTCCATCGAATGCTGCCCGTTACTCAGAAGAGGAATTTAAAACAATGCTTTCGAAAACCGGATTCGGAAAGATAAATTTTTTCCGTAGCGAAGAAGCTTGCTATACGGCAAGGGCTTCAAAATAATCCGGATTGATCGGTATGAATATACTTTTGATTTTCGTTGCTTTTCTTTTTCCGGTAATGGTTTTTTTGTTTTTCCGGAAAATTATTGTTTCCGGTTCAGACCATTATTATCATAGCCTATTGATCAACCTGATCCGCAGGAATCGGTTCCGGTTTGCAACAAAGCATACCAATTTTATCAATGAAAACATTGTTTCTTACCCCCAGCTTCTTCACTGGTTGTTTTCTTTTTTTTCTGATCGGTTTATTTTCGCTTTTTCGCCATTTCTGGGTCTTTTTTTTCAGGTAATTCAAATTTTGGGTTTTTGGTTTTTTTTAGTTTGCCTGAATCGTTTTCAGGTTGTTCAATTATCCGGAATGCAAATCAGTATTGCCGTGTTTGTATTTAGTTTTATTACCTATACATATTTTGTATAGAATGCAAAAAATACCGGTTTAAGTGCCCGGGGGATGGGACTTTTTTTTGGTCAGGTTCTGTTGTATGGCTTTGTTTTAAAAGAAAATTTGAGTCCCTTGTTGTTTTATGCCCTTACAGGCATTACCGGACTATTGATAATTCTTTCGAGTCAGTTTGCTACCCAGTTTCTGGTGTTTTTTTCGGTAATTTTTTCCCTGGTTTCCCTGGATTTCGCTCCTTTTATTTCACTATTGCTTTCATTTGTTTCTCTTTTCGTTCTTTTTCCAAAATATGGCCGGAATATGATGCTTGGCCAATGGAGGCATAAGGTGCTTTATTCAAAATATCTTGCATCAATTTATATTCTTAAAAAAAGGCCTTCTGTTTGGCTTGACCTGTTTGTTGAAATTCCCTCCCAGTTTATTCTTCTTTTAAAGAAAAGAGTTGACAAACTAAAGACTGATCATTGGAACTATATTTTTGATAATCCTGTAATTATTGGGGTTTTCTTTATACCTGCTTTGCTTGTTTTTTTGTTTTCAAAGGCAATGGGAGTCCCCGGTCATTTTTCCGAATTGATTTTTTGCTCTCTGATTATTTATTTGCTTACAACCCTTAAGCCCCTCCGTTTTTTAGGGGAGCCTGAGAGATATCTTGAATTTGTTTTTCCCCTTCTAGTTATTAATGTCGTTCTGCTATTGTCGGTAAATCAGTTCATAATTTTGACCTGCTATTCAGCTTTTGTGTTACTGTTTTATTTTTTAATTCAATATAAAAACCGGTCACGGAATATCAATGGTGGGGATAGGGACAGGTTTAATGAACAGGCATTGTTCTATGAAGGTTTGGTCAGGAAAATAAAGGAAAAAAATAATGCAAGGGTATTTTGCAACAGCACAGAGATTTCAAAATTTTTGTTTGATCCCGATATTCAAATGTTTTACTATCCGGTAAACAGCCTTTCTACGGATGTGTTTTCCTTTTCTAAGGTTTATAGTGAATCCTATGCACGCGTAAATGTGGAAATTGTTCCTGACCTGATCAGATATTACCAGCTTAATACCTTGATAATTGAGGCCCACCAAAGTGAAATTTATGAGGATATGCTCAAGGCTGATAATTTTGATTATTTCATTGAAAATTACGGAAACAGCCTGAACTTGATTTATCTTTCGGATTTATGATCATTTTCATCATTCCTTCATTTACCCTTGGTGGAGTAGAAACTCAAACCTATAACCTATGCCGGGAATTTATTTCCCAAGGCTATAGGGTAGGGGTGGTGGTCACACGGGGAGGAAAGGGTCCATTATTCGGGAAACTTGAAAAATTGGGCGTGGAGTGCCATTTTTTTAATGAATTCAATGGGTTTTCCCGGTTTCCTTTCTTTAAAAAATTCAGGGTCTTGTTTCGCTTTGTTTTTTTTCTACGATCTCTTAAACCCACCGTTTTAATTCCCTTTACTGAGCCAATTAACATCGCAGTGAATGCTGTCTGGAGATTTACAGGAGCAAAGAAGTGTTTTTTTACAATGAGGGGCGGAACCCCAATTGGAGGTAGCTTTACAAGATTGTTTCCCTTGGTTAGGATTTTAAAACCCACGGCGTTTGTTTCCAACTCTCAAAATGGGGCACGGGTGATGGAGGATTTTTTGAAATTAAAGCCCGGTCTTTTTAAGGTAATCCCTAATGGTGTTTTTTTAAATCCGCCCTTAAATTCGTCTGAGTTTTGGAGGACAATGCTCGATATTGATGCGTCGGATTATGTTTTTATAATGATTGGAAATTATTACCCTGAAAAAAATCATGAGGTTTTATTGCGGGCATTTCATTCCCTTGTAACCAATCATCATCCGGTTAGGGCAAAACTAATTTTGTGTGGCGACAAATCTAATTTCGATCGCCAATATCTTTATATTAAATCTTTAATTCTTGATTTAAAACTATACGGGAGGGTTCGTTTAATCGAAAGCACAAATGACATTTCCGGACTTTTGAAAATTGCCCATTGCGGAATTCTTCTTTCGTATTCCGAGGGGTGCCCCAATGCTGTACTCGAATATATGATGGCCGGAATTCCTTTTCTGGGAAGTGATATTCCTGCTATCCGCGAGGTTGTTCCGGAAAATTATCCTTTTCTTGTTTCCAACGAAGATGCGGTTGAAGTGGAGGATAAACTTCTGCAAATTTCCAGCCTTTCGACTGAAGAGGCTCAGGCCTTGGGAACTGCCCTTTCCCAAAGGGTTAATTCGAATTACAACTACTCTAATCTAGTCAATTCCTGGAAGGAATTAATTCATAGCTGATGTTATTCAACTCCCTGGATTTTGCTATTTTCCTTCCCATAGTATTTTGCATATACTGGATGCTGGGGCGGGCCGGCTTAAAAATTCAAACTTTTTTTATTTTGCTGGCCAGTTTGTTTTTTTATGGCTGGTGGGACTGGAGATTTTTAGGCCTGATTGTTTTGAGTTCTGTAATTGATTTCTTTTGCGGAATTGTGATTTATTCTAATTCGGCCAGGGGTCTTCGCAGGCCATGGGTTCTTTGGTTAAGCCTGGTAAGCAATTTGGGCCTTTTATTTTTTTTCAAATATTTTAATTTTTTTTCCAGGGAATTTTCCGCAGCTTTTTCATTTTTCGGAGTGGAGTTCTCGCAGGATTCCCTTGAAATAGTATTGCCAGTTGGAATTAGCTTTTACACATTTCAAACCCTTAGCTATTCGATCGATGTCTGGCGTGGAAACCTAAAACCGGTAAACGACCCCATTGTATTCCTAGCCTTTGTTTCCTTTTTTCCTCAGTTAGTTGCGGGTCCGATTGAGAGAGCGTTTAACCTATTACCACAATTTCAGGAGAAAAGAAAGTTTGATTACCGGGAAGCAGTTACGGGATTGCGGCAAATATTGTGGGGCTTGTTTAAAAAAATGGTTATTGCCGATAATTGCGCAGTTTCTGTAAATGAAATTTTTGATAACCCGGGCAACTATAATGGTTCCGTATTGTGCCTGGGTGCAATACTGTTTGCTTTTCAAATTTATGGTGACTTTTCAGGCTATTCCGACATCGCCCTTGGAACCGGAAGATTGTTTGGGTTTAAATTGATGCGTAATTTCAATTACCCCTATTTTAGCCGCGATATTGCAGAATTCTGGCGCAGGTGGCATATTTCCCTTTCTACCTGGTTTCGCGATTATTTATACATTCCCTTAGGTGGTAGCCGAACAACTTTACAAGTTAAGATCAGGAATACATTCCTGGTATTTTTAATATCAGGGTTTTGGCACGGGGCAAATTGGACCTTTGTTGTGTGGGGGCTTCTTCATGCCATTTTTTACCTGCCTCTATTGGTGATGGCTAAAAATAGAACTCACCTTGATCCCATTGCCACTGGCAGATTGTTCCCTTCCTTTAGGGAACTGTATTCAATAGGTAAAACATTTTTTATTGTTTGTTTTGCCTGGATTTTTTTCAGGGCCGAGTCCCTTTCCGCCGCCGTAAATTTTATCTCTGATATTCCGAATTTCATTGAGGGTGCCCCGGGGCAAATTTTGTTATTCCTGCTTAAGCCACATTGCTTGTTTGTAGCCCTGCTTGTTGTTGTAGAGTGGTTTGGAAGAAACATGGAATTTCCCCTTGATTTCGGAAATTTAAAAGTTCCTATTCCGGTGGTTTTTCGATGGGGCGTTTAGTTGTTTTTTTCATTGCTAATTACCCTTTACGCTGTTAAAATGAATATTAATTTTATTTATTTCCAGTTTTGATAGTCAGATTTTTAATTCGTTGCGCCTTGTTTTGCCTCCTGTATATGGGTTTGGTTACTCCTTTTGGTTTTTGGCTGGAAAAAACAACCCGGGCAAAAATAATATATGACCATGGTCTAAGGTGGGATGATTTTTATAAACAGAAAGAGAATACGATTGATGTATTATTTATTGGCTCCTCTCATTGTTACAGAACCTTTAATCCGGTAATTTTTGATACAATTCTTGATTGTACATCCTTTAATTTGGGGTCAGGTGGGCAATCGCCCTTTACCGGTTTTTTTGTTCTTAAGGAAGCGCTGGACTATCAAAATCCGAAAGTGGTTTTAATGGAAGTTTTTTATGGTCCTTTTGAAATTGCTGACGACTTTGAAAATGCCATGTACAATTATGATTATATGAGGGAGGGAGGTTCCAAAAAGGCTATGTATAGGGAATTGAACCTAAAAGACAAAATTCGCTTGTGTTTTCCTGCCTATAGGTTTAGTTCAGGGCTCAAGGTGATGTTCAGTAAAGAAAAAGTGAATGCTGATCTCTATTCAAAGTCTGTTTATATGGGCAGGGGATATGTTGAAACAGACCTGCCTCCGGATTTTTTCAAGCCGGACACCATCGGATTTAAATCCAAGGAAATAAAAATTCAGGATAAACAAATTGCATATTTTGACAGCATTGTAGCCCTTTGCCGGAGGAATAATGCGCAATTAGTGTTGGTTACCCAACCGGTTCATCCGGCTTTCGCTTATCGTTTCCAATATATTGATCCTAACGGATTCCTGGATTCATTGGCTGCTAAACATAACTTGCTTCGGATCGATGGAAATAAATTATTTAATGGTTATTTTACGGGTGCAGACTTTTATGATTCTCATCATTTTAACAAGAATGGGGCAACCAGGTTTTCAAAATTGATTGCTGAACAGTTAAAGTCCTTAAATTAGATGAAATGTGTGGAATTCTAGGAGTTGTCGGACTTAAATTTCCGGCTGAAAAATTTAAGGATGCGCTTGATCGGTTGGCTCACCGGGGCCCCGACGGTGAAGGAATCTGGAAATCCCCTGGCGGAGAGGTAGTATTTGGACACCGCCGACTTTCTATCATTGACTTATCTGATGCAGCGGCCCAACCTTTTCTTTCGGACGATCTTGTGTTAACATTCAATGGGGAAATATATAATTATATCGAGATACGGAAAGAACTTGAAGGTTTTGGGTTTAGATTTTCTACCCAGTCAGATACGGAGGTTTTAATAAACAGCTACCGCCATTGGGGTCCCTCCTGCGTGAAAAAATTTAACGGCATGTGGGCCTTTGCTATTTATGAGCCTGCCCAGAATCGTATTTTCTTTTCCAGGGATCGGTTCGGTAAAAAACCACTTTTTTACATCAGGAATTCACAAGGATTGGTTTTTGGTTCAGAAATGAAAGCATTAGCCCCATTCCTTCCTAAAGTTGAACCAAATCCCAATTTCATTTCTATGGCCGGAAATGCCTTTGGTTATGAATCCGGATCGGAATGCCTTGTGAATAATATTTTGAGGTTTCCGGCTGGGTCGAATGGGTGGTATTCTATTAAAAATAATTCCCTCAAGATTGAAAAATATTGGGATACCCTTCAGGAATTGATAGAGGTTCCACCAACGTATGAAGAGCAGGTTGAGTGCTACCGGGAAATTTTTCTTGATGCGGTAAAAATCAGGATGCGTTCCGATGTTCCGGTGGGAACTGCCCTGTCAGGCGGTCTGGATTCGAGTGCCGTTGCAGGTGCCATGGCTTTTTTAGGTAAGTCCGCCGGTTCTACCCAAAAATTAGATTGGCAAAATGCTTTCATCGCTTCCTTTCCGGACACTTTTCTTGACGAAACTGAATATGCAAGAAAGGTGGTAAACCATTTGTCTATTAACGGGAATTTTATTTCAATTGATCAGGCAGAGGGTATTGAAAACCTGGGAAAATACCTCTATGCTTTTGAGGAAATTGATTACACCAGTCCGATACCTATGTCGAGGGTTTATGAAGAAATGGCAAAAAAGGGAGTTCGTGTATCCCTTGACGGCCATGGAGTAGATGAAGCCATGAGTGGGTACGGGAAATCCCTTTTTGAGATTTTTCTTGACACCTGTTCGCCCAGGGCTATACACCAGGTTCTTACAACGTACCGGGGTCTTCACCCACCGGAGCTTTTGCCTGATGGGGGAAAATCAAACGCCTCGCATTACCTGAGTTATTTATTCACCAGAAAGAAGACCCTGTTCCGAAACCTTGTTAACGCTGTCATTCCGGTCAAAAATGGCCCTATAGAGAAGCTTGGTAATTTTAACTATAATCTTTATCTGCTTTTCCATGATTCAATTTTGCCTACCTTATTGAGAAACTATGACCGCTATGCCATGATGAGCAGTGTTGAAATCAGAATGCCCTTCATGGATTACCGACTTGTTCGTTTTGCATTTTCTCTGCCTTGGCAATCAAAGGTCAAAAATGGATTTACTAAAGCAATTGTTCGCGATGCTGTTAAGGAGTTTTTACCCACTGAAGTTGTTTTTCGGAAAAGTAAAATTGGATTTCAAACCCCCATTGGAAATTACCTGAAGGGAGGATGGAGACAATACTTTTATGATGAAATGGAATCCATTGATTTCAAAAATTGCAATTTGATAGATTCAGCTAAGGTTAGTAAGCTGTTTAATGAGTTTCAGGCCTCAAATCAAATTGACCATAATATGGCAAGGAAGTTTTGGCATGCTATTGTTCCATATTTATGGGAAAAACACTTTTTAAATAAAATAAAATGACCCCTGAAAGGGATCCGTTTTTTTCAGTCATTATTCCAACTATTAATCGGGAGGGGCAACTTCAACGAGCCATTGAGTCTGTGTTGATGCAGGATTTTACCGATTTTGAATTGATCGTTGTTTTTAATGTTGCCCGGCCTGAGAACATAAATTATGCTGACTCAAGAGTTAAAATTATTCAGGAGCTTTCAAAGGGTGCTAATAAAGCAAGAAACGCTGGTATCAGGGAATCCAAAGGGAAATTTGTTTGTTTTTTGGATGATGATGATGTTTTGTTGGCAAACCACTTATCTGAACTGAAGTTGCTAATTGATAAAAATGAAGGTGTGCCTGGACTTTACCGAACCTTGATGAAGCGACAATATGCCGATGGGACTGTCAGGGAACAGAAGTTTTCGTTTCGCAAGTCTGATGATCACCCTATTTTTCATTTGTTTAAAGTAGGAATTGTGATGAACAGTGTATGTTTGCATCGGGAAATTTTTGAGTCTTTTTTGTTTGATCCTGAAATTCCCGTGGCACAGGACACGCATATGTGGGTAAGGGTTCTCACCCGATATCCATTGTTTGAATCGGATGCCTATACCAATATTTATTTGTACTCCGAAAATTCCATTTCCTCACCGGGTTATGAGGTTTATAAAAAGTATTATAAGGTGTTTTCAGATCTTTTTCGTCAGCCGGAAATTGGCAACAAAATACCCCATGGATTCAAGAATAATTGGCTTTCGCGTTACCCGCTTTGGATTCTGAAAAACCATTCCAATGAAATTTCGCTGGAAGAATTTTTTATTTGGTGGAAAAGGTTGATTTGTCACAAGCCTTTTGGATTGTTGATGCCGGGGATTTACATAAACATGCTAAAAAAAATTATTAATCGCAGGTAAAATATGTGTGGAATTGCCGGATGTATTCATGGGAAAACGGAATTAGGCTCAAGTCAAATCGAAGGAATGACCCGTGCCCTTGCCCATCGTGGACCTGATGCTGAACGAATTCAACATTTGCCATTTGTCTCCTTAGGCCACAGGCGGCTTGCAATTATTGATTTGTCTGAACAGGGTAACCAACCTATGGCCGATCATACCGGCCGATTCTGGATCGTTTTTAATGGAGAAATTTATAATTATGCCGAAATCAGAACAGAGCTGGAGTTAAAGGGACATTCCTTTAAAACCCGATCTGATACCGAGGTAATTCTGGAGAGTTTTAAAGCCTGGGGAAAAGAATGCCTTTCGCGCTTTTCAGGAATGTTTGCCTTTGCCCTTTGGGACAAAGACCGACGGGAGCTATTTTTAGCCCGTGACCGTTTTGGCAAAAAACCCCTGTATTACTCACATAGCGGAAAAGGAGAGTTTTGCTTTGCATCTGAACCGTGAGCCATTTTAAAGCACCCCGGATTGGACAGGAAGCTTAACCCCGAAGCAATAAATCAATATCTGGCTCTGGGCTACATTCTTCAGCCCCTTAGTTTTTATGAGGGAATTAACAAAATGCCCCCGGCCTCCTGGATGGTAGTGGATCAAACCGGAAAGATTACAGGCCGGGGCCAATTCTGGGATTATTTATCCTTTTTTTATACGAAAAGCAGGAAATCCGAATCAGAATTGGTTGAGGAATTGCGTTTTCTGATGGAAAAAGCGGTGAAAAAACGCCTGGTGAGTGACGTTCCTGTAGGCGCATTTTTAAGTGGCGGAATCGACTCTTCCTATGTAACCGCCCTGATGAGGAAACATTACACGGGTGAAGTCAATACGTTTTCAATCGGGTTTGCAGAGGAGGGGTACAGCGAACTGAAAGATGCCGGATTGATGGCGGCATTTCTGAAAACCAATCATACCGAAAGAACCATGAATGCCCAAATGGGTAAAGATTATCTGAGTCGTGTATTGGACGCCCTTGACGAACCCTTTTCCGATAATTCCTCCATTCCTATGTACCTGGTTTCTCAGTTGGCTTTTGAGAAAATGAAAGTGGTCCTTTCCGGCGACGGAGCCGATGAACTTTTTGCGGGTTATATTACCTATAATGCCGACCGCTATTTCCGGGCTCTGCAGTGGATTCCGCCGGCTTTGCGAAAGCTAGGTTATTTACTGGTGAAAAACTCAAAAACCCATTCAGACCGGAAGATTAATTTTCGGTATAAACTGCGACAGTTCCTCGGTGGCTCAAGAGGAGACGCCTGCTTTGCCCATTATAGCTGGCGCATGTTCTTTAGTCCTGAAGAAAGACTGGAGATTATGGGACCTGATTTTAAAGATTTGGTTTACGATACCGACCCGGTTCATGAATTCAGAAAGCATTATGATAAAACCCGTGGATTGCATTGGCTCGATCGTTTCCTTTACGTTGATGCGATGACCTGGTTAACTGATGATATTTTGTTTAAAGCCGACCGGATGACCATGGCCAACGGATTGGAGGCCCGTTCACCTTTTCTGGATGACGAAGTGGCTGCTTTTGCTGCCTCACTTCCACCTGAACTAAAGATGAAAGGAGGCGATAAAAAATACCTGTTGAAAAAAGCCGCTGCCGGGCTCCTTCCGGAAGCTGTATTTTCCAAGCCAAAAAGCGGATTCAATGCGCCCGTTGGGAATTGGATAGGAACCGGCTCAGGTGATGAATTCAGGAGTTTTAATAAATTTGTACATGAGCATTTCAGGGGAAGGTATCCAGCAAAAACAGCGTGAATGGCACGACCAGTGGTCGATGCTGCAGGACGATGAAGAATTTTTATTCCGGGAGTGGATCTATCCACTAAAGCCTGAAGATTTTTCAGGGCTGGAGGTACTGGAATGCGGGTGCGGCGGTGGTCAGCATACCTCTTTTGTAGCCCCTTTTGCCAAACACCATACCGCCGTTGATCTTAATACCACTGATATTGCCCAAAAACGAAATACCAGGCATCAAAACATCGATTTTGTAGAGGCGGATATTGCCAAAATGGACCTTGGGAAAACCTTTGATGTGGTTTTCTCGATTGGCGTGGTTCACCATACCGATAATCCGGATCAAACCTTTGCCAATATGATGAAGCATACCAAGCCCGGTGGCAAAACCCTGGTTTGGGTTTATAGCAAGGAAGGAAACTGGATGGTAGAAAACCTGGTAGAGCCGGTGAGAAAAGGTATTTTACGACACTGGTCGCGGGGTGCCTTGCTGAATCTTTCCCGGGTGCTGACATTTTTCATGTACATCCCTATTTACACGATTTATTTGCTGCCCCTGAAGTTTTTGCCCTTTTACGAGTATTTCCAGAATTTCAGAAAGCTCAGTTTTTACCGGAACACCCTCAACGTTTTCGATAAGTTAAATGCCCCTCAGGTAGATTTTATTTCCGAAAGCAGGATTAAAAAATGGTTTAATGAGGATGACTTTACAGATATTCATATAAGTCGATATAAAGGGGTTTCATGGCGGGGAAGCGGAACCCTGAAATCAAAGACCGTTTAAAACCATGGAAAAAAAAGAAATTCAGGTAACCGGCTTTGAAACCATGGCCTCAAGCATGGAATTTGTGGATAATTACAACCACTGGATTCTTGGGAAATTTGCGCCCTTTAAAGGAAAACGAATACTTGAAATTGGAACCGGTCAGGGTAACTTCCGGAAAATTCTTGAGTCCGGTTCCGATTGTTATGTTTCTATTGATATTGATGAAGATGTAATCCGTAGGGCTCAGGAGCGCGATCCCGGTGGAAACTATCTTCAGGCCGACGCTGCCGGTGCTTCTTTTGAAGAAAAACTATCGCAGTTTGGTTTCGATACAGTTATCTGTATTAATGTCCTTGAACATATTCCTGATGACCAGGCCGCACTTGATAACATGCTAAAAGTGCTGAAGCCCGGGGGCCATTTGTTGATTTTTAGTCCGGCCTTTATGCATTTGTACAATGATTTGGATAAGCTGGCCGGACATGTTATCCGATATAAAAAAGGAAGGCTCAAAAAAATGGCTCACCATTCAGGTCTTGGAAAAATTATTGTGAATGAATATTTCAACCCTGTGGGTGCTTTGGGTTGGTGGCTCAATAAGTTTGTTACTCATAAAAACATAAATTCAGGCAATGTAAATTCCCAGGTTATGTTTTTTGATAAATATGTGGTTCCTGTATCACGACTTATGAACCCCTTATTTAAAAATATCTGGGGACAATCTGTATATTGCGTAATACAAAAAGTATGATTTCGGTAATTATTCCTGCCCTCAATGAAGAGGCAGCCATTGTTGATACTGTTAGCCGTGCAAAAGCCGTGCTGAGGGAATTAGGAGCCGATGGAGGGGAAGTTATTGTTATAAACGATGGCTCGCGTGATAATACCGGAATTCAGGCCGCAAATGCAGGTGCCACCGTAATTAACCACCCCCACAATGCAGGCTATGGAAGGTCGCTGAAAAGCGGAATTTTGGCTGCTAAGAATGAAATTCTTGTTATCACTGATTCTGATGGCACCTATCCCATTGAAAGGATTTCTGACCTGTATGCCGAGTATCAAAAGGGCTTTGATATGGTGGTTGGGGCAAGAACCGGGGCTAATTATGATGAATCCTTTAAAAAGAAAATTCTCCGGCTTATTCTTAAAAATATGGTAGAGTTTACGGCCGGTAGAAAAATCGACGATATCAACAGCGGACTCAGGATGTTTTCACGAACCTCGGTTCTGAAATATATGGATACGCTATGCGATACTTTTAGTTTTACGACGTCTCTGACTCTTGCCTATATGATGACAGGTCGGTTTGTAAAGTATATTCCAATCGAATATCATAAAAGAGTAGGGAAGACCAATGTGCGGCTTTTTCGCGATACACTTAGAACCCTTCAGTATATAGTAGAGGCTATTTTGTACTATAACCCTATTAAAATTTTTATTGTACTTTCTTTTTTTACCCTGATTTTCTCGGTGTTAAATTTCGGATTGGCCTTTTTTCTCAATTTCAATACCTTTTTCTGGCTGGGAGTGGGATCCGTTTTGCTTTCCATTTTAATTTTTTCCATTGGTCTTGTGGCGGTGCTGCTGAAGCAAATCCTTATGAATCAAAAGAAACTTTGATGCTATGAAAGTCCTTAAACAGGGCAACAAGGGATTGCTCCTTGCTTTGTTTGTAGCGTTAATTTTTCGGTCGGGAACAGAGTTGATGTTTCCGAAGTTTGTTTCCGACTATTCCCTTCAAATTGAAGCAGCCCGGAACTTCATGGATGGAAATGGATTTACCTTTGGCAGAGCCAACCCGGATAACCTGAGCGAAATCCGTTTCTCAACTTTGTCGGCCTGGCCCGTGGGTTATCCCATGCTTCTGGTGCCTTTTTACGCCCTTACGGGCAGTTCTCTGGGAGCCCAGCTGGGCTTGCAGGCTTTTGCTGCTCTCTGTTTCGTTGTTTTTTTTCATCTCCTGCTCCGATATTTTCGGGTTCCGGATAAAGTTCATACTCTGGCTCTCCTTTTTGTTGCCATCACGCCGACACCATTTTTTTATTTAGGTCCCAGCGACCTGATATCGGCGGCTTTGTTTTTGGGAATGACCCTCTTCTTTCTTAAGTCGGCAGATAATCCGGGAAAATTAATATGGCCGGTACTAATTGGTTTTTTTGCGTTTTTATCTGCAGTCACACGTTATGCATGTATTCCCAATATTGTAATTTTTCCCTTGTTGTTTGGACTTGGTTTTTTGTTTCTCCGAAATAAAAAATGGTTGTTCAATGCTTTCTTAACCTTTTTTTTATCCGGAGTCTTAACCCTGGCCTTCTTTTTTTATTTTCCCATTGCTTCATCGAGGACCGGATTTTTGAATAATCTCCTGGAGTTAAACCTGTTTTGGAAACACCTTCTTTGGTTCGATCCCTTTCCCGTACATGCAGTGTTCTTTTCCCGCCCCATTGAATACAGGTTGCCGGACGTTGCCTTGCTGCTGAAGGGATATCGACTTACGATATTCCTTTTTGGAGCATTAATTTTTGTTGCTGTTTCCCTTCAGCTATTCCGGAAATCAGGAATTAAGACCTTTTTGCCAAAGATAAATCCGGGAATTACCCGTGGCGGATGGTTGTTGCTCGTGCTTCTGATGAGCACCCTTGTAATTTCTTCTTTTTTAATTTTGCAATCCCTTACGACTCCGCCGGAAAGTAATTCCTTTGGGCCCTCCTGGATGCCACCCTTCTGGACATTTGTTTATTCCACCCGGTATTTCGTAATTCCAATGGTTTTAATCCTGTTCGTGTTTTTTGTGGAATGGGGCTTTGATAAACTTGGAAAATGGTCACGAAGCCTGATCAATTTTTTCTTTAGGCTTTCCATGATTTGGTCGCTAGGTTATTTTTTCTTCATCAATTACCAGTTTTTTTGGGGAAATGGAGGAGGAAGTGAATGGAACCATAAAGGAGAGGAAATTGGCCATTACCGAAAACTGGAAGCTTTAAAATCAAAGGATAAAGACCGTATTTTTGTTTTGTTGAGTCCTGAGTATAACGAAAAATCCGCTCCCGTAATGTTTCATTCGGCTGCCTATCCTTGTGTTTTTCCCGATTCCGCCTTAAGAGCAGGACTAAAGTGTGATGATAATACAAGGCTGTTTCTTTATCTTTCAAAGGATTCCCTGGTTCCATTTTCACCCCTTCTTTCCACCCGGGATGCAAAAGTTGTTTCAGCGGGTAATGAGCGTATATTGTTTTCCTTAAATTGCGGGAAATGAAATTATTAGTAACCGGGGCTGCCGGATTCATTGGAAGTCATTTTTGCAAACTGGCTCTGGAAAATGGAAGCGAGGTGCTTGGAGTTGATAATTTCGACCCTTTTTACGATCGCTCTATCAAAGAAGCCAATATTTCCCTGCTACGGTCTGAACCGAAATTCAGTTTTTGGGAAGGAGATATTTTTAACTTGCTTGAAATTGCCGGGGATTTTACTCCGGACGCGGTTGTCCATTTGGCTGCCCGTGCAGGTGTCCGGCCCAGTATTCTGAACCCTGAGGCTTATTTCCGGACCAATGCCGAGGGCACTGCAGCTGTCCTTGAGTTTGCACGGAAAAGAAAGGTTCCCAAAGTTATTATTGCCTCCTCAAGTTCTGTTTACGGTTCCAACCCCAACCACCCCTGGAAAGAAAATGATCTCGACCTTCGTCCGATTAGTCCCTATGCAGCCTCAAAAATTGCAGCAGAAAAAGCAAGCGAGGTTTATGCCGGATTATTCGGAATGCAGGTAACCTGCCTTAGGTTTTTTACGGTTTATGGTCCCGGACAACGCCCGGATCTTGCCATTCATAAATTTTTTAAGGCGGTTTACAAGGGCGAAAAAATTCCATTTTTCGGCGATGGGTCTACATCCCGCGACTATACCTATATAGACGATATTGTTTCGGGTGTTTGGAATGCGGTTCGACAGGAAAAAAAGCAGGAATTATTTAATGTGTACAACCTTGGAAATTCCTACACCATTACCCTTCAGGGGCTGATCGATGAAATTGCCGAAGTTGCCGGCCGTGAGGTTTTGATCGAAAAGCTTCCCTTTCAGCCCGGCGACGCCCCCCTTACTTTTGCAAATATTGAGAAAAGCAAAAAAGAAATCGGTTATAATCCCCAAACCTCCATCAAAGACGGACTTCGGAAATTCAACGCATGGTTTAAGGAGTATTACCGGATTGATTGAATGTAATTCAGGTGGCTATATATAAAATTAATGAACCGCTAATTTTGGTTCGCCTGATGGGCGGACTCGGAAATCAGATGTTCCAGTACGCCACAGCTAAGGCCCTCGCCTTAAAAAACAAGGTTCCTCTGAAAGTTGATACCACACTACTTGACGACAAAAGCCAACCGCATGAGATTGTTACCCATCGCAATCTGGATCTTGATGTTTTTCAACTTAAATTGAATTTTGCAAGTGCTGATGAAATAGCCTTTTTCAACGGGAAAAAACAAAAAACTTTACCGGGGAAGTTGGTTAATAAGATTCATTTAATGCTGAATCGAAAGCACCTCATTTTGGAGGGTGAAAGAAAGTTTCATCCTTCGGTTTTGGCTCTTACTCCTCCTAAATGTCTCGTGGGTTCCTGGCAAAGCGAAAAATATTTTTCAATGTATGAAGCCGAAATCCGAAGTGATTTCCGGTTCAAAAATTCCGTCTTGAAAGAATCGTCAGGAATTCTGGAAAAAATTCTGGGACAGGAATCCGTTTGTGTAAATGTGCGGCGGGGCGATTATCTTACCAGTCCACTTTATTCAAAGCGATTGGGTTGCCTTTCTGAAGATTACTTTTTCAGGGGCATGAGGCTTATGAAGGAAAAGGTGTCCAAGCCTCATTTTTTCGTTTTTGCCGATTACGATGCCTGGGCAAAGGATACTTTTGGGCATTTGCCGAATGTTACTATTGTTGGGGCGGAACATACCGGAGACAGGTTTTCAAATTATTTTCAGTTGATGAGTTTGTGTAAGCACTTCATTGTGGCAAACTCCAGTTTTTCATGGTGGGGCGCATGGCTTTCCGGGAACCCGGGAAAAATTGTTATTGCCCCAAAACCCTGGTTCCGAATGCAGGAGTTTGAAAATGCCGATATGCTGCCCGATTCCTGGATCAAAATCCCTCCCGATTACCTGAATTAGCAGAGAGTCCCGCTCCGGGGCTTCTGTAAGCCATAATTTCTTATTTTTGAGGTAATTGTCTCCTATGAAACGCGTTTCGGTTCTGGTTGGAACCCGTCCAAATTTTATTAAGGTTACCCGCTTTAAAAAAGTGGCTTCCTCACTTCCCGGAATCTCGGTAGAACTGATCCATACCGGCCAGCATTACGATGAAGCCATGGCCGATGTTTTTTTCAGGCAGTTTTCCTTAAATCCCGATGTTTTCCTGAGTGTAGGATCCGGGAGCCCCAATACCCAGATTGCGAAGATTATGCTGGCCCTAGAAGAACACTTTTTAAAATCCCCTCCCCATCTTCTGGTGGTGGTTGGCGATGTAAACTCAACCCTGGCCGGAGCTCTGGTAGCCAACAAAATGAACATTCCTCTGGCTCATGTGGAAAGCGGCTTGCGAAGTTTCGACCGTGCCATGCCCGAAGAATATAACCGTGTGCTGACCGATAAAGTTTCCGATTATTTTTTTGTTACTGAAAAAAGCGGTCTTGAAAACCTCGAAAAGGAAGGGGTTGATAAAAATCGTGTGTTTTTTGTGGGCAATACCATGATTGATACTATGGTTGCTTTTGAAAAACAAATCGAAGCCTCCGTAATTCTTGAAAAACTTAAACTCAGTCCGGGATCTTTTTGCCTGATGACCATGCACAGGCCCGCTACCGTGGATAATAAAGGTGGACTGCAATTGCTACTCGATTTAATCGGAAAAATTCAGGAAACTGATCCTGTTGTTTTCCCCATTCACCCTCGCACCCGCCAAAAGCTAAAGGATATGGGGTTTGAGGGTGCATTAGCATCATTAAAAGGCTTGACTCTTACCGACCCCCTCGACTATTTTTCCTTCCAGAAGCTGGTTAAGCATGCCGGCTACATTGTAACCGATAGCGGCGGAATTCAGGAAGAGTCAACTTTTCTCCGGGTTCCGTGTCTTACCCTTCGACCCAATACGGAACGACCTTCCACCATTGAATACGGTACCAACGAACTTTTGCCCTTCAAAATACCGGGAATAATGGATCGCATTGAAGCCATCAGGACCGGGAAATATAAAAAGGGGGAAATTCCTCCGCTTTGGGACGGAAAAGCCACCGACAGGATATTTGAAGTTATTTCTTCAGTTTTAAAATGATTTACCTTACATACAACGATCAGGTAAATGGAATTTTCTCCGGTCAGGTTGTGGATGTTGTAAAATATTTTCGGGAAGATTTCTCATTGCCGGTGCGGTTGATTTCTTTTTTTCCCGGTTCTCTTTATGCCAAAGAGAAAATCAAACTAAAAAATCTGGCTCCCTGGGCCATTCCCATAAAGGCATTTTTTCCCCTTAGGGTTTTTCGGTTCAACCGCAGTTTAATTTACCGTCACCTGAATTTTCCGGGTTTTAACGGAATTGTCGTGGCACGGGGAGTTTTTGCAGCCTCCATAGCGCTTTCCCTGAAAAAAAGGGGAATGGTAAAAAAAGTGGTGTATGATGGCAGGGGGGCGGTTAGTTTTGAATTTAAAGAATACAATATGGGCAACAGCTCTCTGGCTAAAATGGCAGCCCGTCTTGAAAGAAAAGCGGTTAGGGAATCTGATTTCCGAATTGCGGTAAGCGAAAAACTGATTGAATACTGGAAGGATAATTTTGAATATTCTGAGGAGAATCATATTGTGGTTCCGACCACACTTGACACCCAACGTTTTTCCGCTAAAGCGGAATCTGGCAACAGAGAGAAATTCGGGTTCGGGCAAAAAGATAAAATTTTTGTTTTTGTCGGAGGGAATGCCGACTGGCAATCGCCCGATTTATTGCTGAAATTTGCTCTTGAGGTTTTGCCTAAGGTTGAAAACGGTAAGCTGCTTTTGTTGAGTCAAAGAGAATTCCCCCAAATTGAAAATCATCCGGAATTGAAGGGATTGGTAGTTCGAAAGGCTTTGTCGCCGGAAGAGGTTTTTCCTGCGCTTAAAATGGCTGATTTTGGACTGTTACTCCGGGAAAAAAGTGTGACCAATAAAGTTTCCAGTCCCACCAAATTTGCCGAATATCTTTCGGCCGGGCTGCCTGTGCTGATTTCGCCCGGAGTAGGTGATTTTTCAGAAATGGTCAGGGAACATTCTCTGGGTTGGGTGTGGGAACCCGGTCAAAGCAATTTGCCTGAATTTGCCCGATTTTCCGGCAGTGAGTTCCTGCAGGCTTTTGCCGGTAAACATTTTATGAAAAATTCGGAAGTTGTAAAGGATGCGTATTCCCAAATGCTTAAATCGCTGGGTGTATGAAGCTGCCGGAGAAAATTTCCCTGCTTACCGACGGCCTTCCTCCGAATGTAATAGGGGGGATGCAGCAGCATTCCCTGAATCTAGCCGGACTTATTTCAGATCTGGGAATTAACCTTGATTTGTATCATCCGGGTCCTGCTCTTTTTCAGGAAAAGGGGGATACTGCCGGGATATCTAAAATTGAGGAAGTCATAGTTCCCTTTCCAAAGCTCGACCGCATACCGGGGCATTATTTAAGAGAGTCGTATCAGTATTCCAGATTGTTATTGAAGGCCTTTAAAAAAAAGGATGCTCCCGATTTGATTATTGCTAAAGGATTTACGGCCTGGGCTTTCCTTGCAGAAAAAAGAAAAGGAAAACAGAAGTTTCCTCCGGTTGCGGTTAATTTCCACGGGCTGGAAATGTATCAATCTCTGCCCGGCTTTAAATCGAAATTGCAGAGTTACCTGCTTAAAGGGCCTGTAAAATTCAATCTTCTTCATGCGGACTATGTTTTTTCCTACGGAGGAAAAATTTCAGACTTATTGAGGAGCATTGGGGTTCCCACCAAAAAAATACTTGAAATGCCTGCCTGGTTGCCAAAAACGGATTTTGTGTTTCCCGAACCCCGACCACATGACAAGCTTAGGTTCGTTTTTTTGGGAAGGTGGGAAAGAAGGAAGGGTTTATTAGAGATAATGGAAGTCTTAAAAGTTTTTCCCGATCCTCATCCATTTGAGTTTCATTTTATTGGTGACATTCCTTCGGGAAAGCAATTGAATAAAAAAGGATTGGTTTTTCACGGTCCGATCCGGGAGAAGGATGAAATCAGAAAATTGTTAACCGAAATGGATGTGCTGGTATGTTCTTCCTGGGCCGAGGGAATGCCGAATTCCATTCTGGAGGGCCTGCAGGCCGGGTTAGCCATTCTTGCAACGGATACAGGAGCAACGGGATTAATGGTTTCCAAAGAAAACGGAATATTGCTGGAAGAGCCCACCATTCTGAATATAACACGGGGTATTAATGAGTTTCTGACCGTGGAAAAGTTGCAATTATTGAAAAAGAAAATGAACTCCCGGGAAAAGGCAAAAGAATTTTCGGAAGAAAAGGCAAAAATAAACCTGGTGAATTGCCTGAGGACTATTGGTTTTTGATGAGGAGGTCGAGGCCTTTGGAAAGAGTGGTTTTGGGTTTGTAGCCCGTTAGCTCCTTAAGTTTTTTGGAATTTCCCACCCGCCTTTCTACTTCGTAGTCGTATCGTTTTTTTGGAGCTTCGATAAAATGAATTTCAGATTTAGATTTTGTTTTGGCAAGAATGGTCTTGGCCAGTTCGAGAATGGGTACTTCTTCCTCGTTGGAAATATTTAATACCTCACAGCCTTTTACTTTTTTGGCAACCCGCAGACAGGCCTCAATGGTATCGTCGATATAGGTGAAATCGCGGGTTTGGCTTCCATCCCCAAAAACTGTAATGGCTTCTCCCGATTGGGCCTGCTCCATAAATCGGGGAATTACCATACGATTGTCTTGTCCGGGTCCATACACGTTAAATAAACGAAGTGAGGCAGACTGTATTCCTTTTTCTTCGTGGAGGGCTTTCAGGTAAATTTCGTTATATCTTTTGGCAATGGCATAACTTGTTCGTGGGTCAACCTGGATGGTTTCGGTGAATGATTTTTCTATGGCGCTGTGTCCGTAAACTCCGCTTGTAGAGGAATAGATAATTTTCTCAATACCCAGAGATAGAGCCGCATCGGTAACATTTTTCAGTCCTAATATTTCGGTTTCCATGGTATCGACGGGGCAGTCAGCCACAATGTCAACTCCCAGGACAGCGGCAAAGTGAAAGATAGTGTCAACGCCCTTGCAGGCATTCAGAACTGTTTCCGGGTTCCTTACATCACCCTTAATAAAGTGGATTTTTTTCAGGTAAAAGGGATCAATTTTGTTCCCTCTCATTAAGTTGTCCAAAACAACCACCCTGACCCCTGATTTAACCAGGCTTTTGACCAAGTGGCTGCCGATAAAGCCAGCGCCTCCTGTAACAAGAACGGATTTCATAGTTTGGATATATGGTGGTTTGATGCCAAAATGTACCTTTGCAAAGATACTTAATATTGGCAAAATGGACCTAAGAGAATCATCGCATCGAAATTCCTCTCCGGCTTTCCGACATCCCTGGGAATTGGCACGGCTTGAGGTGGTTTCTAGGCTGGTTCGTAAGTATGCCGGTTCGAAGCCCGGGAATATCCTTGACCTGGGGTGCGGTGACCTGTTTTTTATCAAAGAATTTAAAAAGAAATTTCCTGATGGGAGTGCCGTAGCGGTTGATATAGAATTTTCGGATTCACTTCTTGAATCTGAAAAGCAAACGCTGGAGATTCTGGGAATTTCTGCTTTTAAAACTCTTGATCAGGCCCAGGAGAATTTCAAGGAAAAGGTAAATCTGGTCTTGCTTTTGGATGTGATCGAACACATTGAAGACGATATTGGTTTTTTGAAAATGCTTGAGAGTTTTTCATTTATTTCCAAGGATGCCCTTGTTGTAATTACCGTACCTGCATATCAGGCTTTGTTTTGCTCACATGATCGATTTTTAGGTCACTATAGGAGGTATAACAACAAAATGCTGGAGGCACATATTTCGAGGGCCGGGTTTCAGCCCATTAAAACAGGCTATTTTTTTCATTCGCTTTTATATCCAAGAGCGCTTCAGGTTACCCGGGAAAAATTTTTCCCTCCCGGTAAGGAGACAACCGGACTTGTGGAATGGGGTGGAGGAAAAGTTAAAACGAATCTGATAAAAAACGTGCTGGTGGGTGATTTTGCCTTTTCTTTTTCTTTGGGAACCCTGGGGATAAAAATTCCCGGATTATCGAATTATATTTTATGCAAAAGACCGGAATAATTATTCCTTGCTTTAATGAGGAATTTCGATTGAAGGTTGAGGAGTTTCGCAACTTTCGACAGCACTTCAATGCCGTTGATTTTTGCTTTGTAAATGATGGTAGTTCTGATAATACGGGAAAAATGCTTGCCGCATTTTGTGCTGAAGCCGGGGAGGGGTTCCGCGTGTTGGACCTTCCGGTCAATTCGGGTAAGGCAGAAGCCGTTCGTCAAGGGGTGTTGCACATCCAACAGGAGGGTTATGCATTTATTGGGTATTGGGATGCTGATCTGGCTACTCCGTTGAGTGAGATTCCCCGGATGCTTCAGATAATTGAGGAGGCACGGGAATTAAAACTATATACTCTTGCTTCCCGAATGAAGCGATTGGGAGCGGAAGTTGAAAGGAGTTCTACGAGGCACTACCTCGGTAGGGTATTCTCCACCGTGGCAAGCATAATCCTTAAACTACCTGTTTACGATTCGCAATGCGGGGCAAAAATTTTCCGGCCCGTGATAATACCCTATGTTTTTGATAAGCCATTCATCAGCCGTTGGCTTTTTGATGTTGAAATCCTCGCCAGGTTGAGAAATTATCTGGGCATTGAGAACACGCTTCGCTCAACCCTTGAAATTCCCGTAGGTGCCTGGAAGGAAGTTGGAGGCTCAAAAATAAAGCTCAGCTATATGATCAAGGTCCCCTTTGAACTCCTCAAAATCAGAAGCCATTACAAAAGGGGTGGAAAAGCCTGATTTTTGTACCTTTGACCATTATCTATACCTATGAAATCCGGAATCCTGAATTTTCAATTCAAGCAGCTTCTTGTTTTTGTCCTTTTAAGCTATCCTCTCTTTTACCATTCCTACAAATTCAGCACCCCCGATTTCGGCGGGAAAGACTATTTTAGTTATTACAGACTATATAAAGATTGGGATTTTAAGTCGGTTGAGTCCCCCTTTAATATGCGCCTGATCAGTTCCGGCAGTATTTATTTGCTCCATAAAACCGGAATCTATTACCCTGCCCAGATTGTTTTTGATAATCCTGATTACGACCAACGGGTTTTCTTCAGCGCCATCCTTTTTAATTACCTGTGTGTTGTTTTTACCTGTCTGGTTATTTACAGAACCCTGATGAAGTTTTTAGAGGTAGAATGGCTGGCCTGGGCTGGAGGAGTCCTCTACCTGTTAGGGTTCGGAACTTTGTTTTTTGAATTGACTCCAATGGCTGATGCCTGCGGGGTTTTGCTGTTTGCCCTTATATTTCATTTTTATCTGGCCAGGAGCCGGTGGTACCTCGTGTTTTTGTTTCTGAGTATTTTCCAAAGAGAATATACTTTTTTTGTTTTTGGATTGGTTGGAGTTCTGGATTATCTGTTAGATGGAAAGAAACGATTTTACCTTGAGGTTGCTCTTGCTTCGGTTTTGTGTTTTGTAACCTATTTTGTTTTGAGAAAGACCTTGTTTTTTACCGATCATTTCAGTCACCAGATTTCAATGGACAAATATTCTGAGGCTGTGTTTAAATGGCAATTTCCCATTTTTCCCTATATCAGGCAATCCCTCCTGATTCAAAATATTTTGTTCCTATACTTTGTATTGGTGGCTTACAAAAAAGTTAAGGGGCTTGGTTTTTCAAGGAATCATTTTATTATAACCGTGGCTTTATTCGTTCAGATTAACATTATCAGCGTGGTTGCCGTTCTGGGAAATAATACCGGAAGGTATTTTTATATTGCCACACCGCTAATTATCTATTATTTAATTCGGGAATTGTCAGGACTATCCGAATTTAGCAAAAAAGCATGAGTGAAGCACTGCTTCCTTCCACCGATCCTTTTTTAAACCGGACAAACCGGATAATTATTTTTCTTGTCTTCATTTCCGTTTTTGTGAATTCTCTGGTGCTAGCCACATCACCTGCTGAAATTTATATCGGATATGTGGTGTTTGTTTTGTTAATCCCCGTTTTCTTTTTTCGTTTTGGAATTCCTGCCCATATTGGTTGGATTTTCGGAGCCTTACTGATTACCGGAATCGTGAATGTTTACTTGGGGAAAAACACCTTTCCATTGTTTTTCAAAGTCTTTTTGGGAATGTTTTTCTCCTACCTTTTTTATTTTTATTTCTTAAGAGCCTTTGATTTTAAACTCGAAAAAATCTTCTACTACTATCTTAAGGGGGCATTCTTTGTTAGCTTATTGGGAATTTTTCAATTTATTTCATTTCAGATTGGATTTAAACCCGGTTATGATTATACCTGGTTGTTGAATAAGTGGGGAGTGATAACGGGTGGTAATTTTGGAATCCGCGTAAATTCAATATTTGGTGAACCTACATATCTGTCTACTACATTATCCCCTGCTTTTTTTATTTCAGCCTATAATCTTTTTTCCCGAAAACCATTTCATCTGAAACGGTATGAGTCAATTACTATTCTGGTGGTTTACTTTTTGTCCTTTTCCGGATTGGGCTTTGCAGGAATATTGGCAACCCTTGTTTTTTTGTTAATTAATTACGGACTTATCCGGTATATTTTACTTTTCATTCCGATCCTTATTGTTTCCTTTAATTTTCTTTATAATAATGTTTCTGAATTTCAGGAGCGTTATGACGGAACCGTTGAAGTTTTCGGGACAGGCACTTTCACCATTGGAAAAACCCACGGTTCTTCTATTATTTTGTATAATAACTACCATGTAGCCACGGAAAATTTTAAGGGTAATTTTCTGTTCGGAACCGGCCTCGGTTCTCACCCCGTTGCATTCTCCAAATTTTCACTGACGAAAAATGTTAAAATACATGGTTTCGATCTTAACTCTGCAGACGCAAATTCCATGCTGCTTCGTCTCATTTCTGAAACCGGTTTGTTCGGAACATCTTTGATGATTTTTGTTTTGTTTTTTGGATTTATTAAACGAAATGAAGAGGACCCCGATGTTCCTGATTCCTTTTGGCTAATTTCCAATTCTATCCTGATTATGATTTTGCTGAACCTGTTCCGGCAGGGACACTACTTCCTGAACGGATTTCCGCTTTTTCTCTGGATTTACTATTATAACAAAGTGAAATATAAAGCCTTTATTTCTTCAAGAAATTCGCTGCCGGTAAGTCCGCAACCCTCCGCCGTATGACCCGTATCGTAATTCTTTATTCCGAATTGGCAGATTACACCCTGGGTTGCCTGGATGAACTGGTGGAATCGGGTGAAGCTGAGGTTTTGCTCGTGCATTGGCGGGTTAATCCCGAAGCCCCCTTTAAACTATCGCTAAATCCGAAAATTAGAACCATCGTTAAGGGAAGCACCGGAAGAAGTGAACTGAAAAAGAACATCGCAGATTTCAATCCGGATGGAATTATGGTCTCCGGTTGGCTCGATAAAGACTATTTGTGGCTGATCCGCCAATTCAAAAATGTTCCTGTAAGAATTCTGGCCCTCGACAATCCCTGGAAGGGCAATTTAAAGCAAACGGTTGCCAGACTGGTTTTCCCATTTACCCTGGGTCGTTTGTTTAATTTCTGCTGGGTTCCCGGACCCACACAGAGAAAATACGCGCTTAAACTCGGTTTTTCCGAACAACAAGTCGGACTCGGCTACTATTCCGCAAGAACCGGTCCCTTTCTGGAATGGGGACGCATAGGAGCGGAAGCTAAAAAGAATAATTTCCCTAAGGTATTTCTTTACTCAGGCCGGTACTATGAGTTTAAAGGCCTCCCCGAATTATGGACTGCCTTCCAGATTTTCTCAACAGATTTTCCCGATTGGGAACTTTGGTGTGCCGGCACAGGATCGATTAAACCCGTTTCTCACCCCAAAATAAAACACCTGGGTTTTGTGCAACCCCGGGATTTTGAAAAGCTGGTTCAGCGAGCCGGCGTGTTTGTTATGCCGAGCCGGTATGAACCCTGGGGGGTGGCTCTTCATGAAATGGCCGCAGCCGGTTTTCCCCTTTTAGTAAGTGATAAGGTTGAATCCCGGATTGATTTTTTGAAAGAAGGCAAAAATGGATTTGTTTTTAAATCGGAGGATGTGATTGGCCTCGTTGCAAAAATGAAAATTTTTGCAAGAAGTAGCACAGATGAACTTCTCGAAATGGGTGAAGTCAGTCGCACACTCTCTGAAAAAAACTCACCCTCTAAATGGACCTCCCGTTTGTTACACCTAATGAAAAACTATGTGTGGAATTAACGGATTTGTGGTGCCGCCCCACAGGGAGGGTTTTTCAGATGCACTGAGTCGCATGAATAATGCCTCGGCGCACCGTGGACCGGATGGGGAAGGGGTGTTTTTTCATGATTCCGGTGTGCATAGGGTGGGACTTGGACACCGACGATTATCTATCATTGATCTTACTGCATCGGGAAATCAACCCATGCATTCCTACGACAATCGATACACCCTGGTTTACAATGGAGAAATTTACAATTTCAAAGAACTGAAAAATGAACTTTCCCGGGTTTCTTCCGGAAGTAATCATATTTCCTATCCCTTTTCTACCCAATCCGACTCCGAAGTAATTCTTGCAGGATATCAGCGCTGGGGCGAGGATTTACCCCGCTTTCTGGATGGCATGTTTGCATTTGCCATTTACGATAAGCTGAAGGATGAATTGTTTATTTCCCGAGACCGCTTCGGAAAAAAACCTCTTTACTACTACATGGATGCCGGCTCTCTTATTTTTTCAAGCGAGATCAGGTCGCTGCTGGAATCGGGATGGGTGCCCCGGAAGTTAAACAGATCAGCACTCGGAGAATATTTCCGTTATCAAACCGTGCATGCCCCCCAAACCCTGGTACGGGATGTTTTTTGCCTGATGCCCGGTCATTCCATGCATTTTAATTCCGCCGGCTTACTTATTAAACCCTATTACACGCTTAACCGTGAAATAAAAAATGCAAATTCTGAATCGCCCGACTTAGTCCGAAAAAATATTAAAGCCCTGTTATACGCCTCGGTGGAAAAGCGGCTGGTGTCAGATGTTCCGGTGGGCGCATTTTTGAGCGGTGGAATCGATTCTTCCATCGTTTCCGCAATAATGGCTGAAGTTTCTTCTTCACCTGTGCATACTTTTTCTGTGGTTTTTGATGAAGCTGAATTTTCTGAGGATGATTATTCAACCCTGATTTCAGAAAAGTATAAGACCCATCACCACCGAATAAATTTATCGGGACGACAATTGCTTGAGTCGGTGCCACATGCACTCGGAGCCTACGACCATCCCGGAGGCGACGGAATTAATACCTGGGTTGTTTCAAAAGCCGTAAGAGAAGAAGGATACAAAGTGGCTTTGTCGGGCCTGGGCAGTGATGAAATTTTCGGTGGCTACCATTATTTCCGACAGGCCGGAGAAATAATGGCCAGGCGCTGGCTGTTTTCTTTACCTGTTCCGCTTAGGAAAGCTATGGCCGGATTTTACCGCAGCATTAAAATGGACAAAACCGCTCTGAAAAAAGCGGAAATTTTATGCAGTCCCTCCGGTGAGTTGCGTGATATTTATAAGATTTTCAGGTCCTCTTTTTCTCCGGAAACCCTTGAATTGTTATTGGAAATTCCAAAACCGGAGCGCGATTATTTATCCGAATTATTGGCCCCTGTGCCCGGCGAAAAAGAAACTGGAATTTACGGCTTTGTTTCCCGGGCTGAAATATGCACCTATTTGAATAATGTTTTGCTGAGAGATACAGATGTCATGAGCATGAGCCATGGCCTCGAAGTCAGAGCCCCTTTCCTGGATTACCGCCTGGTAGAATATGTTATTTCGCTGCCCGATACGCTTAAAAAAGGCAGTTTTCCAAAATCTCTTTTGGTAGATTCCCTGCCGGGTGTTTTACCTCCCGAAATTTATTCCCGAAAAAAAATGGGATTTACCCTTCCCTGGGAACAATGGATGAAAACTGAGCTTAAAGATGTTTTTTATAATAATCTATATAATTTATCCGCGAGAGATTTTATCGGGAAAATTACTCCCCTGAACCTATGGGAGGACTTTCTAAAAGGAAACCCTGCGGTGACCTGGTCATCTTTATTTCACCTCATGGTACTCGAAGACTGGCTGGTACGAAATCAAATCGATGAATAAACCGGTAGTATTGATTTTTTCGGAGTGGTTTTACCCCGGTTACAAAGCCGGCGGACCTGTGGAATCTTTGCTCAACATGATTTCAAATCTTAAAGATGATTTTGATTTCAGGGTAATAACCACGAACTGCGACTATACAGAAAGAGAACCCTATCCTGATTTAATCCCCGGTTCCTGGCAAAAGGGTCCATTTGATATTCCGGTTTACTATTTCGATTACGGAAAAGTAAATGGTTCCGAAATAGGAGAATTGATTACGGAAGTAAACCCCGATGTTATCCATATTAACGGCATATACAGTAAGTTCTTCTGCAGGGTACCGCTGAAATTTGTCTCACGGAATAAAAAGATTCTTAAAATTGTTTCTGTGCGGGTTATGCTGGCTCCGAGTGCTTTGGCCATAAAATACCTTAAGAAAAAAATATATCGCAAGCTGGCACGATGGAATGCCTGGTTTTCTGATGTGGTTTTTCATGCTACCAACGAAATGGAAAGGGAACAGGTATTGACTCACTTTCCCGGAGCAAAAGTTAAAGTGGCTCCCAACGTCCCCGCCAAATGCCCCGATTCCTTTTCTCCTGCTGAATTTACCGGAGAAAAGCTTGATCTTGTTTCCGTTTCCCGTATTGCCCCCGAGAAAAACATTCTGGGCGGAATAGAAGCCCTTGCGGTGATTTCTCAATTGCCTGAATTTTCACATCTGCAGATTTCCTGGAGAATTTTCGGTCCTGTCTACGACCCACAGTATTATTCCCGTTGTCTCGCTCTTTCGGATAAACATAAAACCCGATTCTCCGTGAAATTTGAAGGCCCACTTAACCCCTTAAGTATTAATATGGAAGTGTCAAAGGCGCATGCCTTTTTTCACCCTTCCTTTGCCGAAAATTTCGGGCACTCTGTTGTCCAGGGATTCTATGCCGCCCGACCCGTTATCTGTAGCCGAAAAACGCCATGGACCGATATTGAAACCCAAAATGCCGGATTTCTTTTCAATCCGGATGACTCCTCAAGCCTGTCCGGAGCTTTAGCCCGACTCCTGAAATTAAACCCCGATGATTTCCGGTCGGCCTGTAAAAATGCCTTTGAGTATGGGAAAAGAATCTCAAATAATGAGAAAGTGCTGGTTTTAAATAAGAGCCTTTTTAATAAAGATTAGTTTTTCAGACATCCCGAAATTTCGGGATGGGTTTTCTCCAAACCATTCCCTTTGCCGGAATATTCCTCCCGTTTTGCCTGGGATTGGTATTCAATTACTTTTTTCCGGAAACGGAATTCCGTTGGTCTCTTACCCTGGTTTCCACCGGCCTGTTTTTTCTTTTTTTAATTCTTGTTTTTTTTCTGGGACCCGGAAACGGACAAAGCGCATTTGGGATTTGTTTTTTTCTGGTGATTCTTAGCGCAGGCTGGGGCAGAGCTGCCTACAGCGATAGAATTTCAAAAATTGAGGAATCACAGTTTGTTTCCGGAAAGCCTATAGCTGCCGAATTGGAAATTGTAAAGGAATTGAGGAGGAGCGCCAGTGGTATTCCGAAATATATTGCCCGCGTCCTGAAAAGACTTGAGGGGAAAAAGGTTTTTTACCACGACAGTGAAATAATTTTAAGCGGAACACCGGAGCATAACCTGGGTCCGGGTATCCGGATTATAGCCTTAATAAAACCGGCGAAAATTTCTTCCTTCATTCCCTTTCAGGATTTTAGCCCTGCCGCTTATTGGAGCAGAAAGGGAATTTATTTTCAGGCCCGACTGGAATCGGGCAGGTGGATGCATAGAAAAACAATTGAAGGAACAGGATTTATGGCCGGCCTGCATAGATTAAGAGACCTGATTTATTCCGGCCTGGAAGAAAAACTTAGTTCAGAGAGTTCCAAAAGTTTAATCCGGGCTTTGGTCTTTGGCGATACCGGAAGAATAGACCGCGAAACCCTGCAGGTTTATTCCTTCACCGGTGCCCTGCATGTACTTGCCGTTAGTGGTCTGCATGTGGGACTGGTGTTTTATTTTTTTTCGCTTGGGTTTATTAAACGAAGGGTTTTTCTCGGTATTGATGTTTTGTATTTCCGGATAGGCGGTTTACTGGTGGTTTGGTTTTTTGTTTTTTTGACCGGGCTTTCACCCAGTACCCTTCGGGCGGCCATTATGATTTCCATTTGGGTAATCGGGAAGTCGATTTCCAGATCGGGAAACACCGCAAATTCACTTTTTTTTGCCGGATTTATTATTTTGTTGGTAAACCCGGAAGACCTTTTCCAACCGGGATTTCAATTTTCTTTTTTGGCAGTTATTGGTATTCTTGTATCGGAGAAATTTTCCGATAGTTTTCCATTTTCGGAAAATAAAATACTGAATTGGATACGGAGCCTGGCCATTGTTTCCCTTTTTGCCCAGTTGTTTACCTGTCCGCTCGCACTTTTTTACTCCGGTGTATTTCCGGTGTCGTTTCTGATTTCAAATTTTATTTGCATTCCCCTCGGAACCCTGATCTTATATTTTTCCCTGGGCGGACTGATTATTTCAGGTCTTGGCTTTTCAACCACCCTTTTTGCCCGGATTCTGGAGTTCTTGTCGTATTTAATGAGCGAAGGATTAAGACTGATTAATGAAATCATTCCGGGTATGGCAGGAATGAAAATTGATTTTATAACACTTCTTTTTTGTTACCTCCTGCTCGCTTTAATGATCTTGTCTCCAATTAGCAGACCCATCAGACTGGCCCTGGTTTTTGCGCTTATTCAACTGTATGGCATTAGTATTTTCCTGCCGGAGAAAGGTAAAAACGATGAGTACATGTATTTTTATTCCCGAAGTCCCGACTTTGTGGTTCAAAGAAAAAGCAAGGCTACAATTTTCAGTCTGCATCAGGAAATGGAAGCTATTCAAAGAAAAAATTCTAAGGACTTCTGGAAATCCCGCTTACACCTGAAGCCTGAAAATGCAGTCTTGATTAATCTTCCCATGAAACAGGGCTATGCTCTTGAAATTGATCAGGGGAAATGGGCTGCCTGGATTGCCTGCGAAAAAGGGAAAAAGTACTTTCGCTTCTATAGGCCTTACTCCCGGTTAAAAATTTCCGAAATAACCGTCCCTTTCCCATAAGTGTTTTCCAGTCCCATTAGTTTGGAAAGGCTGGCATGGAGATCGCAAAGCGAATAGGTGGTTTGAACCACTCTGCCGGGCAGAATATTAGCGCCCCAGCCTACGAGCATTATTTTCCGGCAGCCATGGCAGGCATCCCCATGGGAAGAAAATCCTCCGTTATTGTCGTCGTGACGGCCGTGATCGTTGGTAATGAAAATATTTGTTTTGCCGGCGTAATACGCATCGGTTTTTATAAGTTCCCAAATGGCAGTAATATAGGTGTCAATCAATCTGATGCCTTCCAGATATTCCTGCCAGTTGTTGTTATGTCCGGAATAGTCGGGTTCCCGGAAATTTATGAGCATATGGTCGGGTTTTTCATTGGCCAGAATATGCAGGCTTCTTTGCAAAGTGACGGAGTCGTGACAATATCCGCTTCCGTTACCGGAAACGCCGCAAACGGTTTCAGGAACAAACCGGTCTTTCCACTGTGCCTGCCGGGTATTGGCCAGAATTTCGAGTTTGTCTTTTGATGCAACAATGTAGCATTTCCTCTTTTTTCCTGATTTTTCAGACCATAACTGAAAATAGGAGGGGAAGAGGGGATATTCCATACCTGAATTATTAATGGATTCGTCCGATCCGGTGGTAATACTCAGGTGGCCTGCGTTGGTATAGGTGGGACCGCAGGTGAAAAAGTTTTCGAACAGAATTCCCGAGGAGGCCATGGTGAAAAGTCCCGAAATATGTGTCCTTGGCAAATCACGGAAGGTTTCGGAATAGCGAGCTCCATCCTTCAAAAGCATTATGGTTTTTACGGTTTCGGTTTGAACCGGAGGGGCGTCAACCTTGCAACAGAGCTGGAGGCAAAGGAGAGGTAAAAGAAATTGAAAGGGTTTGAGCATCACTTTATCAAAACTACCAAAATTTAGGATAATTTTGAAGGGGATGAACACAGGGATAAAAGTAAAGTTTTTGAATGCGGCAGGAGAGGGGATTATACTTTCCCGCCTTTCCGGAGGAAAGTACAAGGTATTATGCTCCGATGGCTTTGAGCGTGAATTCAGGGAATCGGAACTTCTGCCTGAGAAGGAAAAGGAATCGGGAGTGGAAAGTAAGACCCGGATACCCTTCGGGGGCAGAACTTTCAGGCCGGATGAAGGCGTTTATTTAATGGCTGTTCCGGAGGATTTTTCTGATTTGCTGGGGACGAATTTCAGCTTTTATCTTTTTAACAATACTGAGTTTTATCTTTCCTGGCTTTTCTTCCTGGGAACCCGAAAGGCAAGAATGTTTCGGGGAAACGGGATTCTCGAGCCCGGGGGAAGTACACTTCTGCTGGAAGACAGGCCCGGTTCATTAGAAACCTTTTCCAATTTCTGTTTTCATCTTTCCCTTTTTAAAAAAACTTTTTTTGCGGGTGGACAACCCGAAGAAGTGGAGTTTAAACTGAAAACCAACAAATGGTTAAAGCAGGGTGCCTATGAATTGTGGGAACCAAAGAACGCCATTTCCCTGCCGCATTGTTTGTTCTTGCCTGAGGGCCATTCTTCTTCCCTTTCCGGGGATATACCCTATATGGAGTTTAAATTTAAAACGGGACCTTCGGCGAAAGGTGTAAGTCAGGCTCCCATCAGTAAAGGGGAAGTTCCCGAATTTGATTTACATATTGAAGAGATACGCGACGATCACCGGGGAATGACGGCCCCTGAAAAGTTACACTTTCAGCTATCCTATTTCCGGTCCTGCCTTGAAGAATGTCTGAAGGGCGAAGTGTCGAGGGCCATTTTTATCCATGGTGTAGGTGAGGGGGTTTTGAAGGAGGAGCTGATGCGTGTTTTGCGAAAAGAGTATCCCGAAGCCCTGGTTTCCCAGGCTTCTTATTCCCGCTATGGCTTTGGTGCCATGGAAGTTCATTTCCCCTGATTTTCGTATTTTTGCATGTCAGGCTGTTCCATCGCTCTTCGTTTTTTAACGGAGGGAGGAAAGTCCGGGCAACGCAGGACGCTCCGCTTCCTAACGGGAAGGGTTCCTTAATTGGAATACGGATAGTGCCACAGAAAATAACCGCCTTGCGCAAGCGGGGTAAGGGTGAAAATGTGAGGTAAGAGCTCACGGGTTTTTGCAGTGATGTGAAAATCGGGTAAACCCCGGAGGTTGAAAGGCCAAATAGGTTCCGGTTGATGGCGGTCCGCCAGACCTGAAAAGGACCGGAATGGGTAGGCCGACAGATCTGACCGGCGACGTTCAGACCAGACAAATGATGGAAAAGCTCCCCAGTGGGGAACTACAGAACCCGGCTTACAGGCCTGACGCAAAAACAAACCCCCGGATTTTCCGGGGGTTTTCCAATTTTATATGGGGCTTGCTTAGTTGTTCAGCATTACCGGCATCACCAGCATCAGGGTATCTTCCTCGGCTGAATCGGTAGCACCGGGCTTTATGATGCCGGCACGATTCGGAGCACTCATTTCAAGTAAAATATCTTCCGTTTCCAGATTGTTCAGCATGTCGAGAAGAAAACGGGAGTTGAAGCCGATTTCCATACCCTGTCCTTCATAACTGCAGGTAAGTCTTTCGTTGGCTTCGTTTGAAAAATCAAGATCTTCAGCTGAAATGCTCAGCTCGCTTCCATCTATTTTAAGTCTTACCTGGTGGGTTGTTTTATTTGAGAAAATACTCACCCGCTTAATGGAGCCCAGGAAGCTGCTGCGGCTGATGGTTAAGCGGTTTGGATTTTCTTTGGGAATAACCGCGTCGTAATTGGGGTATTTTCCGTCAATCAGGCGGCAGGTAAGATTGAAATTGGCAAAAGAAAAATGGGCATTGTTTTGGTTGTATTCAACACTTACATTTTCATCGAGTACCGAAAGCAGGTTTTTGAGAAGGTTAAGAGGCTTTTTGGGGACAATGAAAGATGCGTTTCCGGGAGCTTTTACGTCGTTTCTCCGGTAGCGAACAAGTTTGTGAGCGTCGGTGGCTACAAAAGTGATGTTATCGGTTCCCAACTGGAAAAACACCCCGCTCATAACCGGACGAAGGTCGTCGTTGCCGGTAGCAAAAAGGCTTTTGTTAAGGGCCGCCGCCAATATGCTTCCGTTAATCATGAAAGTGGATGGGTTTTCAATAACGGGAATCTTTGGATATTCATCTCCGTTATGTCCGGCAAGTTTATATTTTCCGTAGTCGGATGAAATTTCAATTGCATTCTTCTTTTTGTCGATGGAAAAAGTAAGAGGCTGTTCGGAGAATGTTTTCAGTGTGTCGACCAAAAGACGGGCCGGAATGGCAATGTTCCCGCTGTCTTTGGATTCTACGGTAAGCGTAGCCGAAACGGTGGTCTCCAGATCCGAGGCCGATACCTTCAGGTTGTTTCCCTCAATCTCAAACAAAAAGTTCTCAAGAATGGGAAGGGCGTTGCTTGAGTTAATTACCCCTCCGATCGACTGCAGATGCTTTAACAGGGTGCTTGAAGAAACGATGAATTTCATTGCAAAAAAATTATGGTTTGTGCCCTAATACAGGGATTGCAAATATAATTTTTTTGAAGGGGTGGTTTTTCCCCTGTTATCAACTACTTGTTAACAGTTTTCCTGTTGATTTTGAAGTAGGAAGGGCCTTGGAGGAGCTTTCCGATAACATAGAACTGGACCAGGATAATTTCCTCCTTATTCCCATTAAGGGTGGCATACATCCTGTCGGTGTCTTCCTTTAGTTCTTTTTTCTCGTAAAATATCTCGTCTTCCTTCCTTACCGGAGGCTTGGCATAAGTGGCCAGTTCGGTTTTGTTGCCCAGGTTGTCGGTTACCCTGATGATATGAACCGGGCCATTATTCAGAATACTGTCCTTTCGGTGGGGTTTGAGGGTTTCATAGGCCTCAAAATTAACCCCGCCGTAATAGCTGAGGTATTGTTTGGCCTTCAGGGTGTCGAAAACGGCCCTTTCATTTCCCCTGGCGTCGAACAGGCGCAGGGTATTGATACCATCCAGACTTATGGCAAAGGAGCTGTCAGGGTATCTGCTGTAAATTACTTCCACCTTATTCAGGGTTTCCGGAGTGTAGCGAAACAGTATTTTGTCGCGCCATAGCTTTTCGTCGGTAAAGTAACGGGGTGTCAAGTAGCCGTTAAATCCGGGAATATGAGTTACAAAAGGGGCGGAAGAGTTTACTCCCCGCTTGTGGTCGTGCATGAGCATATAAGTTCCTTCTCCATCCTGGGTCTCCCCTCCCACATAATACACTCTTATTAACTCGTTGTTTTTATAAATATCAACCCGTGTTCCACCCGAAGCCAGATCTTTTATGATGTTTGCCTTGGCATTTTTTCCAACGGGGTTCCTTACCTGAACCTTTTTTATGGCTTCCAGAAGGTTATTAATGGCATCGGGGCGGGCGGGGTGTTTCCCGTTTACCAGCCAGAATCCGGGACCCTTTCTTTCCAGGGTAACCTGCTGATCGGCCTTATTTTTAATGGAAATTTTGGTCAGAGCCGCTGTATCTGAAATAGCAAAATTCTGTAGTTCCCGTTTCAGCGTACCGCTGCTTTTGAAATACCAAACGGCCAAAGCCGAAAGTGCCAGAATTACAAAAACTATAATGGTTAATTTCCGTGAGTTCATTTGGTGTACTTTCTTTTTCGTAACAGGGATGTAATTAGGCCGGCAATCAATACCAGGGCAAGGGGGGCAGCTGTGTTGAGGATTTGGATCCGGGTGCGATCCTTTTCTGCTTTTTTACGATCCAGGATTCGCAGCGTAAGTTCCCGGGATCTGACAGATAATAAACCCTCGTCATCACAAAGATAGTTAATCGCATTTAAAACAAAGTTCTTATTGCCGTAGGATTGTTTGGTCCAGATATCGTATCCCAGCGGCAGGGGCCTTTGGTTGGAGGCTTGTATTTTATTGGCAATAATGTCGGCATCAGCTACAAAAATGAGCGAGGTGGGCTTAGAGTCTTTCAGCCGTGTAAATCCTTTAATCGTGTCGAGGGCTTCAAGGGCCTGAAACTTAAATAAAGATTCAAAGCTTCCTTCTACCAAAACTGAAAAGGGCACATCGGAATGACGGAACTGCTTTTCATTCGGCTCCTTCAGTACCGAACGGATGTTTATGTAAACGGGTGTGTTCAGAATGTTGGCATATTTAGAGCTTTTCAATAAAATGGTTTTCTTCAAGGCAGGAGATTCAAGGGTGTCGATTGAGCTCACAAATTCACATTTCACTACATTCAGGTTTTTACAAATGGGGTGTTCGGAGCCGGGACCTGCAAGGGGGAAAAACATCCAGGGGTAATATTGGTATTTCATGTTTACAGGGATAGGAATCATGCCGGCCCTTATGTCCTGAACCAGATTGAAATTAAATCTTACCCCGTATTTGAAAAACATATCCTCCAGGTTATTCTTGCGCGGAATGCCATAGGTGAAATCTGATTTGGTAAGGCTGTCCATCCGCGCAAAAACCGGGTCGTAAAAAAACAAAGCTTTTCCGCCATTCATGATGTATTGATCCAGGATGAATTTTTCCTGGGGACTAAACATCGAATCGGGTCTTGCCATGATAACAGCCTTGTATTTTCCGATAAGCTCCAGGTTTGCCAGTCTTCCGTCCAGCATAAAGTCATGAACATCGTAATACTCCCGCAGGGCTTCCCGGATGTCGTGTGTGCTCAGGGTATCCCACTCGCCATGCCCGGTAAGGAAAGCCACTTTAGGTTTCATCCGGTTTTGCAACTTCCTTATGGCATTCGATAATTCGTATTCGAGCGATTGAATGCTGTTGTGTAAAACCAGTTCACTGGGGGTTCCCAACTGATCGCGGAAAACCTGAACCGGAACTTCGCGGCCCTTATAAGTGGCCAGGGCACCGGGAAATAAAGTGCGCTGACTGGTGCCGCCCTTTTCCTTGATCTCCACGAAGGCGGGGATAATTCCTTTCTTGTACAATTGCTGGAACACATCGGCTTGTTCCTTTTTCTCCAGTCCGTCGATGGGATCCACAAATTCATACTCGATGTTGTTGCCGGAATAAACACGAAACTCATCCAACATCTCCCGCGTGGAATTTTTCAGTCTTTCGAATCCGGCGGGGAAGTCTTTTCCTTCCAGATAAACCCGGAAAAACACCACATCATCTAATTCTTTAAGCAGCGACTTTGTCTGTGGCGATAAGGTGAATCTTTTTTCGGAAGTTAAGTCAATGCGAAAGAAAAACCCCGATGAAAGAAAGTTCACGGAAATTAAAATCCCTATCCAAAGCAAAAGCTGGATAAGGTCTTTTCGTTTGCGTGAGGATTGTTTTACCATTTTCGGCTCTCCAATGTGGTTTTTGTGAACAGAATAAACAGGGCTATGATGCTGATGAAGTAAATAAGATCCCGTGAATCAATTACTCGCCGGCTCATCGAAATATAATGCTCGTTAATGCCCAGACTGAGAATAAAATAATCCAATCCTCTGAGGCCGGGTATTTCGCTTACAAACTGAAAGCCCAGGTAAACGAAGAAGCAAAGAAATACGGCAATGATAAATGCAACCACCTGATTTTCGGTTAAGGAAGAAGAAAAGATCCCTATGGCTACAAAGGCTCCCGAAAGAAAGAGCAGTCCAATGTATGAACCCCAGGTCCCTCCGTGATCCATACCCGGTGGCATGGATAACTTTGAGATGGAATAATAGAAAATGAGGGTGGGAAGTAGGGCCAGTAAAACCAAAATTAGCGAAGCAAAATACTTGGCCAGGATAATCTGAAGGTCGGTAAGGGGGCGGGTAAGGAGCAATTCCATAGTTCCTGCCCGCTTTTCTTCACTGAAGGTACGCATGGTAACGGCAGGAATCAGAAACAGAAATACCCAGGGTGCCAAAGCAAACAAGGGATCTATATTGGCATAGCCATTATCGAGAAGGTTGGTTGACCCTGGAAGTATCCAGAGGAAGAGGCCCAGGAGCAGGAGAAAAACACTCACCGCCATATATCCGATAAGGGAACTTAAAAACGCCCTGATCTCTTTCCGGAATAAAGCCAGCATATAATTAACCTCTGGGTTGGGGGATTTACAGGCAAAGTTAAGGAATTATCCGACGGGAAAGGTATTCAGGGATCCAGTTTTCCGGATTGTTGCCTTCGGTCGTGGTCCCGAATGAGCAGATAATACCAGGCCACCCCCATCGCGTACAAGCCGGCTGTAATAAGGAATATTTCCGCATAAGGAATACCGGAATCCCTGAGACGGGCAAACAGCATTCCCGAAAAGAACCAGCTTCCGCTCCAGATGGCTGATGTGAGGGCTGAAACCAATTCTCGGTTTCTCTTTCCCACATAATTCATCACAAGCTCGGTTGTCATCGGGCCTGCCATATTCATCAAGGGCTGACGGAGCAGAAAGAAGAAAATGGCCACCCACACGGCGGTATAATGAAAGGAGTAAAACTGAGTGGTGGCCATGGCTACCAGGGCAATTATTGCCAGGGACTGGGTAAGAGGTACGGAAAGACGATACCCGAACTGCTCTTTTATTTTTGGAACCATAAGTGAAGCTGTGGCTACCAGAATGGCTGCAATGAAATTAATCAATCCGAAATCTGAAGTGCTGAGGTTATGAACCTGGGTAAAGAAAAGTGAAATAAAAGGTATGGTGAACCCGGCTCCCACGGCAATTATTAAAACCGGGGTTAATGCCCTGAGCATTATTTTCCAGTCTTGCACGGTTTCTCCTGAGCGGGTTTGCCTTGGGGCAAGAGGTTCCGGTCCGGCACTTTCCCTGATCCGCAAGGAAAAGTAAATGCCAATGCAGCCGGCAAGCGTAAATCCAATAAGCAGGTTCCGCTCTGAAAACAATAGAGGATCTAGTCCGTTCAAAACCCAGATTACCAAACTTCCGGCTATGGTGGCTACGCTCCAGGTGGCGTAGCTTAAAGAAATGGAAAAAGTGCGGTTTTCCGGACTCCCGTTCCTTAGAATGAAAGGCAGGATGGGAATCTGGATCAGGGTGAAGGAAGCGCCCCATAATATCTGAAATACATGATTCAAAAAAATATCATGGGTTCCCACCGTATATAAAATACCCATTGCCAGCATGGGAAGAAAAATGGTGGACGCCACCAGAAAGGGTTTTATTTTCCGCTTCCTGATGAGCAGGCCGACAGGCAGGGCGGAAAGTAATACCCCGAGGTAACGGAATTTAATGCTATCCCCGATTTCTCCGTCGGTAAACAATTCCGATTTCATGTACAGCGGCAGAATGGCCAGGTAGGATGCATTGATGAGCTGAAGAAAAAATTCAGCAATGATGGCATTCATTACCGGCTTCTCGATATTCAGGTACTTTTTGATCATGGAAGCCAAGGCATATTTTTTTTCAAATGGCTGAACACTTCTTCGGGTTTTCCCGAAATCCAAACTATATCCGGCACCTTCCGGAACCAGGTCATTTGCCGCTTGGCATAATTTCTTGAGTTTTTACGAATGAGATCCGGAATTTCGGATTTGCCCTTCCCTTCTTTTAAATAGGGCAGCCATTCTTTATAACCCACAGTAGTTTCGAGCAGGGGTGTATTTTCAGTAAATAATTTTCTGACTTCTTCTTCCAGACCATTGTCCAGGAATTCATCAACCCTCCGGTTTATCCGGTCATATAATTCTGTCCGGGGAAGATCGATGCCGAATAAGGTGAAAGGGTATTGGGCTTTTTTTCTTTGGCCTTTTCTGAGTTCGGAATAGGTGTATCCTGAATAACAAACTTCAAGAGCCCTTTTCAACCGTGCCGGATTTCGGATGTCGGTGATCTCCAGGATGGCGGGATCAAGTTGCTTTAACTCCTTAATCAGGGCATCCAATCCGCCTTCGGTAAAAATCCGGTTTACTTTTTCCCTGATTTCTTTGCCGGGTTTGGGTAATTCATCAAATCCATAAAGCAGGGCATCGAGGTAGAGTCCGCTGCCTCCGGTCAGCACCCAAAAATCTTTTTGCCCCTTGGCCGAATCAATTTTCTCCCGGGCCAGGTCGGCGAAGGCTCCCGCCGAAAGGGGTTCATGCACAGAAAATGCTGCAATGAAATGGTGTTTCACTGCGGCCAACTCAGCCGGGGAGGGCCGGGCCACACCAATGTCCATTTCCCGGTAAAATTGTCTGGAATCGAAAGAAATTATTTCGGTATTGAATGCTTTAGCCACCTCTATCGCCAGGCGGGTCTTTCCCGATCCGGTGGGACCTGCAATAATGATCAGGTGGGGCTTTTGCATGTCTGCAAAGGTAAAATTTGCCGGAGTAACATTTCATTGTTAAAATATATTGATGGTATTGAACCAAAGACAATCCTGCCCTCACTATTTTTATCGCCGGATGAAGAAAGTGCATTTTATTGCCATTGGTGGTGCTGCCATGCATAACCTTGCTCTTGCCCTGGCTGAAAAGGGGACTTTGGTTACGGGTTCCGACGATCATATTTTTGAACCTTCATTGTCGCGTTTAAAAGCCGCCGGGTTGTTGCCTGAAAAAACGGGATGGTTTCCCGAAAAAATCAGTCCCGACCTGGATGGAATTGTGCTTGGGATGCACGCCCGGAAAGACAATCCCGAACTGGCCCGTGCCCGTGAGCTGGGTTTGAAAATCTGGTCGTATCCTGAGTTTCTGTATATGTCATCTCTGGAAAAAACACGTGTTGTTGTGGGTGGGAGCCATGGGAAAACCACGGTTACCTCCATGATGTTACATGTGTTAAAGGCGGCCGGTCATGATTTTGATTATATGGTGGGAGCCAAAATTCCCGGTTTCGAAAAAATGGTAAGGTTGTCGGATGCTCCGCTTATAGTGTTGGAGGGCGATGAGTATTTAAGTTCGCCTCTTGACCCGCGGCCGAAGTTTCATCATTATCATCCCCGGTATGCCATTCTCACGGGGATTGGCTGGGATCACATCAATGTTTTCCCGACTTTTGAATCTTACCTGGAGCAGTTTCAGATATTCATTACCAACATGGAGGCGGGGGGATTTTTGGTTTATTGCGATGAGGATTCAAACCTCAGAACGCTCGTTAAGTCTTTCGGTTCCCACCTGAATTGTGTGCCTTACCGTGCCCCGGCATTTGAAATTTCGGGCGAACGCACACATCTTATTTCCGCCGATGGCACTTCTTATGACTTACGGGTTTTCGGTCGGCATAATCTGCTAAATGCGGAAGGAGCCCGTGTGCTTTTAGGTTTGCTTGGGGTGCCGGATGAAAAGTTTTATGCAGCAATCCGGACTTTTGAGGGGGCATCTAACCGCCTTGAGCCCATTGCCCGAAGCGGGGACACCCTGGTCTTTAAAGATTTTGCACATGCCCCTTCCAAACTTAAAGCCACGGTGGCGGCGGTGAAGGAACAGTTTCCCGGCAGGGAAGTGATAGCCTGTATGGAACTGCATACTTTTTCCTCACTGAATAAAAATTTTCTGGAAGAATACCGGGGCGCACTGGATCCTGCCGATACGGCATTTGTGTTTTTTAACCCGGAGGCCCTGCGTTTGAAACGGATGGAAGATCTTGAGCCGGGATTTATCAAGGAAAAATTCGGGCGTAAGGACCTTGTTGTTATTTCGGAATCTTCACTACTGGAATCCGAATTGCTGGCACTTGCCGGAAAGGGAAAGGTGTTTTTGCTGATGTCGAGCGGAGACTTCGGCGGCATCGACCTGAAAAAACTGGCATTGAAATTACTCTCCTAGAAAGAAACTTTCTTTTTAACGAGAAAGAAACTGATCAGCGCAATAATAAACGCGATTAATATCTGTGTCACAATTCGCATAGAGGACGACTGGAAAAAGTTTCCCAGGGTTTTGTAATGTGCAATGTTGAATTGCACAATGTAATCGAGTTTTTCTTTGGGCCCGGTGGCGGTTGAGTCGATGGCAATGGCTTTGCAATAATTTTTCCAGGCCAGATTAAATTCTTTCAGTGCCAGGGCGCTGTCTGCTGTTTTTACGGCCTGGTTAAAGGCAATAGCAGCGGCAGCAGTATCGGCAATGGGAGGGTAGGTGGCAATTTCTTTTTCGGCGTAACTTTTTGCCTGAACCATCAACGATTCCGGGGTTTCCGAGTACCAGTGAAAGAAGGCGGCTGCGGTTCCTATTAAACTGGCCACTACGCCGGTAATTACACCTGCTTTCAGGGCTGTTTTTATGTCGAATATTTCCACGGCCCGGTCTCTGGCAGATTTTACCGACAGAAAAATGCAGGCAAGGTTTACCGTGATGGGGATAAACTGCAGCAGTGTGTAAACGGTTGCGTTGGAAATTTCAACACGGGTGATGGCGAAGGAAAAGGCGGCTGAGGTTACACCTGCAATCAAACCAAACTTAACAGAGGGATTCATACGCTTAGCTGTTCATGGAAACCAAAAACTCTTCGTTGGATTTGGTATTCTTCATGTGATTTTTGGTGAATTCCATGGCTTCTACCGAAGTCATGTCGGCGATATGATTCCGTAAAATCCAAATTCTTTGCAGAAGATCTTTCTCCACCAGCAGATCGTCTCTTCGGGTGCTGGAAGCCACAATGTCGATGGCAGGGAAGACACGCTTGTTGGATAGTTTCCTGTCGAGCTGGAGTTCGGAGTTACCGGTTCCTTTAAACTCTTCAAAAATAACTTCATCCATTTTCGAGCCGGTTTCGGTAAGTGCGGTAGCCAGAATGGTAAGGGAACCTCCGTCTTCAATTTTTCGGGCCGAGCCGAAGAAACGCTTGGGTTTGTGCAGGGCATTGGCGTCTACACCACCACTGAGTACTTTTCCGGAAGCGGGCTGAACGGTATTGTAGGCACGGGCCAGACGGGTAATGGAATCGAGCAGGATAACCACATCATGGCCGCACTCAACGAGGCGCTTGGCTTTTTCAAGAACAATATTGGCAATTCTTACATGACGTTCGGCGGGTTCATCAAAGGTAGAGGCAATTACCTCGGCCTTTACGCTTCTTGCCATGTCGGTTACCTCTTCAGGTCTTTCGTCAATCAACAGGATAATCAGATAGGCTTCGGGATGGTTTGCGGCAATGGCATTGGCAATTTCCTTCAGCAGAACCGTTTTTCCCGTTTTTGGCTGGGCTACAATCAATCCTCTTTGTCCTTTTCCGATGGGGGTAAATAAATCTACCACACGGGTAGAAAAATTTTCCTTAGGATGACCGGTGAGTTTGAATTTTTCATACGGGAATAAGGGGGTGAGGTGTTCAAAGGGTACACGATCGCGGACATAGCCCGGGTCGCGGCCGTTGATTTTATCTACTTTGATAAGGGGAAAGTACTTTTCTCCTTCCCGGGGTGGACGAACATTTCCAAGAACCGTGTCGCCCGTTTTTAATCCAAAAAGTTTAATCTGGCTTTGGGAAACATAAATATCGTCGGGACTATTGAGGTAGTTGTAATCGGGTGAACGGAGGAACCCGTAACCGTCGGGCATAATTTCAAGAACCCCTTCTGCAGGCACTACATTATCGAAATTGTAGAAAGTGTCGTTTCTTTTTTCGTGTTTATGGGGATGTCCCTTAGGGTGTGCATCGCCGCCGTTTCCGGGATGTTGGTGGCTGGTTTTTTCCTGATTTTCGGAAACGAAAGCCGGAAGCTCATCTTCTTTTTTCTCAGGGGTGGGGGTTGCATCCTGTTTCTTTTCTGCAACAGGCGCTACGGTTTCGGGTTTTTTATCGCCGGATGTTCCGGAGTCCTGACTTTGTTTTTCCAGGATTTTGGAGATTAATTCGCCTTTTTTGAGCCCATCTACCTGAATATCCAGTTTTTTGGCAATATCTTTTAATTCGGCAACAAGCTTTCCGTTGAGATCAACAGCTTCGTACATGATAAAGGTTATTTTTGATTAAGAGTTTTACTATCGGGAAATGCCCGGTCGGGCAAATTTTTCAGAGAACCATTAAAAGAGGTGATTATGTTAAAAGAGAATCGGGTAATCCCTTATTCCGGGTACAATAATACGACTTTTTTTATTTCCAAGCTATTTTTTCTTTTTCTCAAATTTGTTTTAAATTAATACCATGTGGAAAGAAAACGACAATATTTTAACCAGGGAATTTCAATGTAAGGACTTTTCCGAAGCCATGGCTTTTGTCATGCGCGTGGCATTGATTTCAGAAGTGAATGCGCATCATCCGGAAATTCGTATCAATTATAACCGGGTTTGGCTTGGTTTGTGTACGCATGATGCCGGAGATGTAGTTACCTCAAAAGACCATGCACTCGCCGCTGAAATTGATAAAATCAGTCCATGAGAATTAAACCGGGAAAAGGTTTTTTTGCCTTCAGAATTCCTTTGTTTTTGCTTGCTACAGCACTTGTTTTTTCATTTCAAAACACGGCTGTACTCAAGGAGCGCCTTGAGGTTTTGGCAAAGGATCCGGAGTTTTCTCACGGCATGCTTTCCTTTCACCTCTGTAATGCCAAAGGCGATTCCCAGATTATTTCCCTGAACGGGGGTAAGGGTATGGTGCCTGCCAGCGCTTTGAAAGCCATAACCACGGCAACGGCCCTGGAAATCCTGAAACCCGATTTTACCTTTAAAACCGAAGTGGGTGTGCAGGGTAAAATCAATGCCGCTCAGGGCTCGCTGGATGGGAACCTGATCATCCGCGGTGGCGGTGATCCGGGTTTGGGAAGCAAACATTTCGGTGGTACGGCCTTTATGCTGGAATGGGTGGATAAACTCAAAAAGGCCGGAATAAAAGAAATAAAAGGATCTGTTATTGGAGATGCTTCCCTGTTTGGAGAGGAAATTACTCCCTCCACCTGGATTTGGGGCGATATGGGTAATTATTATGGGGCTTCACCTTCCGGACTTAATTTTTGCGACAATTCATTTACGGTTTTTTACACTACGGGTGAGAGCGGTTCCAAAGCCAGGATTTCAAAAATAAAACCTGCTGTTCCCGAAATGAAACTTGAAAGTCATGTCACCGCTTCGGGTTTTTCGGATCAGGCATTTATATACGGAGGGCCCTTTGAAAAAACCAGAAAGGTTTTCGGGACCATACCTGCCGGAAAAACCGATTATGAAGTGGAAGGTTCACTGCCCGATCCGGCCTTTTATTGCGCCTGGTTTCTGGATTCTCTGCTCCGGGCCGAAGGCATAAAAATTTCAGGACAGCCAAAGTCTTTCTATGTCAGGAGCAGCGACTCGTTGAAAATTTCCCAGACCCTGTTTGTGCATCAGTCTCCTTCCTTGCAGCAGTATGTTAATCTTACCAATAAAAAAAGCAATAATCTTTTTGCCGAATGTATTTTCCGTACGCTTTCCGCCCAGGGAAAAGCTATTCCCTCGATAAGCGCTTCGGGTCAAATGGTAAAAAATCATTGGGCCGGAAAAGGAATTGATATGAACGGCTTTTACATGAACGACGGAAGCGGACTCTCGCGCTGGAATAGTTTAACCGCTGAGCAGTTTTGCCGCATCCTTGGAAAAATGACCACTTCCCCGCATTTTGGAGCTTTTCAAAACTCCCTGGTTTCAGGGTATGGGAACCTGTATTATAAATCAGGTTATATTTCACGGGTTAGAAGTTATGTAGGCTACCGGAAACAAGGCAATAAAATTCAAACTTTTTCACTGATCGTTAACAATTACGATTGTTCCCCTAAGATGGCAAGGGAAAAGCTGGAATGGCTGTTAAATGAATTGGGGAAGTAAAATTGCATGGAGGAAAAAATTCCCATTCGCATTCGTCTCCTCTTTGCCTCAGGCATGGCTGGCTGGAGCATTCTAACCAACCTTATTTTGGTTTTGGGTCCGTACTTTTACCTGCCGCCTCAAAAATCCGGGCTGTCCCCCCTGATTCCCCAGATAGCCTGGTTTGGAGTTGTCAATCTGATGTCGCTGATATTTTCCGCCGGTCGGATCACCGATGCCTTTCTAGACCCGCTCATAGCCCGTTGGTCCGACAATAACCGAAGCCGGTTCGGAAGGCGAATTCCCTTTTTAAGAGGATTTTTTATTCCGGCTTCCTTTTTTGCCGTATTGGTTTTCTTTCCACCGGTGGGGCAGGTTTCCGAAATTAATGCCTGGTGGCTCACGCTGGTCTTAATTCTGTTTTATGTAAGTGCCACGGCCTATGTAATTCCCATGAACGCACTTATTCCTGAAATAGCGCGCACCACACCCGGGAAAATCAGTATTTCCCTGTACCAGCAGGCCGGGTTCGTGGTGGGAGTTATCATCTCTGCCCTCTCAAACAATATTGCGGCAGGATTGGAAGCGTCCGGACTTGCAGCTGATTATAATTCCTCCCTGAAATTTTCTGCGGTTCTTTTAGGGTTTGCGGGTGCTTTTTTAATGGGCTTGCCAGCTTTTCTGCTTAAAGAACCTCTCCGTGAAAAAACTGAACATGTTACTCCGGGTTTGTTTCGCAGTCTGAAAGAAACATTAGCCATCCGCAATTTCCGGTTTTACCTCCTGGCAGATTTTTCGTTTTATACCTCGCTCAGTTTGATCTCGAGCGGGTTGTTGTATTATGTAACCGTATTGGCCGGACTGGAAAAAGAGAAGGGGGGAGTTCTTATGGGGGTTATGGTAATTTCCTCTCTGATTTTTTATCCGGTAATTTCAAAATTCGGGAAAAGACTGGGCTACAAATTCTGGATTATTTCAGGGCTCTTTATTTTGTCGGGGGTTTTTTGCCTTATTTTTTTCCTGGGAACCCTTCCTGTTTCCGGTTTGAGCCAGATGATTTTTCTGGCGCTGCTGGCAGCCTATCCGCTGGCCGCATTGGGTGTTATTCCAACGGCATTGCTTGCTGAAATTGCCCATAATGATGGTGGGAACCGGGAAGCTTTGTTTTTTGCCGTGAAATTTTTCGTTGTAAAGCTCGGACAAACCCTGGGTGTGGCACTTTTTGCGGTTCTTACCCTCTGGGGCATCGATCCGGGAGATGATTTAGGACTTCGGCTGGGAGGTATTGCAGGTGCGGGTCTTTGCCTGATGGCGGCATTTGCCTTTTTCAGGTTTCAGGAAAAATCAATTCATCCGGGGAGCGGCCGTTAAGGAAAAGGCCGGAATTTTTACCTCAAAACGGGTTTTGTCGATCTGCCTTTCCATAATGTAAAGTCCTTCCATCAGCCCAATGTCCGATTTCAGGTTACAGGCCGATTCGTATTCGTAAATATCAGAAGGCATTAATACGGGTTGCTGACCAACAACACCCTCACCGATTACTTCCCTTGTTTCTCCGACCGAATCTTTAATGATCCAATGCCGGCTCAGCAACTTCACGGTGTATTCGCTTTTGTTTTCAATCCTGATCCGGTAAGTAAACAAAAAGTGACCGTCTTCAGGTTTTGAGTAATAAGGCTGATAAGTGGCTATGGCCGAAACTGAGATTCCAAATGTTACCTGAGTGGTCATATTATTCATGCATCAAAAATAAAACCAATTTAAAAATATGACTGAGCACCTGACACTTTGGTTGCTTCCGGCAAAAATAAAAACAATTAATCTAAAATATAAATAGCTCTAATTCAGAGTATTAATTATTCTTGCCCCAACCAATGATTCAAAGGGTTGTCCGGGAGGGCGGTGGTATACCAATACCAGATATTCGTTTTCGGTTTCGCTGAGTGAGCCTTCAAAAAACACAGGGTCGGGTTCTTTGCTCCCATCTTTTAAAACCAGATATTGATAATTGTAAAAGCCCTGCTTAAGAAAAATGCGGGCGCGGTAGCAGCCCTCTTCGGGATCGTAAACCATTTTGTTATTGGCGTTGCATTTCCAGTCGTTAAAGGCTCCGCCCACATAAACATTGGAACCGGCAATTTCTTCGGAATGCTTAAGGGTGAAATTTACCCAAACATAATCTGCCTCTATTTCAGGGCTGCGACTGGCGGCTCTGTCGGGCCGGTAGCGGCCGTTGATGTCACGGTAAAATGAGTATTTCTGACCTTTCCTGCTTCCTTCAGAAACCACCCATGCCCGTGAACCTGCACTATCGACTTCGGTTTTTGCAATGCGTTCGCTTTTCAGGTAAAGGTGATTGGTATTAAAATACCGGAACTCGTTGCCGGCCACAAAGGGAATGGCATCGTTAAAGTCAAAAACCATTTTCCCGTCCTGAATGATCCCCGGTTTGCAATTTTCCACAGCCATGTCGGGACGGAAATTCTGGTAAATGGAAAGGGTAAATTCCTGCACGGGATTGAAAGATTTTATCCCTGAAAAATCTACCGTAAAGCGAAGTTCCTGTTTTTGATTCCGGTATTTTACATCCGAACTGAAGGTGTAAAATCCTGCTATCGAAACTTTTTCTTCATAGATTCTGAAACGGCGACTTAGAATAATTTTATTGGGGTCGAAGTCGGCATATACCAGCAATAAATAGTTTCCCGATTTGGTGGGACGCATGTTTTCTCCCGGGAAAAACAGTTCGTAATGGGTATAAGGAATAATGGTGTTGGTGGAACTGCTGAAGATGGTGACATTTTCATCGAAGAATCCATCCAGGTATTCCGCCGGCAGCAAAACCGAGGGTGTCCAGTTATACTCGCAATGGATTACTTTGAACTGGAAGCTTCGGAGTCCGGCTCCCATATCATCGAAGCTCAGGTGAAGGCGGTCGGTGCTGTTCAGTTTTATCAGGGGAGGGCTCTGGTCTCTGTTTTCGGGATGAAAGAGTACGGTTTTAACATTTTGATCGTAAGTCAGATCCTCATAACTCAGGGGACGGGGTGCAATGTAATCGCTTCCGGAATCTTCCTTCTTTTTTTTCTGACAAATTCCATAGGCCGGAATCAGCAGGCTGAAGAGAAATAGAATTAATCCTTTAATTTTGTGCATCATCTACAAAGGTATCATGAAAATCGGGCGCTGGGTTTTTTCTTTTGGTTTGCTACTCTTGTTTTCCTGTTCTTCACCAATCAAAAATGGTTCCACAAGTGGGGAAAAAGTGCATCAGACCATGCTGGCCGGTTATCCCCTCAAGCTGAATTGGGTTGATACCGCGGGAAGTATAAATCCTGAACACCTGGTAAATTACCTTGAGACAATTTATTTTGATTTGTCGGTTACACGGCCCTATTCCCTGACCTGGAATATAAATCTGGGCGACACAACCCTGGCTCCCACCGAGGAATTTTACCGGCTTTTTCAAAATGCCAAGAATTGGTACGAGCTTACTAAAGGGGCGGTAAACCCTGGATTGATGGCCTTTTCCTGGTCTCAGGGATTGTATAATGCCGATACCACGGGCAGGGCGGGGGAGATCAGGAGTTTTAAGGGCACTCCACTTTCCGATTTTGCCAAGGCAGAATTAAAACTGCGTAAGGGGAAGGAGGCGGGTCTTTCCGGAGGGAAGGAATCGGGAGCTGTTTCCGCGCTTGAGAACTATTATATTTCACTGCCTGCCGGTCTTCTTCTCGATTTTGAGGCCCTGTTACCGGCTTTTCTGGTTGATCTTGCCGCAGAGTATTTCGCGACGGCCGACATCGATAATTATTTTATTCAGGTGGGATCCGTTTGTCGGGCAGCAGGAATCAGGGAGAACAAAAAGCCCTGGAAGGTTTCGGCTTTCCCGGAAACTCATCCCACCGATACTGCATTTCAGTTTGTTTTAAACGAGGAGGCCTTGTTTAATTTCCCGCCGGTGGAATACTTTATCAATGGAGATAAAAGAAATTCTTTTCGCTGGGTGCATCCGATGGGACATTCACCCATGCATTTTGAAGGAGAAGGTTGTATGGTTATTTCGGGCGATGCTGTTTCTGCTGTGGCGCTTTCCTGGTATTTATTCCTGCTCGGGCCGGAAGGTTTTTCTGAACCCATAAGAGAATTTCCGGAGGCGAAGCTTATGTTTTGGAAGAAAAGCCCCGCCGGCGAAATATCTTATTTCCGGTTCCCACCCCGTTTTTAAAGACATTTAAAATAATCGAAAGGCTCCAGGCAATCGAGGCATCGATGCAGGGCTTTGCAGGCGGTTGATCCAAACTGCGAAATCATTTCCGTGTTTTCCGATTTGCATCGCGGACAAGGAATTTTTTTGGAATTAATGCTCAGGGCCGATTTGTCGGGCGTAGATTTCTCAGGCGGGGCAATGCCATATTCCCGCAGCTTTTCTTTAGCACTTTCGCTTATCCAGTCGGTGGTCCAGGGCGGGTCGTACACCATTTCAACTTTGAAATTATGTACCCCGGCCTCGCGGAGCATTGTTCCGATATCATCTTCAATTTGCTTCATCGCAGGGCACCCGCTGTAGGTGGGCGTGATTTTTACAAGGACGCCATCCTTGTCGGCACTGACTTCTCTCAGAATACCCAGCTCCTCAATAGTAATTACGGGAATTTCCGGGTCAGGTAATTTTCCGAGGAGTTCTCTGAGTGCTTCCGTTTTCATGACTTATTGGGAAAAAGTTCCCGCGCTGGTCCAGGAAAGAAGTTTTGAATTTTCTTCGGGCTTAATACAAAGCACAGGTACCGGGGCATGATTAATTACCTGATGGGCGTAGGGTCCGAGAAGCAGTCCGGAAAATTCAGTTTCCTGATCCGACATAATTACGATCAGGTCGCCTTTTACTTTTTTACAGTATTGAACCGTAGAATAGGAGCGGTTTTTGGATTTCTCAACCAGCTCGGTCTTTACATTGGCTTTGAAATTTTTCGCTGCTTTTTCAATTTGCCTGAGGATGGTTTCCATTTTGCCTTTTTGGTCATTCTCCCCACGGCCCAAAATGCCCAGCACATAAATATTGGCGCCGTAGCGGTCGGCAAGCTGGAAGGATAAATTCACTTTTTGTCGGCTGTGTTCCGATAAATCAATCGGAAGAACGATTCGCTTGTACAGGTGGTTAGAGTTTTTCCGTATGGTCATCACCGGACAACTGCTTTTGTTCAAAACACTCAGGGCATTACTACCCAGTAAAAATTCTTCCACGGCGGAATATCCATGGGTTCCCATAACAATGAGTCCCGCTTTTTCAGTTTCGGCAATGGTGACAATTTCAGTGGCAATACCACCCGTTGAAATCACCGTTTCGGTTTTAACTCCGTATTTTTTGCGAATGGAAAGTCCGATTTCCCGCATTTTCTTTTCAATGATTTTTCCGGTTGCCCCGCTCAGTTTTTTTATTTCAGGGGTGGTTCCGAGAATGCCGTGGCTTTCGCCGTAACTGTGAATTATATGGGATAAAATTATTTCACCCTTGTGAAGACTGGCCAGAAAGGCGGCGTGTTCAAGAGCATGGAGGGCATTTTCCGAAAAATCGACCGGTACCAGAATTTTTTTTGCGTTGAGTTTAATCATACAGGATTGTTTTTTGTAAAGATAATCATCGTAAATTTAGAAATGAACTTCGCGAGTAGAAATTATGAATGAAATCCGGAAAATTGGAATTCTTACCTCGGGGGGCGATGCACCCGGAATAAATGCCTGCATTAGGGCCATGACCCGTTGGGCTCGTAATTCAGGCAAAACACTGACCGGAATCAGGGAAGGATACGATGGAATATTAGAGAAAAAGTTTGAGCGGCTGGTTCCCGAGTTTGCCGATTCTCATCTGGCCCATGGAGGCACATTTCTGGGAAGCAGCCGGTCGGCCAATTTCTATAAGAAGAAATTCAGGACTCTGGCCCTTAAAAATTTAAAGGAGGCGGGGATTCAGGGACTCATTGTAATTGGCGGGAATGGTTCGCTTCAGGGTGCAAAAACCTTTTTTAGTGAAACCGGATTTCCTGTGATTGGCATTCCCAAGACCATCGACAATGATGTGGATGGCACCGATTATACACTGGGTTTTGATACCGCACTGAACAATGCTGTAGAGGCCCTGGACAAAATTTCTGTTTCGGCAACTTCCCACCGCAGGGTGTTTTTTGTGGAAGTAATGGGCCGTGATGCCGGGCATATAGCCCTGTATGCAGGAATTGCCTCCGGGGCGGAAGTAATTCTGGTTCCCGAAACCAAAACCAACCTGAAAACGCTTGAGAAAAAAATCAAAGAAAATATTGCCGGAAACAGAAGGCCCTTGCTGGTGTTGGTCGCGGAAGGGGACGATGCGGGGAGAGCCAATGAAATCCGGCTCTTAATGAAAAAGAAAATCCCGGCTTTTAATCCGGGGGTTTCTATTCTGGGTTATATTCAGCGGGGAGGAACGCCCTCCTGCTTCGACCGTATTCTGGCCGCAGGTTTTGGAGTTAAGGCCATGAACCTTTTGGCAAAGGGGAAAGGTGGGCAAATGGTAAATTACCGGAACGGAAAAATCGGTTCCATCCCTTTCTCCGATGCATTAAATAAACCACATGCCCTGAATCCTGAACTTGTGGAATTAGCCCGGACCCTTGGGCATATGGTTTAGGTGAAATCATGCCCTTTTATGCCTTTTTTTGGCGATTACAACTCCAATGGTGAGGGCAATTGCTACTGTTGCCACTCCAACCATCGCTGCAGGAAATAATGCTTCGGTTGAAATACTATACGCCAAAACCGATAAAAACACTACTCCCACACCAACCGCATAAAATGAGGCTGCTTTCAAAAATGTTCTTTTTCTTTCTTTTGGTGACATGGCGTTTGGTTTTGTTGTAAGTTACCATTTCGGTAAGCCGGAAAAAATGACGCCCGTCATGATTTAGAGAAAAGAAAGAAAATCAGAACCGGGATGTTTTTATCATCCAGGCAGACAAAACCCCTATCCCTGCCATGGCACAGGCCAGCAGCGTGGCTGCAAAGGTGGCTCCGGTTACGATGGAATAGGTGAGGGCTGATGTGTAAATGATTCCTGCGCAGAACAAGAATGTTCCGATAGCCTTGTGGAATGTTTGTTTTCTTTCGATGGGTGACATAAATGGTATTTTTTTTTGTAAAACTATTCCGGCTGCTTCCTCAGGGGTATGATTAAGGTTGATAAAACCCTGATGTTTGTCATTTCCCTAAGGGCCGATTACTATTTCTTTTCTAATTTTGAACCGTGAGAGTTTCCCGCCTTTTCTTTTTGTTACTTGGATTCTTGATTTTTTTTCCGGTGGAAAATCCACAGGGCTTGAGTTGGGGCTTCTACGGACATAAAAAAATAAACCGGATGGCGGTTTTTACCCTGCCTCCCTCCATGATCCCCTTTTTTAAAACGCATATTGATTACCTCACCGAACACAGCGTTGATCCCGACAAACGCAGGTATGCCACAAGAGATGAGGCGCCCAGGCATTATATCGACCTTGACCGTTACGGTGCGAGTCCTTTTGACTCAATTCCCAAAACCTGGAAAAAAGCAGTTGAAAAATATACCGAGGATAGCCTGATGGCCCACGGCATAGTTCCCTGGTGGATTGAAAGAATGCTTTACCGGCTTACCGAAGCCTTTAAAAAAGCCGATGAGGATCTTATTCTCCATTATGCGGCAGATATCGGACATTATATAGCTGATGCCCATGTTCCCCTGCACACCACCAAAAATTATAACGGTCAGCTTACCAACCAGAAAGGAATACATGCGTTTTGGGAATCGCGCCTGCCGGAATTGTTCGCCGATAACTACGATTATTTTACCGGAAGGGCCCGGTACATTGAAAAGCCCCTCGATGCCGCCTGGAATATGGTTAAGGAAAGTTTTATGGCGGTAGATACGGTATTGGGCTTTGAAAAAAAATTGTCGCTTGAATTTCCGGGCGATAAAAAATATTCTTTTGAAGAAAGGGGAAATACCACCGTAAAGGTGTATTCCAAAGAATATTCAGCAGCTTATAATAACCTGATGAACGGAATGGTGGAGCGGAGGATGCGCAAGGCCATTGAAATGGTAGGCTCTTTCTGGTACACAGCATGGGTAAATGCCGGACAACCCGATATTTCCAAATTCGGGACAAAAGGTTATGCCGACTCCATAAAAAAGGAAAGGGAAAAGCTTGATGCCCTCTGGCAAAACAAACCCATCAAAGAAATTCACGGGCACGACGATTAATCCCAGCCTCCACGGGCTCCTTCGTAGTATAAAACCAAATCGTATTTAACGGGATCTGCGGGGTCAAATCGTCTTAAATTTCCGGTTAGCTCTTCCGCTGCCTGCCAGTCGTTTTGTTTCCTGTGCAACAAGCTCAGCATTCTGGCTGAGTTTCCTGTGTGCACATCAAGTGGGCAAATGAGATGGGGGATAAGCCTGTTGCTCCAAAGTCCGAAATCAATTCCTTTGTCATCTTTACGCACCATCCAGCGCAGAAACATATTCATCCTTTTACAGGAAGATTTTTTTTCGGGATTTCCAAGATGCCTTCCGAAACGGGCTGCACCTTTTCCCTGCAGGAAATTTGCACGAAAAGCAGTAATTCCGTTTTTGATTGCATCCTCTTCCGGTTCAAACTTTCCGAAAAATGCTTTTTCAAGGGACTTGTGTTGGCTATATATTTCCTGGAGTCTGGACAATAAATAGCAGGCATCGTTTCCGTTGAGGGTGCGGTGCACAAATTTCCGGAAGGGTTTTAAATCGCCAGGAGTGAATTCTGATATGAAACGGTAGGGATCCATATCTGTCATTTCGAGAAAGCGTTTGGCGTTTTTTATGATGGTTTCCCGCCTGCCCCATGCAATAAGTGAGGTGATAAAAGCAGCAATTTCAATATCCTGTTTTAAAGAAAATAATTTGGGAATCTGAATGGGATCCGAATCCATGAAGGAGCCGGGGTTCAGTTTGTCGTATTTGTGATCCAGAAATTCCCCGAGGGTGTCGGGAGGGAGAATATCAGAGGGGGACTTTCGCACGCAGTAATTCAATTCGCTCATACATATTCCGAAAGAAAATGTTCCGTTGTTTTTCGGCCGTGCCTGAAATGGGGACGGCCTTTTTCATCATGGTTCCCAGCCAGTTTTCGGTTTCGTTGCAGAAAAACTTATGGGTGGTCATAATGGTATTCAGGGAATTGAAAACCAGGTACAGTGCCCTTTCTTCTCCCAGGTGCACCATGATGGTGTTGATGCCTATCATGAGCTCCAGTTGCTGAAGGTGAAAGCCGCCCAGGGGCTCAACGGTACTTGATTTGATGTCGAATTTATGGCTCTTTTCACTGGCCTTGTGGAGGTATTGAATCATCTCTTCAACCTCATTGACCACGGCATGAAAATCATTTTTATTGCGGAAAGCTCCCGTTTCGTAGGAGTAATGCAATTGATTTAAAAGGCCCGTTATGGTTTTTTCGCTCCAGATTTCGGTGCCGTTGATCTTATTATATAATTGATAGGTCTTATAGGAAAGTTTTTTTAATTCGGGGGATATTTCATCCGGATCGAATTTTGTATCGGCAAATTCCGGAAAATTGAGAATGGAGCGTTGCCAGAAATACAATTTAAAAGCACTCAGGGTTGGGTAATTGAAATAATGAAAGATGGGAATATCTTCGGCTGTAAATACAAACTTATGATCGGGAATCTGAACAATCCGGGTCATGTCGGTGATAAGGCGCTCAAAATATTCCACGAAATTGGCCGGCGAACCAACCAGGGGCGAGTAGTTAAAAGTAACGGAACCGTTTCCGGAGGCGTACAGGCTGTCGGGAGGAATGCGAAAATGTGAGCAAATGGCAAAATATTCGTCCAGCGAGAGCGCCGTTTCTCCACGAATTCTACGGTAAGCACCATCGATACTGATCTCAAGTATTT
>ERZ869936.191-NODE-191-length-74865-cov-34.395896_pt1 | contig 74865 bp, 44 predicted proteins | sample MGYA00520876_ERZ869936 | MGnify/ENA primary metagenome ERZ869936 (study PRJEB32218, sample SAMN09650985) | biofilter metagenome | isolation source: enrty point of leading RO module | place: Saudi Arabia: Thuwal, RO plant located on Red Sea | collected 2016-02-17 ... | reverse complement strand
GCAGGCCGTTCAGGATGGGATCTCGACGAGGCGTCGCGCCTCGGCGGCGGCCACAGAACTGCTTGACAGCCCGCCTCCATGGGGTGATAATCCCTCCATGGGGTGACAATCCCAGCGTGAGGAATTGCTGATTCGGCTCCCAAAAAGCTGTCTGGACCCTCTCCGTGCGAGTTACATCGCCCGAGGTTCCTGGCAGCTTTTTTTCGTGACTCTCGACGTTCGTCAACGAACCCAGGTACCAAAACGTGTTTCAGCGCGTTCCGATTCCGCTGAATGATTTATGAGCTGAATGATTTATAAAACGACGAACGCGTTGCGATAGGTTGGCATCGCTTGTGTTCATTCTAATTCATTCTAATTCATCATGGTTCGAGAAAGCCTGACAACGCTCACGTTGCTTGAGAATGTTTGCGCGGGAAATGAAATTCGTAATCGCCGCCATCTGCTTTATGGCACTCCTGCCGGCACCCATTGCAGGCAATCGGCTGCCCGATTCGACCACTCCTGCAATGACCGATACTGGCGTGGGTGACAAAGAGGAAGACAGAGAGGCGAAGGAGAAATCGCGGCTCGTCGAGGTGGCGCGTCGTGCTGCGTTGGCGTTTGCGACGGCACACGATTTTCCAGATGATCAGATTCAGCGACTCAACGGCAAGCCACTTTCTGTGGAGAAAGTCGAGCTTGAAGATAAACAGGCGGGCTATTTGTTTCAGTGGCTGAATAACGGCAAGGGAGGCGGCTGGTATGTTCACGTTCGAGTGAACGCGGAGAGGCAGACGGCAACTGCCTTCGGTGGGTTCAGTCCAGAATAAGTGTCGTGTCCATCATGCATTGGGGAAATCAAAATGAATAAGTTACACCGCGCTTCGCAGGCCGCATTGACGGCCATCCTCGTTCTCGTCGTCTCAGTCGCGTACCAGCAAACCGCAGATGCTCTCCCGATCAACGGCCAGATCAATGTTCGTACCACGACCGTGGGGCCGGCCGGTCCACTCGCACCGGACCCGGGTATCGCGAACGACTTTGCGTTTGCCAACAAGATCTACAACCAAATCGGTCTGACCGTCAACAAATCCGGCGCGGATCGGACGCTCGTGTTGGCCGACCCCGGTGGCAACGGAAGCTGGTCGTCGGCCGAAGTCGCCAATACCTTGCTCGGCAACAACGATAACACGAACAATCGCATCAATACTTATTACGTGCCTAGCTTTGGCGGTGCTGGGAACTTCGGGCAGGCCTGGAGCCAGGAAGACGTGACGAACGGCAATTCGGTGGCGATCGGTGCCGTCATGGATGCGCCGACCCGCCGCAACGATACGTTCGCGCATGAGATCGGACATATTCTCCTTGATCGGTGGCGATGGCGTGCGCAAGAAGGATTTGGGGGCGGAGGAATTCACAGTGGCACGGCCAACGATCTCATGGCTTCGGGCAACGTGCCTCGCAACATTCCCGCGAATCTTAACGCCGTCTGGCCGACCGGGACCGCCGACCAAATTGGCAAGAATGTTGGCCCCACGAGTGCCAGCGCGACAGACACGATTCCCCAGATCAGCGCCATGTATTATCAAAACGCGTTCGTGGCGGCGACGAGCCTCAACGCAGATAACATTACGGTCAACGTTGAGGCGGCGTCGGCCAGTTTCAACTGGGGCGTACAACAGACCATCGGCGGTCTACGGGTCAACCAAGTCGCCAGGCGAACCGGCAACCACACCGAGGAGTTTATGTTCCATTTCCGCAATACGGCCGGATTCGGCGCTGGGTCCGGCGGAGCCAACGGCATGCTCGATTTGGCCATGAACGACATTTCGTCCCTCGATACGGCGTACGAAGGTTTCGTTACCGGTAGCATGATGATTCAAGTTGGCGACGACATACTTAACAATCCCGTGAACCTGACGACTCTTACGCCGATCACGGATTACACTTTTGGGTTCACGTTTAACAACGTGACCGATACCTTGGATTTTGGACAAGTTCATATCAACGATGCGCTGCTCACCGGAAACCGGGACATCTTCGTCATGTTTTCGATGCAGACGGTACCGGAGCCCTCCACCTGGGCGATGGCGGCGCTCGGGTTGGTCGGTCTCGTTCTCTACAATCGGCGACGCAAAACCGCCTAAGCGACTGCCGGAATCCGTCCGCAATCGGGAGAGGGAGGAGCCTTGCGGCCCCGCCCTCTCACACCACCGGGCGTGCGGGTCCCTACCACGGCGGTTGGGCTGGTTAAACGTTGGGGTCAGGTTGGTTGAGCAGTGGGAGGCCCAACTCGGTCAGGACCGCTCGTGAGAGTGGGCAGTGCCGGGCTGCGGCGGATGTGCCAGTAGCGTTTACGGCTACCGACGGCAACGCGGCGGAAGTGGGCTCAGGGTGTCGCTTAGAGCCGGGCCCCGAAAAGGTCACGACGCGGCATCCGACATGCCGGCGCCGGTTCTTAACGGCGTCCTTCTTGCCGGCGTTTTTCTTACCGGCGTCGTTCGGGCTGCAAGAGCGCGTCGTGTCCGGAGTGCAGGTTGATTGGCTGGTGCGGCGCACGACACGTCAGCCAAAGGTGGCCGGTCTGGTAAAGTCTGACGTCTGCCGAAGACGTCCCACGTGTAGCGAAGAAGCGGCGTCTACTTGGAACCGGCTGGGGGAATCGATAGACTCGACTTGGTTCCCCAAACGGCAGCCATCCGCAGCCGTCTTTCCCCGTTCCGGTCCACGAGTTGAGAGGAGAAATGATCATGGCCACGGTCGCCGAACAGGACCTTTTGCCCGAGGTTCAGTCGTTTCTTGCCCGAGATCAGTTTCACGCCGTGATCGGGGGCCAGCGGGTCGCTTCTTCCCGCGGCGAGACCTTCGAGACGCGCGATCCCGGCTCGGGCACGTTGCTCGCCACCGTGGCCAATATGCAGGCCGACGACGTCGACCGTGCCGTGGCGGCCGCCCAGGCGGCGTTCGTCGAGGCGGATTGGGCCGGGCTGCCGGTGAACGAGCGGGCCGTGCTGCTGCACCGGCTGGCCGACGCAGTGGAAAAGCGTCTGCTGATTCTGGCCCAGATCGAATCGCTCGATGCGGGAAAGATCTTGGCCCAGGCCGAAGGCGACGTCCAGAACTTCGTCGACACGATGCGTTACTTCGCCGACCTGGCGCAGCACGTGCAGCCGCGGATCGCGTTGGCGATCAAGGGTGTCGAGGCCGCCACGGTCCATCATGCCTGGGGACCGTGCGGGTTCATCGTGCCGTGGAACTTCCCGCTGCTGTTGGTCGGTTGGGGACTCGGACCGGCGCTGGCCGCGGGTAACACCGCGGTCATAAAACCGGCCGAAGACACACCCCTCTCGGCAATCTACCTGGCCGAGCTCGCGCAGGAGGTGGGCATTCCCGACGGCGTGATCAACGTGGTGCCGGGACTCGGTGAGGTGACCGGGGCCGCCCTGGCCAATCACCCCGGTTTGCGGCGGATGTCGTTCACGGGCTCGCCGGAGGTCGGTCGTCTGGTCGCCGAGGCGTGCGGTCGCAATCTGACTCCGGTGAAGTTGGAGCTGGGCGGCAAAGGCGCGGCGGTTATCTTCAACGATGTCGACGTGGCCGACACCGCGGACAAGTTGGTCGAGGCGATTACCTTCCACACCGGTCAGGTTTGCTGCGATGCCACGCGGTGGCTGGTGCAGCGCGACGTCTATGACCAGTTTGTCGACGAATGCGTCGTGCGCCTGAAGAACGTCCGCATCGGTTACCAACGCGACGCTGATGCGCAGATGGGCCCGGTGGTCAACGCCAAGCAGCGCGAGCGGGTGCTGGGCTATCTCAAGAAGGGCCAGGACGAAGGTGCCGAGTTGGTGCTCGAAGGGGGTGCCGCCGAAGTGTCAGGACGCGAGGGCTTCTACGTGAAGCCGGCGCTGCTGGCCGGCTCGCTCGACAACGTGGCGGCACGGGAAGAGATCTTCGGGCCCGTCGCCTACCTCGCTCCCTTTGACGACGAGGAGCAAGCGGTCGCCATGGCCAACGCAACCGATTACGGATTGGCCAACAGCGTCTGGTCGGCCGATCTCGGTCGTGCCCGACGCGTGGCCGAGGCGATGGACGCCTCGAACAGTTGGATCAACGCGCACAATGTCTTCTCCCACGGCATCCCTTACGGAGGGGTGAAGAAAAGTGGGGTCGGCGGAGGCGTGAACTCGATCGAAACGCTGCTGGACTATTGGTGGCACCAGTCGGTCGTGCGTCCGCTATAGGCCGCTGGCCGTCGAGCGATTCCGCTTTTCTTGACATAGGTCCCGTTTCCTCAGAAAATCGGGGAAGCTTGGTCCTCCGAGGATTGCCAATCGAACTGCGAATAGAGCTGTCGGGATACGCGCCGCAAGCTGCGCCATCGCGCGCCAGGGCTTGCCGGCAGCGCGAATCCCGACGGCTTTTTTCGTAGCCGGCCGGGCTTGTTGGGGGTGAGCACGCGTCGTCCGCTATTTCGCGAAACAATACCCTTTCGGAACGGAGTGCTGCTTTCATGTTGCATCGACCCAACTCGGCTTTCGCTGTCGTCCCGCTGCTGACGCTGCTGTTGGTTGCGTTTGCGCGGCCGGCAAGCGGACTCGAAATCGAGTCTTCGTTCATCGGCCAGCCGACGGTGGTGACCTCAGATACCTCGGGCAGCCACACCACCACGCCCGGCGTGCCCCAGTTCGGGCTCGATCACGACGGCGTGGGTCTGATGCGAATCACGTTCACCGGAGGCACGATTCGCTGTAGCGGCTCGCTCCTGACCCAAGGTGGTCGGCAATGGGCACTGACGGCCGCGCACTGTGCCAATGGGGCGATCAGCGCGACGATGGAGTTCGACACCCCGGGAGGTCTGGTCGTCGAGACCGTCAGCACCCCCAGTCAAATTACGGTACATCCAAACTACAACGGCGATACGTTTAGCGGCTATGACGTCGCGCTGCTGGAGTTCGACGCCCCGGTCGATCCGACAATTCCCAGTTACGAGCTGAATCGATCCGTCGAGGAGGTCGGCGAGCAGATTGTGATGGTCGGCTACGGCGAGACGGGCCACGGATCGACCGGCCGCATTCCCGGCACCGCAGGGACGAAGCGCATTGGGCTGAATCGCTACGAGTATCAAGGCGTCGGCGGCTTGCCCGGCGGGTTCGGCATCTTCAACAACCACACGCAGCTGACCTGGGACTTCGACAGCGGTCTGGCCGCGAACGACGCCTTTGCGCGCAACTACGGTTTCCCCGAAGACCTTGGATTCGGCGACGATGAGGTCGGCCTGGCCCCGGGCGATTCGGGTGGGCCGAGTTTCATCAACGATGGCGGCGTCATGAAGATTGCCGGCGTTCACTCGCACGGTTTTCTTATCGGCGGGCATCAGGGGGACTACGGCGGATCGCTCAACTTCGGCTGGGGGGAATTTCAGGGCGACGCGCGAATCAATGAAGCGTCGATCTTGTCGTGGATCGACAGCCTGGCGTTCGACTCCACGTCGAATGCGTCGTTCTCCAGCGGCAGCGACGTTGACGTGCTGAACCTCGATTTTGGCAGTGTCAGCGCGGGGTCGGCCGCCTCGTCGCTCGGCTTCGACGTCTCGAACCTGGCGGGTGCGGGAATCACGGCCAGTCTCGATCTGTCGACGATCGTCGGCTCCGGCGATACCACCACATTGACCACCGACCTGGCGCCGTTCACGGGACTCCTCGCCGGGAACACCAACAATTACCTCGCTTCGATCGACACATCGGCCCTCGGTGCGTTTTCCGCTTCGTACGACCTCAGCTTCACCGACGCGGCGGGCACGAATCAGACATTGACGCTCAATCTCAGCGGCGAGGTCGAAATCGTGGATACCGCCGGCCAGCCCGATCTGTTCTACAATCCCGCCACGGGAGAGGTGCATCTCGATCCGCGAGATACCGGCGGGTTGATTGGCTATGTCTTGCTCAGCGACGATCAATTCCTGGACGCCAACCATACTCCTGTCTTTACAGGGGGCGTCGTAACGTCGCGGTCGGACCAACTGGCCGAGGCCACGTTAACTTCTCTCACCACGCCAGGTAGCCTCGGTCTGGTCTTGCCTGCCGGTCTAACGCTCGAGCAAGTGTGGACGACGATTACCCAGCATGACGCCAGCACCGCGCTCGGTCAGCCGACGGTCAACTTCGACTTCGATTTGACCTGCGGTACGGGTGACGTGAACTGCGATGGTTTTGTCGACGTCTCGAACGACATCCTTCCCGCGTTCTCGAAGTTCACAGGACCGGGCACCTTTAGTTTGCTCCGCAGTGACGGCGACGTAAACGGTGGAGGAGGCTTGGGTGACGACGATGTCGACGTGAGCGACCTGCTGGATATCCTCAGCAATTTCACGGGACCGCCACCCGACGAGGCGGGTCTGGGTGGGCCGGCCGAGGCGGGCGATCCGGCGATTCCCGATTTGATCTACGACGCTGCAACCGGCGAAGTCGTGCTCGACCCCGATGGCTCTTCGATCATCGGCTACTCGCTGCAAAACGCCACCAATAGTTTTCTGCCGGTAGGCCACACGCCGATCTTGGCGGGCGTAACCACGGCCCTAACTTCGCAGCTGGAAGAGGCGGCGCTCGCGCCCGGCTCGGGTTCAATCGGCTTCGTCTTCCCGACGGGACTCAACCTGGCCGGATTGCAGGCCCTGTTGACGGTGAACCAGGTAAGCCGCTCGTTGGGCGCTCCGCTGGTCGCCTTCGACCTGGTGGTGCTCAACGCGCCGACGGTTCCCGAACCGAGTGCAATCTGGATGGCGGCGGTAGCTGTTGTGGCTCTGGCGCTGTTGGGTGCCCGAAGGCGACACGCCGCGTAACGCCCAAACTCGGCGAAGTCACGGACGTTCGCGGGTTTCTGTGGCCGCGGAGAATTGACAGTCCGTTGTCCGATCGGCTACCATAAGTCGTGTGACAGTGGGCTCTTGCATCGCGCGCCGTCAGTACCCTGCAGCCCGCCTACCCGCCTGTGGAACGACTCCACAAACCATGCCCGCCTTTAGCTCGTGGCCGGTCCCGTCTTTCTCGAGCGGAACGACGTGGGCGTGCCAGCCACCTGTGAGCCGATATAGCAGATAGGTTCGCCGTGACCTTTGACGGCGATTTCGGCCCCCGAGGGAATAACGCCATGACGCGCAGCTCGCGACCGCGACGACGGATGTCTCCGCGAAACTTGTTGAGTCTGGTGCTGCTCTTTCTGTACGCCGTGGGCCAGGGCGTGCGGACAGAGCGAATCTACGCGGTGGAGGCCCTCGATCTGAGCGCGCTGCCGGCGGCGGCCGAGCAGGAGATCGACTTTGCCGAGCACATTCGGCCGATCTTGCAGACGCGGTGTTATTCGTGCCACGGTCCGGAAGAGTCGGAAAGCGGGCTGCGGCTCGATCTGAAGAAGGCGGCCTTTGAGGGCGGAGATGGCGGTGCGATTATCGAAATCGGCAAGAGCGCCGACAGCCGCTTGATTCACTACGTCGCCGGGCTTGACGAAGACATGTTGATGCCGCCCGACGGCGAGGGCTCGCCACTGACGGGCGATCAGGTAGCCCTGCTGCGGGCCTGGATCGATCAGGGAGCTTCCTGGCCGGCCGAGGCCGACGGCGACGCGGACCATATTCGCGGGGCCGACCACTGGGCGTTCCAGCCGATCGCCAACCCGCCGGTGCCGCAGATCGACGACGCCTGGCAGCGGAACGAAATCGACGCCTTCGTTCTCGCAAAGCTGCGTTCCGAAGGCGTGAAACCTTCGCCCGAAGCGGCGCGCCACGTGTTGATTCGCCGGGTGTACCTCGACTTGATCGGGTTGTCGCCCTCGCCCGAGGAATTGGAGCGATGGACGCACGAGAGCAGCGACGATTGGTACGCGATGCTGGTCGATCACTTGCTCGCCTCGCCCCACTACGGCGAGCGATGGGGACGTCACTGGCTCGACCTGGCCCGCTATGCGGATAGCGACGGTTTCGAAAAGGACCTGCCGCGACCGCATGCCTGGCGATGGCGTGACTGGGTCATCTCGGCGTTGAACCGCGACCTGCCGTTCGATCAGTTCACGATCGAACAGCTGGCGGGCGACTTGCTGCCCGATCGCGACCTGGAGCAATTGGTGGCGACGGGATTTCATCGCAACACGCTGGTCAATCGCGAAGGAGGCATCGACCCCGAAGAAGATCGGGTCAAGCGGACGGTCGATCGAACGAACACGCTGGGCAGCGTCTGGCTCGGCATGACGGTCGAGTGCAGCCAGTGCCACTCGCACAAGTACGATCCACTCTCGCAGCGCGAGTACTACCAGCTCTACGCGTTCTTCAACAATCTGGAAGAGCCCGACGTGCCCGCGCCGTATGACGAGGAACTCGAGGCGTATCGCGCGGCCAAGGCGGAGTTCGATAAGAAACACCAGAAGTACCTCGACGCGATCGCCGATTATCGGGCCAGCAAGCTGCCGGCGGGGTTGGCCGCCTGGGAGGAAGAGCAAGCCGATCAGGAGGCCCAGTGGTTCGTCCTCAAGCCGTCCAAGGTCGAGGCCAGCTCGGGGGCGACGATTGAGACGCAGGCCGACGGCTCGCAGTTGGTCAGCGGTTACGTTCCCTCGCGCGATATCTACAACTTCGAGACGAAGACCGAGCCGCGCCGCGTCACGGCAATTCGCCTGGAAGTTTTGCCCGATGCGACTTTGCCGAAAAACGGCCCCGGTCGCGGCGATAACGGCAACATCCTGCTCAACGAAATCAAGCTTTTCGTGCGATCGGCCGACGACGACGCAGAGCGTCAAGTAAAATTTGCCGACGCGCGGGCTTCCTTCGCGCAGAACTTCTATGGCCCGGCGGGCGCCCTGTTGGAGAATCGCCAAGGTTGGGCCCTGCTGCCCCGCGTGGGCGAACGGCACGCCGCAATCTTCGAGTTGGAAGAGCCGCTCGAGATCGAAGGCGACGCGGTCCTGCGGATCGAGATGAAACAGGAGTACGGCGGCGGCCGCGTGATGGGTCGTTTCCGCCTGGCGCTGACCGATCGCGACAGCAAGGCGGTCGAATTCGACGCGATCAGCGATCGTTTGGTGGCGATCTTGAGCACGCCCGTAGCGGAGCGCGACGAGCGTCAGGCGGCTGAGCTGTTGGACTACTTTGGCCTGTTCGATCCGGGGCTCGTGGCACTGCAGAAGGAAGAGGTGGCCGATCGCGAGATGGCCCCGCCCGATCCGCGTCAAAGCACGCGGGCTCAGGTCGTCAAGGAACAACGCCAGCGGCGCGCGACACAGGTTCACATCCGTGGCGACTTCCTGCGGCCGGGTGCCGAAGTGGCCGCGTCAACGCCGGCCGTCCTGCCTCCGCTTTCCGCCCGTGGCAAAGCACCCGATCGGCTGGACCTGGCCCGTTGGTTGGTCGATTCGAGTCATCCGCTTACCGCGCGGGTGGTGGTGAACCGCGTCTGGCAGCGCTATTTTCAGCGCGGCATCGTCAACACGCTGCATGACTTCGGCACGCAGGGCGATCCGCCTTCGCATCCCGAGTTGCTGGACCACCTGGCCTATCGCTTCCGCGAAGGTGGCTGGAAGCTGAAGGATCTGCACCGCCGGATTGTCACGTCGGCCACCTATCGCCAATCGTCGCACGCCCGACCCGATCTGGAAGAGCGCGATCCGCTGAATATCTGGCTCGCCCGCCAGAATCGCTTGCGAATGGAGGCCGAGATCATCCGCGATGTCGCCCTGAGGGCCAGTGGGCTGCTGAACGAGAAGATCGGCGGCCGCAGCGTGCGTCCCCCGCAGCCGAAGGGCCTGGCTGAGTTGGGCTATGCCAACAGCGTGAAGTGGGTCACCAGCGAGGGCCCCGATCGTTATCGCCGTGGGCTGTATACGTTTTTCCAGCGGACGGTGCCCTATCCGATGCTGATGACCTTCGACGCCCCCGACTCGAACGTCGCCTGTACGCGTCGCGACCGCTCGAATACGCCGCTGCAGGCGCTGACGCTTTGGAACGATCCGGTCTTTGTCGAGTGCTCCCAGTCGCTGGCGCTTCGATTGGTGACCGACATCTCCGAGGGCGACACGGACCAAGGCGATATACCCCGGGTCGCTGCCGCGACGGCCGACGGAGCCGACTCGCTAACTGCGCGGCGCGTGCGACACGCTTTCCGTCTCTGCCTGGCCCGCGAGCCGGCGGCTGAAGAGCTGAGCGACTTTGCGAACACCTTCGACACGATGCGCGAACTCTACGCGAAGTATGAGGAAGCGGCACTGGCCGCCACCGGCGCGGTCGAGCGACCTACCGAGATCGAACCGGCCGAGCTCGCCGCCTGGGTGGCCGTGAGTCGCGCGTTGATGAATTTGGACGAGTTTATCGTGCGGGAGTAAATCGCCATGGCCTTCCTAGAACAGCTGGTCAATCTGAAGCGACGTCAGTTTCTCGCGTCCAGCGCGAATGCCGTCGGGGCGCTCGCGCTCACCTCGATGCTCAGCGACGACGGGCTGCTGGCGGCCGAGCGCACCGAGTCGGAAGAGTCGTCGGACTCAGACGCCGCGTCGGTCAACCCGCTCGAGCCAAAGCCGCCACACTTCGTGCCGCGGGCGAAGAACTGCATCTTCATCTTCCTGGCAGGCGGCCCCAGCCAGATCGATCTCTACGACCCGAAGCCGAAGCTGGTCGAGTTGAACGGCCAGGCCTTGCCCGAGTCGATGACCGAGAACGTCCGCTTCGCCTTCATCAAGAAGGAAAGTGCGAAGCTCGCCGGCAGTCCGCGCAAGTTCGAGCCCCGCGGCCAGTGCGGCATGGAGCTTTCGGACCTGTTGCCGCACTTGTCGACCTGCGCCGACGACATGACGCTGGTCCGCAGTTTGTACACCGAACAGTTCAATCATCACCCCGCCCAGCTGATGCTCAACACGGGCGTGGGACGCTTCGGACGGCCCAGTTTTGGTTCGTGGTTGAATTACGGGCTGGGGAGCGAGTCGCGAGACCTGCCCGGCTTTGTCGTGCTCACGGCCGGTCGCGGCAGCAGCGGCGGCACATCGAACTGGAGCAGCGGCTTTTTGCCCTCGACCTATCAGGGTGTGTTGTTCCGCGGCCAGGGCGATCCGGTGTTGAACCTGGCCAATCCGCCCGGCGTGACTCGCGAGATGCAGCGCGAGAGTCTCGAATTGATCAAGCGGATGAATCAGCGGCGGCTTAGCGAGACGGGCGACGACGAAATCGCCAGCCGCATCGCGGCCTATGAACTAGCATTTCGCATGCAGGCGGCGGCTCCCGAGCTGATCGACTTCTCCGGCGAGTCGCAGCAGACTCGCGACGCCTATGGCGTCGATCGGGGCGAGCCGGAGTTTGTCGGCGAGCGGGGTGGCGGGCCGACCGTGCATGCCGACTTTGCCCGCAACTGTCTGTTAGCCAGACGGATGGTCGAGCGCGGTGTGCGCTTCGTCAACATCGTCCACGCCTCGTGGGATCACCACAGCGATCTGGAACCGGAGTTGAAGTACAACACGAGCGTGCTCGATCAGCCGGTCGCCGCGCTGATCAAGGACCTGAAGCAGCGCAGCCTGCTCGACTCGACGCTCGTGGTCATCGCCGGCGAGTTCGGTCGCACGCCGCTGGGCGAGAACCGCGTGCCGGGCAAACCGGTCACGGGGCGCGACCATCATCCGTTCGCCTTCAGCGTGCTGTTGGCCGGCGGCGGCATCAAGGCGGGCCAGGTCGTCGGCAAGACCGACGAGATCGGTTGGTCGCCGATCGAGGACCCGATGCACATGAACGACTTCCACGCCACACTACTGCACCTGTTCGGGCTCGATCATCTCAAGCTGACGGTGCCCTTCGGCGGACTCGACATGCGGCTAACGAACGTCGGCGGCAAGGTGGTCGAGAAGCTGCTGGCATAGGGGAGGGGCAGTGCGGGCCGGACTCCGCGTCTACGGCGACCCACACCGACGTGCGCTTACTCGGCCGTTCCCGTCAACTCGCGGGCCTGTTGCTGAAGCTGCTTCAGATCGATCTTGCCCGTGCCCAGGTGGGGAAACTCCGCCACTTCGAAAAAACTGTCGTGTGCCGGGATCCACAATGGCGGCAGTCCCGCCGCCTTGAGTCCCTGGCAAAGTTCCTCGGGCGACTTCTCAATGGGCAAGTGCAGCACGATGAGACGTTCGCCTTTGCGCTCGTCAGGCACCGCCGTGACAACCGCTCTCATCCCATGAGCCTCATCCTCCGCGTCGTCGTCGTGCGGGGCGGAACCGAGCAGCGCGGCCAGCTCTTCTTCGATGCGAATATGGGGAACCATTTCGCCGCCGATCTTCGAAAAACGACTCTCGCGACCGGTGATCTGGATGAATCCGTCTTCGTCGATGCGGGCCAGGTCGCCAGTGACGTACCAGCCGTCGCGAATCACCTCGGCGGTCAACTCAGGTTTGTGCAGGTAGCCTTTCATCACATTGGGCCCGGTGATCAGCAACATGCCCATCTCGCCGAGCGGCAGATCCTCGCCCGTCTCCGGATCCACGGTCTTCGCGCAAACGCCTGAAACGGGCCGGCCGACGGTACCTTCGCGGACGCCGCCGCCCGGATCGGAAACGGCCCGTGTCGGCGGCACATTGACGGACACCAGCGGCGAGAGTTCCGTGGTGCCGTAACCTTCCAGCGGTCGCACGCCAAACTTCTTCTCGAAGGCGTCGGCCAGGTCCGTGGGTAGCTTCTCCGCCCCGGTGACCATGACTTCCAACGCCGCGAGCTGTTCCGGCCCACAGCGACGGACAATGCCACGAAGGAAGGTCGGCGTCGCCACCGCAATGGTGCAGCCGTGCCGCTCGCAGAGCTTGCCAATTTGCTTCGAGTCGAGCGGATTGAAGTGGTAGATGCCCTTGATGTCGAGCGTGAGCACGGTCCACAGCGTGACCGTGAAACCGAACGAATGGAAGAAGGGCAACACGCCGAGGAAGACGTCGTCGTGCCGCAGGTGGACCGCTTCGTCGACGGCAATCACGTTGCTGGCGATATTCCGCAGCGTGAGCTGTACGCCTTTCGGGTCGCCTGTCGAACCGGACGTGAAGATGATCGTGAAGACTTCATCGGGATCGAGATCGGCGACGCCGAGTTGCCGCACCAGCAGCGAGATCGGCGTGACGTAGGCGCCCATCACTGCCGCCAGTTTGTCGGCCACCGTGGCGGCGTCGGCAAAGTCCTCGAGGTAGACCACCTCGACGTCGATCGGAAAATCGCCCCGCTCGCGCAGCTTTTCGACAAACTTGCGGCTCGTGAGCACGTGGCGGATGCCGCACTGTTCGATGCAGCGATGGAAAACGCCGGGCGAAACCGTGTAGTTCAGGTTCACCGGCACGCGTCCGCACAGCGAGAGGGCGGCATTGGTGACGACGCCGCCGACCGAAGGGGGCAGCAGCACGCCGACGAACTTCTCGTCGGCCCCGAGCACATTGCGGAGCAGCAGCCGCCGCAGCACAAACGTCCGCAGCAACAACTGGCGACCGGAAAGGTCGGCACCGCTGGAATCGGCCGCCTTCGAGGTTGATCCGCGACGGCGGCAGCTTCGCAGCATCATGCGTGGAAGGTTCATGTCTTCGTCCCGGCGGCGCATCACGGCCGTCGACGCCAGCTTCTCCAGTGCCGTGCGTACAGGCGCGACTTCCTGCGGCGTGGCCAGCGGCTCGCCAAAGTGGATGGAAACTGGGTAGGGGACGCGGCGTGGCCAGGTCCAAAATGAGTTGCCATCGCGATAACTAAAGATACTCCCCCACAATTCGTCCAAGAAGACCGGTACCACGGGGGCACCCGTTCCCTCGACGACGCGCAACAGGCCCGGCTTGAAGTGACCAAGCTGGCCATTCCGCGTGATCCGACCCTCGGGAAAGATACATACCAAGTCACCGGCCAGCACCGCCTCGCGAGCCTCGGCCAGCGCGGCGCGAATCGATTTGGGGCCCTCGCGGATCGCGATCACCTGCATCGTGCGGCTGATCCAACGCGACCACCACTGATTGACAATCGGGGCATAGGCAATCATCCGCACGTGCCGCGACGAGGCCAGGAGTAACATTACCCCGTCGAGCCAGCTGACGTGGTTGGCCACCAGCAACGCACCACCCCGCTCGGGCAAGTGGTCGTGGTCGAACACCCGGACGCGGTAGATGGTGCGACTGGCCAGCCAGACCACGAAGCGGATCGTGTTTTGCGGTAACAGCCACAGGGCATAGACCAGCACGGGCACGGTTGCCAGACCGCAGATCAAGAAGATCTGGCGGGCCGTAAAGTTGGCCTTGAGAATCGCGAACACACCGGCGATCAGCGCCATGCCAGCGAATGTGAGAAAATTGCTGGCGGCCAGAATCGCGCCGCGCTTTTCCGTGGGGCTGCGATGCTGCATGTAGGCGGCCAGCGGAACATCGAACAGGCCGGCACTGACCCCCAGTGTAAACAGCCACAGGCAAGCCCACACGTGCATTGCCGTCCAGTCGTCGTTGGGCATGCGCAGCACGCCCTCGACCGTGAAGAGCAACACCGAACTGAGCACGATGCCGGCGGCACCGAGCGGCAGAATGCCGAGTTCGACCTTGCCGCCCGACCAGACGCCGGCCAACACACTGCCTAGCCCCACACCGAACACCAGCGCGGTGAGCAGCGGAAAGAGCTGCCGCTGTTCGAGGCCGCCCTCGATGCCGAACTGATCGATGTTCATCTGACAAAGCGAGCCCAGCGACCAGAAGAAGGCGATGCCGAGGGCCACCCGCAGCATGGCACGATTCGACGCCAGCGTTTGCAGATCGCGAACGGTTTGACTGACCGCGTCGAAGGGAAAGCGAATGTGCGGATTGGCCGGCACGAGGCGACGGATGCCAAGACTCGTGGTAATGCCCGCGACCGCCAGGCCGACGAGCGCCAAGGCGGGAAGATAGAGCTGCGGAACGCCTCGCTCGCCGGCGACGTCGCTGAGGTAGTTGCCGGCGGCAAAGCCGACCGCGGTGGCGATGACCGTGAACAGGCCCAGCACGCCGTTGGCGGAGGAGATCTTGCTGGCCTTCACAATCTCGGGCACGCTGCCGAGCTTGGCCGGTCCGAACAGCGCGCTCTGGCTGCCCATCAGGAAGACGACCACGAACATCGGATAGAAGCTGTCGACCTGGTTCGAGACGAGCACGGCGCCGATGCCCAGGGCCATGATGACGACCTCGGCCACTTTGCAGCCGACGATGACCTGGCGCTTGCTGAAGCGATCGGCCAGATAGCCCGCCGGGGCGGCCAGCAGCAGATAGGGCACCACGAAGCAGGCCAGGCCCGCGGAAAGGACGGCGGCCGTGGTGGCGGTGTCTTGCTGGTCGACGTAGTGTTTCGCGATTCCGATGACGAACCAGCGAAACATGTTGTCGTTGACGGCGCCGAGAAACTGCGTCGCCACCAGCGCGAGAAAGCTGGGCGAGGTCAGGCTGCCATCGGGTTCACTGGTCGGCGCGGACGCGGGTGCCTCGTGGGCGGGGTCGGACATAACGGGCGAGTGTAGCGATTCTCTGCATGAGCGACCAGACAAACGGATTCGTAGCGGGGGCCTTCGATTGGTCGTCCGCCGCCTCGCCGCCGACCGCGTCGAGTGCGAGCGACGTCGCGGCTGGACACTCCCGCGGCCGCCGGCCTAGAATGTTGGATCGCGATAGACTGGTTCGCCCGCTGCTGTGTCCCCCACGGCGACAAGCGGCGGGGACACGCGGTCGGCATCGCGCCGCCCCGGGGCGGTAGCTCAGTTGGGAGAGCGCTGCGTTCGCAATGCAGAGGTCGAGGGTTCGACTCCCTTCCGCTCCACTCGGACAAACCCTGGGAAGCTGAGGGCTTCTCAGGGTTCTTTGCTGCGCGAGGGGCGTGTCCCCAGCCCACTCAGCGACGCCCAAGGCGCCAGGGCGAGGCCGCTTCTCCCGCGGTTGTGGCTCGAACTCCGCGGGACGAACTCTACCTTCTTGGCGGGGGGAGGTGCATAATGGGAGAAGTCGTGCGCGATCGGCCACACTCCATTCGCGGTTTCAGACACTTACGGTTGCCGGGGCGAAAAATGCCGTGAGCCAGCCCGATCACGAATTCCGTCGCGAGTACCTGCTGCGGCTGCCGCTCCCGTTGGCGCAGCTCTACAGTCGCGCGCACAACGCCCCCGCGCCGCGGGCGCGTCACGACAACACGTTCTACCTGTTCGAGGCCCTGATCAAGCTGACGGCCAGTCCGCTGGTGGCCTACTACCTGCGACGTACCGAGCGGGGCGGGGAGCGCGACGGCGCGATCGATCGGCTGCTCGCCCAGTTGGCCCTTCCTTCGCTGGGCCAGTGGGTTGGTATTCTGCGCGAACTGGCCCGCCACTACGGCGATCGGCCCGACGCCGCGTCCCATTCGTTGGGACATCTGTGGAAACAGCTGACCGTCAAGCATCGCGACTTGCCGGGTCTCTTGAATCTCTACCGTCGGATCAAGAATGGGCCTGACGGAGAGCCGGGCAACGATACGACCTGTTCGCTGCTGCAGGTGATCGACGCCCTGGTGGCGTACCGCAATCACGTGTTCGGGCACGGGGCAGGGCGTTTCGAGTCGTTCTACGAACAGGAGATGGGGCCGCTGATGCTGCCAGCGGCCAATGAGCTGCTGGACGAGGGCGTACTCGACGTGCTCGGCCCCAAGGGTTCGCGGCTGGTCTACCTGAGTGAGATTCGCCGGACCGAGGAGAATCGGGTCGAAGTCGCGATGTCCGACCTGGTCGGTTTGCAGGCCGAGCGGATGATGCCGCTGACGCTCTCCGAGGCGGAGGCCCGCGATCTGGCTCCGAGCTCGGTGGCGGTGATCTGGCCGAGTCGGCCGGTGCCGATTCGACTCGATCCTCTGCTCGTCTTTCGCGGTCGTGAAGTCGCCGACGAGGTGCTGTTCCTCAATCGCGACCGGAGCGGTCGGCAGGTCGAGTACCTCAGCTACACCACCGGCAGCACCGAGCGCGACAAATCGATGGCCCCGGCGATGACGCGGTTGTTGAGTCGCATTACCGGCCGCGACGTCCAGGAGTCGGAACTTCGCGAGATGGTCGAGCGGAGCCTGGTGGAAACGCCCTCGGTCGAAGCCCTCTTCGAACCCGAGGAGACGGAACGCCGCACCATTGGCGACTACGAGATTCTGGCTGAGATCGGTCGAGGCGGCATGGGCGTCGTCTACCTCGGTCGCCAGCTTTCTCTCGGTCGTTTGGTGGCCCTGAAGATGCTGCCGGCCGATCTGCAGGGAAACGAACTCGCGCTGGCCCGTTTTCGCCGGGAGATGCGGGTGTTGGGCCGCTGCGAGCATCCGCACATCGTGAAGGTGCTTTCCAGCGGCACGCTGCCCGACGGTCAGCTCTTTTACTCGATGGAGTACGTGCCGGGGGCCGACCTCGACATGGTGTGGCGCGAGCTAAGCGGCAGCGACGGCAACGGTCCCGCGGCCACGATCGGCGGGACGACCTGGGGTCACGCCGTGCTATCTGCGAGTCGCAAGCAGCGGAGTGCCGTCGAGCGGAAGGCCGCCGGTCTGGACACGACCGTCGAGGTTTCGTCCGCACGCGAGACGGTGGCGGTCGAAAAGGAAACCGTCGTCGAAGAGGAGATTCCCGAGCTGCCGCTGCCGCCGCTTCCGGACTTTCCCCAGGCCGAGGACGACTTGCTGAGCTACTCGCGGCACGTGGCGCGAATGCTCCGCGACGCGGCCTCGGCGGTCCAGGCGGTCCACGACCAGCACGTCGTGCATCGCGACATCAAACCGGCAAATCTGCTGCTTACCGCCGATGGTTCGCGGGTGGTGCTGATGGACTTTGGCCTGGCCAAGGGCACGGGGCAGACCGTGACCGCGGCTCACAGCGGCGACTTTCTAGGCACCCTGCGCTATGCCGCGCCCGAGCAGCTGGCGACCTCCCAGCTTCCCGTGGGACCGCCGGCCGACGTGCGGGCACTCGGCGTGACGCTCTGGGAACTGCTTACGCGGCGACGGCTGTTCGAGGATGCCGACGATCGCCAGCTGCCGTCCTGGGTGCTCACTCGCGATGTGCCGACGCTACGTTCAATCGACCCGACACTCGATCGGGACCTCGAGGCGATCGTAGCCCGGGCGGTCGAACGCGAGCCGGAGCGCCGCATTCAGACCGCCCGCGAATTTGCCCAGTACCTGGATCTCTATCTCGAGGGCAAGCCGCTGCCGATTCGTCCGCCGGGGGCGGGCGAGGTTGTTTGGCAGTGGATCCGACAGCGCAAGGCGCTCGTCGGCACCGCGGCGACCGCACTGTTAGCCGTCGTCGTGACGATCGTCGTGTCGTTCATCGTCGTTCTCGGTGCGCTGGAGCGAGAGAAGGAGACGAGTCAGCAGCTGGCGGACACCGTCGACGAACTGGAGACGACGAACAAAGCGCTCGACACGACGGCCCAACAGCTCAACCGTACGAACCAGAGTTTGAAGTCGAGCAATCAGCAGCTGGCCGAAGCGGCTGAGACGCAACGCAAGTTGACGCTCGAGGCGAAGCGCAACGCGGAATTGGCCCGGGAGCGCGAGCAGAAGGCGCAACTCAGCCTGTACATTGCGCGGATTCGCATGGCGGATCAGTCGCTCGATGAAGGCGAGTTTTCCCGAGCGCTCGACCAATTGGACATGGCGGCCCGCACCGAGCGCGAGGTGGATCCCGAACACGCCAAGCTACGTGGCTGGGAGTGGTATTACCTTCAGGGTCTGATTCGAGCCGGCATGACGGAGCTGCGCAAACACGAAGCCCCCGTGACCGCCGTCGCCACGTCGCGCGATGGTCGCTATCTGGCCAGCGGCGACGCCAAGGGGGTCGTGTATGTTTGGGATCTGGTCACCGGAGGCCTTGCGCCGGGATGGGAAGATCGCCACCGGGTGCTGCTCGAGGTGGCAGTCCGATACGAGGAGGAACAGTTTGTCGTCACGGAGGTTCGCGACCACGGGCGCCCGACCGACGAGCTGCCGCCGGTGGGAAGTCGCATTGTTGCTATCTCCAACGACGACGGCGAAATGAAGTCGATCGATGATTTCGAGTTGGCGGAAGTGCGACGACTGCTCAACAGCCCCGAAGGCACCGAGCGGCGCATCGAGGTTGCTCTGCCCGAGGACGGACCTCGCAAGACGTTTCTCGTTACCCAGGCTCGAGCGCCGCCTATGCAGCATACGCAGCACATCACGGCGCTGCAGTTCAATCCCACGACCACGCGCCTGGCCTCGACGTCTTGGGACAGCCAGGTACTTCTCTACTCGATGTCGAGTCCGGGCTACGCGCAGAACGCCTCAGGGTTTGGCGACGACAGTATGGGCGTGGCGTTCAGTGCCGACGATCGTTTTCTGGCGGTGGCCGGTTCCGACGGAAAGATCCGCATCTACGATCGCGAATCAGGCAAGCGCACGGCGCTTCTTGAGGGACACACCTCGGCGATTCGCGGCATTCGTTTCCTGGGCGACGGGAAGCGACTTCTCTCGTGTAGTTGGGACGGAACCGCAAGGTTATGGGACGCTGCCGAGGGGCGGGAGATTGCCACAGTCGCCAGGCACGAGCGGGCGTTTGTGGGGATGGACGTCCGCGAGGACGGCGAGCAGGCGTTTCTCGTCGACCGCAACGGGAATCTTTACCTGCTGGACCTGCCCGACGGAAGCCTGAGGTCCGCGACGAATATTCCGAGTCTGGCCACACCGGCAGTGGCCTACCGACCCGGCCACGATCAAGTCGCCATCGGGACGATCGATGGCCGAGTCTTTCTGTGGGAGTCGAACGCCGGGCGATCCCGGCTTGTCCGCCAATTTCGTCTGCATACCGGGCTGGTCTGGGGCGCGAGCTTTACTCCCGACGGCAGTTCGCTGGCCACGGCTGGCTCGGACGGCACCGTCAAGATCGTCGACGCCGAGTCGGGTACGTTGAGCCCTGCGGACATGACACGTTCCTTCGAGTCGAGCGTGAGCGGAACACGCACGTTGCGATTTGCGCCCGACGAGGGTCCCCTGATCATCCACAATCAGACACGGGTCGCATTTCACGATCCGATTAGCGGTCGCGAGTTGCCGCGTCCTGGCGGACTCCTGGAGCGATTTGGTGACGGCTGGATGGACGCGACGGCGGTTTCGGCCGACTGCCGTCAGATCGTCTTCGGGGCGCGCGACGGGCGGCTACGCGTCGTCGATGCGGTTACCGGAGAGCTCGAGAAACGGATTCCCGAGGATGACGAGTCGTGCCATCGTGGTGAGATTCGTCTTATCGCGCTCAGCCGAGACGGTCGGATCATCGCTTCGGCGGATGCGAAAAAGAGCATTCGCCTGTGGGACGCGGCAACGGGCAAGTTGCTGCGAGAGATCAAAGCCGAAGGGGGCGACACGTCGAACGTGCTCGAGTTCGATCCGCAGGCATCGTTGCTCGTGTCCTTGTACGGCTCACACAAGATGCAAGTCTGGGACACGCAGAGCGGCGAGAGCGTGGCCGAAATCGAAGGAGACCGGCCCTACAGCGTCACCTTCTGGGAAGACGGCTCGCGAATGCTCGTTGGCGGGTTCTTTGGCGTCATCAATGTTTGGGAGGTGGGCCGGGATGTCGAGACCAACCAGCGCACCCTCACCAATACGGCGAGCATGCTCGGCCACCGCGGTCCGGTACTCGGCTTTGCCTGGAACGTACCGCGCAATCGCGTGGCATCGGCTGGGGGTGATGGAACGGTCATCGTCTGGGATCCCGATTCGCGCGAGGAACTCGTCTCGCTGGGACCAGTCAGGCAGCCGATTACCAGCGTGGCGTTTCGCCCCGACGGAATGGGCCTCGTCGCCGCAGACGGAAACGGCCGCATCGTGCGTCTGTACGACACGCCGGCGCTCAGCGTGATGGAAACCGAGGGCGACCGCTGGCAGCACCACCACGTGCGAGGTCACTTGCATACTCAGCTCCAGCAGTGGAGCCGCGCCATTGCGAGTTACTCGCGCGCGATCGACTTGGGGGGGACCGATCGATACCTCTGGCGGAATCGAGGTTGGGCTCACGCTCGACGCGGCGATGAAGCGTCGGCCATGTCCGACTTTCTCGAGGTATTGACTCGTAGGCCGGACGACGGGGCTTCGTGGCTCTGCTGGTATGCCGCTCGGGCCATGCTCGCACCCGACGAGGTCATGAACTTTATTGACGGCGATCCAGGACGCGCCGGCGCTTTTGCCGGGGTGCTGCTCTCGGGCAGGCATCCGTGGGATTCGGCCAAGCGGACGGAGCGGCTCGAGCCGAGTGGCTGGGAATTCACCGTCGCCGACCTGACCGACCTGATCGAAGACCCGGACGTCGAGGAGGTTCCCTGGCGCGTCTATTTCGCGCGGGGACTCGCCTACGCGGGCCTGCGGAAGTACCGCGATGCCGAAGCCGACTTCCTCATGGCGGCCCGGCTCGCGGATCAATTGACGGCGACACCCGATTCGACCCCGGCCGCGGACGACGACGGTGCGGCCGGCGAGGACCGCGACGCGGACGATCAGGCCGAGGGGGACGCCGAGGAACCGGTGCGCGAGAACGACGAGCAGCCAGAAGCCAATCAGGAGCACCGCGAGAAGGCCGACGCCGAACTGTGGTTGCCCTGGATGGCCTTGGCGCGAAGTCGGGCAGAGCAAGACGAATGGACCAACGCCATCGAGGCGTGTGACCGGGCGATTGCGGCCGGCGGTAAATCGTGGCAACTGTGGTACCTGCGCGGCATGTGTCATCGATTCCTCCGGAACTGGTCCGCTGCTGCGGACGACTATCGAGACGCGCTCGAGAGGACCGAGGCAACCTGGCCCATTCTGGCCGATCACAGCTATGTCTTGGTAAAGCTGGGAGACGCCGCCGCGGCGGCCGAGGCACTTCGCCAGGCCCATGAGCAGGTGGCGGAGGACAGCGAGGCCTGTTACGAGTTGGCCGGGGCCGGCATGGTGGCTGGCGATCAGACCGCCGTCGGTTCGGAGGAAGAAAGGCAACGCGCCCTTGAAATCTACGAACAGACGATGCAGATGATGCGCGACACGGTGCGTCGCGATCGCAAGAATTCGTATCTTCGACAGCTCTGGTTTGCGCTTAATCGCGTTGGTGATGCTCGCAACAAATCAGGCGATCATCATGGCGCCGTCGCGGTCTATAACGAAGGCCTGGAACGGATTCGCGAGGCGGACCACGACCCCTCCTATAAGGACGTTCGCCGCGACTTTGCTACCAGTTACATGAAGCTGGCAGACGTCTATTGCGAATTGCGACGATTTGCGGATGCGGCGGCGCTGGCGAAGGACCGCGTCGAGATTCGCCGCACCCTTCATGAGGAGTCCGCGACCGCGTCGACTCGTCGCGAATTGGCCACCGCTCTAGGCAGCCTTGCCTGGTACCAAATCTATAATCAACAGCCCGAGGAAGTCGTAAAGACCTCGGAAGAGGCGATCAGGCTGGACTCGACCATGCTCTGGCTGCGCACGAACCTGGCTCACGGATATCTGTTCAGTGACAAGTACGATGCCGCGGAGAACCTCTATCTGAAGTACAAGGACGCGGACATGGGGGGCGGAAAGACTTTTGCCGAGACGGTTCTCGAAGACTTCGAGGCGTTCGCCGCCAAGGGGGTTACCCATCCCGACATGGAGCGCATCAAGGTGGTTCTCACGCCATAGTCGCGGGGGACGACCGCGTCAGTGAGTCCCGTCGCCGTGGTGTTTCTGCCCGCGGACGACGTGCCGCCACGGCTTGAGCATCCAGGCGGTGACGAGCCCCCCGGCCAACGCGAACAGAATGACGCCCACGGCGAGCGTTTTTCCGGGGATATGGATGGCCTCGCCCACCATGAACCAGAGATGGGCCCCGTAAACCGAGACCAGAAAGATCTCGATCCACTCGATCATCTTCTGGGTGTGGGCCACCAAAGCCAGGTTCTGGTGCATGTCGCCGCTCATTTTCTCTTCCTGATCGGCGCGTAGCCGCGCGTCCACCTGGCTCATCGCTCGCTCGACGTCATCCCAGGCCTCGTCGACATGCAAACCTTCCCGGGCGAGCTCGTAGTAGCGATGGGCCGCGTGACGATTGGTGACGTGGGTAAGCCGACCACTCACGGCGTAGCCCAACAGACTGCGACGCAGCTCGGCATACTCGCCGGGCAGCTTCACGCCGGCGGCGGGCAACAGATCGGCCGCCGCCTCGACGGTGCGATGCAATACCAGTCGCTGCATCAGCGCCGCCAGAAACGGCATGAAGTACTTGTCGCGGACGCGGGGCACGCGCTGCGTATTGTACGGATGCGGCGTCCCGTCGGGTGTGTCCGCCTGGTCGCCCACCAGATGCGCGGCGCCGAAGAGGCCGACCGCGGCCCAATGCTTGCGATTGAGAATTCGCTCCGGAACGCTCAGTTCTCGCGAGGTGGAACCGACGTGGGTCGACTCCTCGATTTGCGCCAAGGCCGACAGGAATGGTCCCGAACGCTGCTGGACGTCGGCTACCTCCAGATCGAATTCATCCGACATTCTCACCACGCTATAGACCGACAATTGCGGCTGCAGCGTGCGGAACGCGAACTCCTGCAACGGCCGCAGCAGTGCGTCGCACAGCTCGGCGAGACCGAACTGACCGCCGCGAACCCCGACGCGCTCGGCCAGCGGCGCGTCCTCTGCCGGTGCCGGGGCGATCTTCGCCCGCTCGGCCTCCGGCACGCGTTGCCAAGCTGCGGGGCTGTCCTGCGGATGCGCAGTGCGAATCACGGCCCGCGACTTGTCAACCGGTTGTGTGAGTCGATAGTTGAAATCGACCACCTGTCCGGCCGTGAGCGAGTCGGCCTCGACTTCGAGCGAGACCGAGAGAACTCCGATGCCCGCGTCGAGCAAGAAAAGTTCGATACCCGTGCTCCAGACCGGCTCGACCGGCAGCGAGATGTCGCCAAATTGGACGACCGCGTCGTGAAACATGCGGTTCAAAGCGGCGTCGGCAACGCGCAAATAGCTTCGCAACGACTCCGCCCCATCATCGACGGCAAACAGCCGCAACAACGGCGCCAGCATCTCTTCCCGATAGTTCTCCGGTAAGCTGTTGACCTGCCACAACTCGGCTACCTCACCGAAGCGGAATTGCTCCAGCGCTGCGGCCATCTCGCGACCGCGGTTCGCGGCAACGACGAACGGGTGCAAGAATCGCGTGTGGCACTCCAGAACGCGACCCGCCACATCCAACTCGCAGGCGATTTCGTTCGACTCGTTCATGGACCGACGGGGTTGTAAGTGGAAATGTGCCAGGTGATGGGCGGACTGCCATGCTGGCTCGCTGCTCGAACGCCTATCTTAACGACGCATCAGCCACAGCGCCAGGCTCCCGGCCAGCAGACCCACTCCTGCCGTGCCCAAAGCCGCCCACCAAACGTTCATTCCTTCCGCACCCGCGGTGACGCCATAAAGGTTGATGCCAAGGAAGCCCACGATCAAGCCCGGCACGCCGAAGATCGCCGCCAGCACGTTGATACGCTCTTCCAGACGCTGTGCCGCGCGGGCTTGGAGAAAGTCGTGCATGTCGTGAACCTCGTTGCTCACTTCGTGGTAGAGTGACTCGATCTCGAAGATCCGCTGCCACTGTCGGTAGCAACGATGATGCCGTTCTCGCTGGGCAACCTGGGCAAAGTGTCCGCGAGCCGTAAACGCCAACAACGATTCGTACATCCGCCGAAATTGCTCGTCGCGAGACCGCGAATCGCGACCGGGACGCTGAGTCAGCCAGTGACGCGCGACCCGATCGGAGAGCTCAATGAGCGCAAAACGTTGATGCAACGCGATCAGGAAGAGCAGATAGTATTGGGTCCTCAAATTCTGAGGAAGCGTCTCCCGAAAGAAGGGCTGATCGGGAGGATCGACCGCCACGAACGCCGTGCCTTCGAGCGAGAACAGGAGCCACTGGTTTTCGGCGTAAGGCATGATCGAAGGAGGGCCCAGCGTGCGATCTTCGTCAGTAAGGTGGACCTCCTGGCGGGCGTGAAAGAAGCTCCGCGACCGATAGAGCAGCGGAGCAACTTCCTCAGCCGCCACGTCTTCGACCAACAGCGCGGCAAAGGGCACCAGGCGACCCGCGACGAACGCATCGCGCCACCAGGGCTCGACCTCGCCTGGCAGCTGTGCCGAGTTCAGGAGTCCTCGCAGTAGGTCGTCGACAGTGCCGCGGCCGTCGGCATGCTCGGCCAAACCTCCGGCGGCGGCTGGGAAGAAGGGTTCTCCGTCGGGCGGCGATTCGTCATTGGCGGACGAACGCCGGCGAGCTTCGAGCTTGACGCCGCGCTGGCCCGCCGCGAAACGAAAAAAATGCAAAAAGTCGTGCCACCGAGCCGACTCGGCCGACTCGGGTCGCGTCGTGATCGCCAGAAATCCGATGCCGACGCGAAACAGCGAAAACTCCGCCTCGAGAATGCGAAAGGGGAGAGCGTCCTTGCGAACTCGCAGACTCCAGCGTGCCAGCGGGTCTTCCGCGCCCGCAGCCAGACCTTGCTCATCGCACAGGGCCGCAGACTCCAATCGCCACACCGCCGCGGTGGCCGTCGTGCCGTCGGGCGGATTGAGGTAACGACTGACGTGCGGAAGGATCTCCTCCGCGGGAAAGTTGCGCTTCCGCCAGACGGACCCGACCTTGGGCCAAGTCGCCTGCTCGACGACCGCAAGTCGCTCTTCGAACGTTTCCGCCTCGAAGGCGAATGGAAACACGAACTTGATGAAGGAAGATTCGATGAGCTTCACGATCGCAGCCGACACGCAGAAGGAGGACGGGATTCGTTACTCGATGGGGGCGAGACCTGTTCTTCCGGTTCGATAGCCTTGACGGCCCGGAGTAGGCGGCAGCCGCAAGTCTCGCGCGCGTGCCGACCAGCCGTTCCGACGCTTTCCGAATGTACCTGCACGACCGCGTCGAGGCAATCGACGCAAGCCGCTTCATTGCCACCCGGACGGCGCAAGGATCGCCTATCCTCGCAAGGTTGAAACGCCGAGTTGAAACCAGGCAGCGGCAGACCGATACTGAAGTCCGTCTCTGCACCCCAGCGCGGGCCTCGTGCCATGCCTTTCTTTACGGTCGATCTACCTGAGCGCTTCGCCTCCGCCGTTCGTGTCGGGCACGCCGCGGAAGTGGCCGACGCGGAGGTCGACAACGCAGCGGAACATTTTGCCCGCGCGGTGGCGCGGAGCGAAATTGGCCGCTACGCCGAAGCCCGTGCCGACCTGGAGCGAGTGGCCGACTTGGAGGCCGACGAAGAACTCGTCACCGCCTGTCGATTGGAACTGGCGTATCTCGATCTGGTGACAGGGCGAGCCTTGCGACCGGCCGTACGTGCCGCGTCCGATCTGGCCGCCGACTCCGATCGCTCTCCACGGCTCCGCGCGCGGGCCTGGCACCTGATCGGCTTGGGCGAAGGAAAGTTGCGCCGCTGGTCGGTCGCCTTCGACGCATTGCAGACCTCGTGCAGACTGTACGAAAGTCTCGACCAGCGGGCATCGGTGGCCCGTGTCCGCGACACGATGGCCGCGCTGGAAACTTCCTGCGGTCGACTCGACAGCGCCCTGCATTACTACGCGCTGTCGCTCGTCGATAAGGCCCTGGACGACGATCGAGCCGGGATGGCGACGACCCTCGGCAGCATCGGTCGGGTCCAGCTGCGGGCCGGACGATTTGAGCAAGCCGTCGAGTGCTTCGAGCGCGACCTGGAACTCTCCGAGCAGCTCGAAGATCGGCGCGGCATCGTGCGGATGAACGAGGACTTGGGCAGGGCCTTTCTAGCACTCGAGCGATTCGACGTGGCACGACGCCATTTGGGAGCTGCCCTGGCCTCGGCCCGGAAGTGGCATTTCGGAGATCTCGAATTCCTGGCTTGCGTCGACCTGGCGCGTCTGGCGCTGGCGGAAGACCAACTCGACGAGGCCGATGCCTCCTATCAGGCAGCCGCAGCCGCACTGCCCAGGGACGCGGAGCCGTTGTTCTCGGCGTTGCTCACCGAGTTGGAGGGGGAGCTGCTGATAGCCCGTGGCGACGCGGGAGCGATCGAGCTTCTCCGCAGTGCGGTCGAGGCCTTTTGCGCAGGGGACGCCCCGGACCTCGAGATTCCGGCGCGCGTGGCCCTGGCGAAGGCGTATCGGGCGGCGCGGCTACCTGCCTTGGCTGAGGAGGCCTTGGTCGTTGCCGCGCGGCGAGCCAAGCAGGGGGGATTTCGTCGCTTTTCGCGGCAACTGAGCGAGGCGATGGCTTCGCTCGACGTCGTCGAGGGCCTGCTCGCCGAGACGGACCGCCACCTGGCAACCGCCGACGAGTCGGCGCCCCGATCGCCGCACGACTATGTCCTGCGTGAGAAGCTGGGGGGCGGGGCTTTTGGCGAGGTGTTTCGCGCCTACGATCCTGTGCGAGGCCAGGAGGTTGCCTACAAGCGATTGCGGCTCAGTCAGCTCTACGAAACTCGTCGTCGCGCGAAGGTCATCGCCTCGGCCCGTCGCGAACTGGAGGCCGCCTCGCGCGTGCGGCATCCCGGCGTCGCGCGAGTCCTTGCCATCGGTGGCGACCCGTCCGACGAGATGTACGTGGTGCAGGAATTCGTGCCGGGGCGTTCGTTGCGGGACCTGATTCCGTTCGATGCAAGCGCGCCCTTGGCAAGCGTGCTCAAGGGTCTGGCCGAGATCGCCGAGGCGCTCACTGCCTTGCACGCGGCCGGCACGGTGCATCGCGATCTTAAACCAGGCAACGTCATCGCCCGCGCCGAGGGCTCGTTGGTTCTGGTCGACTTTGGCATCGCGGCGGTCGCCGGTCTCCGCTCGGCGGTCGACGAATCGGTCTTGGGGACGTTGCCCTACATGTCGCCCGAGCAGGCTCGCGGCCGGCAGCTCGACGGTCGCAGCGATCTCTACTCGTTGGGCGTGATCGCCTTTGAATGGCTTACCGGCACTCGACCGATCGACCCGCGTGGTGAGAACTGGTCGGAGCGTGTCGACGACCTGCTCTCCAAACAACCGCTCCGGCTGCGCGATCTGCGGCGAGGATTGCCGGCGGACCTCGAATCGCTGGTGAGCTCGTTGCTCGACCGTGCGCCGCGCAGACGTCCGACCGCGGCCGAGGTGGCGCAGCGCTGTTGCCGGATGAGTGAGGACCTGGGTGTGTAATACCGATGGGCGGGAGCGTCGCCGAGACACGGGCGAGGACCGGCTACACCGGCGGAGGCGACGGAGGAATGCCGCGGTAGAGTCGAAACTGATAGGTCACGTCTTCCTCGTCGCCCATGACCAAGAACGTGACCTTCGTGGCCGCCTCCAAGTCGAAGGCAACGTTCGCCGAGGGCATGTCGGGCGGAAAGGCCGAGAACTCGCGCTCGGTACCTTCGTCGGTATGCGTGACCGTGAGATTGACGCGGTGATCGCCCGGTACACTGACGAAAGCGAAGTACTCGCCCGCTTCTTCGACCTCAAGTTCGATCTGGGTCACCGCGGGTCCCTTTGCGTTGACGGGCGCAGGGAACTTGCCTTCGGCTTCGGAGACCAGTCCCGCCTCCAGATCTTGTCCACCGAAGATGCGCAGCTGGCGTCGCCAGAACTGCAGATCGTTGGCAACCTTTTCCTCGATCGGAACGCGGGTCCGCTCTGCCCGCAAGATCCGCAGCACAACGTCGGCCGCTTGCGATTCGCAGGTCACGATCGCCGAGAGAGACCGGTTATCCGCGACTTCGAAGCCAAGCGACCGCCCCCAGCGAAAGTTGTCTTGGTCGGCAATCAGCTTTCGCTGGTCGCCCGCGCGGGAATCTCGTAGCTCCAGCTCGATGTCGACGTTGAGCAAGGTGGCATAGGCGATGGCCAGACAGGGCCCGCCCTCGCCGATTGTGATGGAGCGCTGAGCACGCGGGGCCACGGTGACGACGCCATCAATTTCGGGGACGACGTTCACACGATAGTTGCCCGACATCGTCTGCATCGATTCCCAGGTCGCAGCGATCTGGGCAAAGATATGATCGCGGACGGGCCGAATCTCCCGTTCGAGATCGGTGCGTCTGCGGTAGAAGCGGGCGATGTCCCGCTCCCACTGGGTCCGCCGGTCGAACTGATTCGCATCCGCGGTGCCCTGCAAAAGTTCGCGGACCAAATCGGCGCGCTGACCGTACTGGATATTGGCCCCCGATTTGATTCGACGTCCCTGTTTGGTAACGCCGATCACATTCCCGGCGTTGTGGACGGCGACCACCTTGCCGTCGCGGTTGATGATCGGACTGCCGCTAGCGCCTCCGGCCGAGGGCATGGCGTGTTGCACAAGCAGGCGGCGGTCGAGCGGGGCCCGCTCTTCGCCGAAATAGGTGGTCAGCGCGGTGACATAGGCCATATGCCGCGTGGGAGCCGGGGCCTGGGCATTGACGCCGCCCAGCACGATGCCCTCCATAGGAAAGCCGACGTAGCCGACCGGATAGGCCGGCTCGAGCCGCCCCAGTTCGTCCGCGTCGGCCAGCGGCAGGGCAGGGGCCAGCCGATCGGGATCCGCGACCTTCAGCAGGGCCACGTCGCAGGCCGGTCCGGCCGAGGCAACTCGTTCGGCGGCCACGTTACCGAGTCGCGTGGTCGGGTCGTACTCGTACCACAGCCGGAGAAACTGGCTGTAGCCGGGATGGGTCTCCGCCGACTCCACTTCAAGCGTGACCGGAGGATCGGAGGTCGACCGCACGACCATCGTCCCGGCCCCGCGAAAACCTTCGGCCACGTGGCCGTTGGTTGCCAACAAACCACGCTCCCGGTCGACGACCCAGGCCGTCGCCATCGGCGAGACATCACGCCCGTTCTGACTTAGCACCAGGTAGACCGACGGGGTGGCCCGTTTCAGAGCCGCCGCCAGCTGGGGCTCGAGTCGGCGTATACGCCGATCGACCCGATCGACATTGGAAGCGATGTCGTCGAGGATTCGCTCTTGCTGCTGCGTCAGTTGCCGGAGGTTGGTGATCTTCGGCTCGATCAACTCGACGAGCTGGCGGGTCTCGCGGAGCTGCTGGCGAGTCTCCTGAAGCCGTTGCTGAGCCTCGTCGAGTTCAGATTGCGTCGCTCCCAACTCGCTACGTGCCGATTTGATTTCTGCTTGGGTATCTTCGAGGTCGATGTTCGTGTTCGTCCAGAGCGTGTAGCCGACGTATCCGGCGATGGCGAGCAGGATCAAGGCGATCAGGCCGACTCGTCGCCCTGCGGCGGCGGTCCGACCCGCTTCGCGAATCAGCATGGGCGCCCCGGGGCGGCGACCCTGATCGGCCGTCGAGGGAAGCGACTCGTTCTGGCGCGTTTCGACCAGCAGTCGCGGACCCTTTTCGCCAAGCTGAAGTTCGGCGCGGGGGCCGAGTTCCTGGCCCTCGATCGCCAGCTCGCCGTCGACGTAGACCGGATTGTCCCGATTCAGCCGTAGCTCGTAGCGACCCAGATCGCGCACCAACGCGCAATGTTCGCGGCCCACAATCGTCGTCTCGGGCGGAAAGAGGACGTCGCACTCTTCGGGGCTGCGTCCCAACACGACGCGAGTGCGATCATCGTCGAAGGTGAGCACCTCGCCGGCCCGATCGCCTCCCAGGAATCGCACGAAAAGCGGCAAAATCGACTCCTCATGACAGGCTACTGGCGAGGTTCGCCGCGTTCGGTCCCACGCAGCGGCGAGCGTCCCCGAAGCTTGTTTATAGCTCTCGCGAAGGGCAGACGTCCAGTCGCAGACTCGGAACCGCTTGCAGCCGCAGGTAGGCCGCCCGCGGGCGGTCAGGCGATGGCCCTCAGCCTCCGCGTCTGGAGAGAAGGCGACCGTTGGCGTGGTCACCAAAAAAAGGCCTCGGACAAGAAGCCTGTCCGAGGCCGAGTGGCTGGAGGTTCGATCTACGCATACGATTGAAGTCGTTAGAGACCTCTGAGATAGGCGCGGTCGGAATCGCTGAGCTGAGCGATGCCGATGGTGGCAAAGCGACCGTTCTTTTTCCTCAGTCGCACGCGATCTCCGACGATCTCGACGAACTCCGCCTCGAGCGTATGCTTGCCGTCTCGGGAAGTCCACGTCCGGAGGCCCGGTTCCGCACTCGCCGCGGCCGGCTCGTCCCGCGACGAGTCGGCAGGCGGCGTGTCGCCCGATTCCTCGCTCTGCGAGTCAGCAGCCGCCTCGGCACGTTCGCCGGGCCGGGTCGCTTCCGCATCGTTGCCCTCGGCTTTCGCCAGAAGCTGCTCGTCGAGCGGCTCGCCCATCCACTCCTCGTAATGCTCGGCGACGTAAGCGGCAGGGGGCCTGCCCGCGTTACGCGTGAGGATGCTCACCAGGGATTGCTTCGCCCGTTCCTTACCTTCCGGATTTCGCAACCGCAACTTGACCCGATCGACGAGTTCGGCCTGTTCGAAATGGGTGTTGAAGCTTCCCTTGTTTCGATACTTGCGAATGACCTCGGCGATCTCCTTGGCGAGCAGCGGTTCGTAGGCACGGCGGATGAACGCCAGGTCGACCGTGGCGGCAAAGTCGTCGAGGTCGCCCGTGAGCGCTTCATCCACCTCGCTCAATCCTTGCTTGCCGGCCTCGATGAGCTCGTTTGCCAGCTCATCGGCCTCCATCGCCGGCTCGGCGTGACTCCCCAGCGCACCGAGTTTACCGAGCCGTTTTAGCGGTGCCATCGCTTTGACGGCAGCGAAGTCGTCGTCGTTCTCATGAGCCGTCTTGGCGACCCTGAGAATCGACTCGATCTTCTCGGCGTTCTTCGTCGACAACACGAGGCCCGCATTGTCGATCTGTTTCTGCATGAAGGTCTTCAAGGCGTCGCCCACGATGGCGCCGCTGCGACCGTAGAGCATCTCGCCGTCGGCTCGAATCACGTAGACGATGGGAAACGTCGATTCCCCTTCGTAAGCGTACTTGCGTTTCCAGTTCGGCCAGTCGTCGTTTTCCGTGTTGATCTTCAGGGGCACAACCTGTGCCACCAGCGGCTTGATTGACCGGTCATGTCGGAGCCGGTTCAAAAAAGTCGCACACGGGCCTCAGGCCGCCTCTCCCGCGACGGCCACGATCGGACGACCCGTCTTCTTCGAGAGTTCGAACGCCTCGTCGACGGTTAGTTTACGTGTCTCCTTCTTGGGCGCTGCATCGCCCACCGAACCGGTGAAGGCGCATGCAAAGCCGAAGGCCAACAGCGGAAGTAGAAGTATTCGCTTGCCCATAGTAGCGATCCCCTTGATGTTAGCAGTACCGAATCGGTCACGGTGACCTTCACGTGTCGCACCCGCTGCGCTCGAAGCGGTTGCGAAGTCCCCGGTCATCCCGGCTGCCTCATTCTCTACCGCACGCGGTTTTACCCCATTTTCGTCAGATGCTCAAGGCGACATCCCCCGCATGGGGAAACAGATGCGGCGCCCCGCAAACGTAGCGATGGCTTCGACAGCACACCTTGCGAATCCGCCGGGTGGGAAGCGATGGATGAGATTTTCTGCGCGGCTCTGGGGCGGCATGTGGGGTCGCCCACCGATTCTTCCATGTAGTGCTTAGAGAGATTCACCAACCCCAAACCAGGAGCGAGTTAACATGTTCCAGAAGCTAGTCGCCCCGTTTGCCCTCGCCATCGCGCTGACTTGCGGCCCGGCCTTGGCTCGCGAAGCAGAGCCAGCCGAGTCCGATACCCCAGCCGCCTCCGACTCTGCCGTGGACCAGCTCGACAATCCGGAGCTCGTCACGCTCACCACCGGCCTTCCGGCGATAAGCAGCGGATCGGTCAATCTCGTCACGTCACCCGTTCGCTGAACCGAACTGGCGAAGCTGCGGAAGCTCGCTAAGAAGTCGGCGACTCGAGCACCGCGCTCGGAACCGACTCCGGCATTTCGTCGAGACGAAAGCGAGACGCTTCCATGACGCTGATTTCCCCGAGGTCGAGCCTGGCCCGGAGATTCTGTAGGATCTCGTGCGGACTTGTCGCGCCGCAGGTGAAGATGTCGAGTGCCAAGAGTCCCTCGTCCGCATAGGCATGGGCCGAACAATGGCTCTCGTCGAGCAGCACGATCGCCGTGAATCCGGCCGCGGATGTGTGACCGAAATGGTAGCGGGTCTGAGAAATAACCGTCGCCCCCGCAGCTCGCGCCGACTCGGCCAGCGCGTCGAGCATACCAGCGTCGTCAAGGCAAACGTCGCGAGGAACCCCGCGACAGTCGATCAATAAGTGGAAACCTTTGTGCAACCCATGAGTCCTCCATGATGGGATCGAACGCTCATAAAGCAAACTCGATTCACCGGGCGCGGCCGCGGGAATGACGATGCCTTTGCCGAATCGGCAGCCGATGGGGGAAAAATAGAGCCTATCGCGGTGCCGATTGCAAGAAGGCAGCTGGCAAAACGGAGAGCCTGTTGCGCGACTGTCGGGGACGGAATCTGATTCTCCACTTCGGTATTCGCACCAACGGCGTGGTGAAACTGCCGGCACGGCGTCAGCGGCCCTGCGGGACTCCACAATCTTGCCGGTCGCCCGGCGGCGACCGTCCCTCGGCGGCCGCGGTTTCCGACGAAGGCTCCCCCTTGAATCGGGCTCTCGACGAGTGCGTCCGAGGCGTCGAGGCGGGAGGCCGACGCGATCCACTAAGATGAGCCGACGAGAGGGACGTCGAGAATCGTGCCTTTTGGCCCCGTAGCTTTGCCGCAGTTGGAGCACGTACCGCTGCCGAAATTGGGTCGCGAAGCGCGAGGCGACTGTTTGGACTGGTCAAAATAGTCCGACCGCCGCTGTGGGCTGCTGATCGAGGGGGTGCCCTACGGTGAACTGGAATACACCAGCGGTCAGGTGGTGAGATTTCCAATGCGGCAGGGCTCCTCCATAGATTTCTTCTTGGCAGGGCACTTGAAATTCGGGCGGTCTCCGGTCACAATCTCTGCTGCACATGTGTCAGGGGTTTCTAAGGCCCCTGTACTGCCTTCGCAGGTTCTGCCCCACCTGCGAAGGCTCTTTTTTTGCGCATGTGGCCGGATGGCTCTTGGAAGGACTCTCGCGGAGCTGGGCAATTGAACGAGGAAGGCAGCCCAACACAGTCCCCGTCACACACGGGCACGTTGTTCATCGATCCGGAAACGGGGTCGATGCGGCGGACCATTGTGTTTGCGCTCTGCCTCGTCGGCTCGTTCTACACCGCATTCTACCTCGTCGATCGCGGCACGTTGCCCAGGGCGGGCCCGCAAGCGCTCTTCATCCTGCTGTTGGCCGCGTCGCTGTGGGTTACCGAAGCGATTCCCGCCTTCGCCGTCGGCATTTTGGTAATCGGCATGAAGATCGCGCTCTTGGGCAAGCCGGGCGGCGCGTTTGCGACCACGGCCCACGACTGGGAAAAGTTCATTGCCGTGATGGGGCATCCGCTGGTATGGCTCTTCTTTGGCGGCTTTGTGCTGGCGGCCGGGATGGCCAAGACGGGACTCGACCGCCGACTCGCCATGCTGCTTTTGCCTCGTTTTGGGAGTCGGCCCTCGGCCGTCTTGCTGGGAGTCATGTCGGTCACCTTCCTGCTTTCGATGTTCATTTCCAACACGGCCACCACCGCCATGATGTTGGCCATGTTGATGCCGCTGGTCGCCTCGAACGACATCTGTGGACGCTATCGCCGGGGTCTGCTGCTGGGCCTGGCGGTGGCGGCCAATCTAGGCGGCATGGGCAGTCTGATTGGCACGCCGCCGAATGCCATCGCGGTGGCGGCGCTCGCCGAGGTGGAACCGAGCTATCAGATCGGCTTCTTGCAGTGGCTTTTCCTCGGACTACCGCCGGGCGTCGCATCGCTGCTGCTGGCCTGGGTCGTGCTGGCCCGCGCGTTCGCCTCTGCCCAGGCCACGATTCCGCTCGATTTTGCCGAGCACACCAGCGACCACGGGCATCCCGCCTCGCCGCAGCAGTGGCAGACGTTCACCGTGAGCGTCACGTTTCTGGCCACTCTGCTGTTGTGGCTCACGTCCCAGTGGCATCAAATCCCGACCGCGGCCGTGTCCTTCTTGCCTATCGTGGTCTTCACGACGACCGGTGTGTTGGGGGCGAAAGAGATTCGCGGACTCAACTACGACGTGTTATTCTTGATCGCCGGCGGGCTGGCTCTCGGCGAGACGGTAACCGAGACGGGTCTTTCCCAGTGGATCGTTGCCCGGTTGCCGCTCGAGGGTTTCGACGTACTGGGCGTGACGATTCTGATGGCCTATCTGACCGTGGTCCTATCCAATTTCATGAGCAACACGGCGGCCGCCAACGTGCTGATTCCGATCGGCGTGACGATTGCCACGGGTTTCGAGGCACGGGTCGCCCTGCCGATCGCCTTTGCCGCCTCGGCGGCGATGTGTTTGCCGGTGGCCACGCCACCGAATGCGCTGGCCTTTGCGACCGGCTATTGTCAGGTGCGCGATTTCCTCTGGCTTGGCCTCTTGATCGGATTGATCGTGCCGATGGTCGGCATTGGCTGGCTGTGGCTGACACTCGACAGCGTCCTGGCGCTCACGACGTCCGGCGATGCGCGGCCGCAAGTTGAAGTGGTCATCGGCCCCCGGCAGGCAGCCCAGGGAGGCGACGCGGCCACGAGCGGTCCGCTCGATTTCCCGTTTGGCGTCGACTTCGACCGATCCGGCAACCTGTACGTCGTGGAGATGACCGGGGGCCGCGTGCTCAAGCGAGACGTACGCGGGAAGTTGACGACCATCGCCGGACGTCCGGAAGCGGGTTATTCCGGCGATGGCGGACCCGCAGCGCAGGCCACGTTTCGCGAGATGCACAATCTGGCCGTGGACGCCGAGGACAATCTGTTTATCGCGGACAGCTCGAACCATTGCATTCGCCGCATCGATGCGAAGACCGGCGTTGTCACGACCTTCTCCGGCAACGGCCAGCAGGGCTTCGATCAGGATACCGGCAACGCCAAGTCGGCCCGCTACAAGAAGGTGATCTCGATTGCCTTCAATCCTTCGAAAGACGCGCTCTTCGTGGCCGACATCTACAACGTACGCATCCGACGAATCGATATGGCTCACGACATCGTGGAGACGGTGGCCGGCACAGGTCGTTCGGCCGTGCCGCGCGACGGCGATGCGGCGGTCGCCAGTCCGCTCGTCGATCCGCGAGCCGTGGCGGCCGACGGGGCGGGTAACGTCTACATTCTGGAGAGGGCAGGGCACGCGCTGCGCGTCGTCGATCGACAGGGCAAGATTCGCACCGTCGCCGGCAACGGCAAGAAGGGCTACCGTGACGGCACCGCGCTCCAGGCCCAGTTCGACGGACCGAAACATCTCTGCCTAGATGACGCCGGGAACGTCTACATCGCCGACGATGGGAATCACGCGATTCGCAAGTACGACCCGTATACGGCGACGGTGACGACCGTGCTGGGTCGAGGCCACGGGGATGCCGAATACACGCTGAACAAGCCCCACGGCGTCGCCTGGCACGATGGCTGGCTGTACGTCGTCGACAGTGGCAACAACCGCATCTTGCGCATGCGGCCCTGATTGGGCGACTCCCGCAAGTCACGCACTTCGAGTCCGAGCCGTCGGTCAGACTCGGAGGCATCTTTCGAACTCGGGCAAATGAGCGACCGCGTGGCTCACGGCACGAAGGCCAGCACCTTCAGCACGCCGTCTGCTTCGCGCCGCAAAAGGGCTAGCTGACCTTTGACCGCCGCACCCCCGTAACGCAGATCACCCGACTTCTCAGCACTCAGGACGAGCAACGCCGGCTCGCCCTCGCGAAGCAGTTCCACACCGAGCACGCCCGCCGGCGTGTCATCGAGCCGCCGGGCCTGATAGCCTGCGCGAGCCGTCGCGGCGGCGCCAATGACGTTGACGAAGTCGACGTCGCGACCCTGCTTGCGGAGAATTAGCACGTCTTTGGTGCGTTCTTTCAGATCGGCATGGCCCTTCGCCGAGATCAACTCCGTCGCACCGGGCGAGAGGAGCCGCAGTCGCAGCGACGTCTCGCCATCGTCCGAGCCCGTGTAGGTCAACTCGACCGGCTCGTTTTCAAGACGGGCTCGTCGCGGCTGCTTCAGGTGTGCATAGCCGAGCGCCGAAGAGACCGGGCCCGGGGTCGGATCGCTGAGACCAATCGAACTCGTATCGAGCCGGCCATCGACGTGCAGGGCAAAGTCGTACTGGTGATCTTCATCGCTACGACAGCGATAGAAGTCGACCACCACCTCGTCGAGCAGGGCAATCGTGCGATCGAGCAGCACGCCGTCGTAGGCGGCCGTACACGTCGCCCGAAAGGCCTTGAGCTCATTCCCCGCGTGGAAGAAGACCGGCTCGCCGTGGGCCTGTTTGCCGCGCTCCACGGCCCAGGGATCGTCGCTGGCTTCCTGTGGATATTGCGAGGTCTCGTCAACCGTGACGGTGTTGTGGGCGATCGTCTGCCGATCCCAAGTGAGAAAGGCCTCGTGCCCATAGTGGTGGTAGCGGACCTCGGGAATGATCTGACGACCTTCGGCGGCAACCGTGATGGCCAACAACTCGGGGTGCGTATGGGAGGAGCCCCAATCGCCATAGGTCATCTGTACGCCGACGGCGTCCCGATCGCCGCTTTGTCGAAGCACGGTGATGCCTCCGTTGGGCAACAGCGTGCAGGCATTTTCATGTCGCCCGGTAACGCCGATCCGGGCGTCGGCCGTGTGATCGAATTCGCCCTGGGGCAGGTCAGGGGCGAGCCAGATGAGCTCCATCGGGTTGAGCGGCCGGCGAACGTCGACGTCCCCCTCCTGGGGTGGCCTCGCGCGATAGGCGGCGGCCACATTCGCCGGATCGATATAGCCGCCGCCGGCAATCGGCCGGTAGAAGGCCACGGGACGACGCAACAGCCAGGCATACTTCGGATCGCGGTAGGCGGCCCACGCTCGCTCGTAACAACGTGTGCGCTCGAGGCGGTCGGTGTACGAATTGCCCAGGCGCACCAGCGAGCCGTCGCTGAACGCCTCGTAGAAGGGCGAGTCGAAGATCGCCTTGACCGTCTTCCTGCCGGTGGGGCCGAAGCGCCGCTGCGGATCGGCACCTGCATCGAGCCGATGACCCGGTATCTCGAGATTCCACAAGTCGATGCCGCTATGCCGCGCCGTTTCGGCGATGAGTGTGTAGGCGTCGGCCGTGTACATGTGGTAGTGCATCGAACGCTCGTAGAAGACCCCGTCCGCCAGGATCGACCAGGCGACGTGCTGCACGAAGCCGTCGCGGGCCAGGCGACCATCTTCGTAGTAGCCGTTGATGGCCTCGTCGATCAGTTCGCGGTCGCCGATGCAGAACCCCAGCACCGCCACGCCGGCGATGGCCCGACCTCGCCAGTTGCTGCGAAACTTGTGGTTGCAAATCCGCATCACCTCGGCCGAAGGTTGGAAGACTTGCTGTTCGATGGCCTCCTTGTCTTCGTCGCTGAGGACGCCAGCGTGATAGATCAAGTCGTAGGCCGAGGCGATGTTGATTGCCCAATCGCACTCTCCCAGGGTCGAGCCGGTGGCCTTGCCCTTGAGATGGGCCATTTCGTACTGGGGAAAGACCTCGACGTAGCGTTGGAGAATCTGGGCGACCGGCTCGGCAAAGCGGTCCTCGTCCCGCAGCACATAAAGAATCGCCAGCTTGTGGGCGGTCTGCGCGATTTCGACATTGTCGCGTTTATCGGCACGGGGCAGGACAGGATCGGCGATCGCCGGTTCCATTTCTGCGGCGAGCTTGTCGAGATACTCCGACAGCCACGGCGTACGGGCTACCCAGGCCTTGAACGCGGCAATCTCCTCGTTGTTCCAGAAGAGCCGTGGATGATCGGGCAGCTCCGCCGGAATGGCGACACGCGGCGGCTTCTCCTCGGCGGCGAGCGGCGAAATGTCCGCCGCGAAGATCAGAACGGTGCCGAGCAGGCAGAAGAGTCGTGCGCGTGGAGACGACAAGATCGCGAACATCGAGATTCCTCGGTCGGGTAGGGCCAGCGAGCGGCAAGGCGGGACGGATCGGGTAGGAAGTATCGGGCGGGGCAGGGGGGTGGACGAGGTGGGACAACCGCGTGCGGGCCGGCCGCCGTGGTTGCGGGTGGGAAACGCGCCGGCTAATCCGTCGGATCCAGATGGACAACCGCTCCGCCACGACTCCGAATCATAAAGTCTCTCGGCTCGGCGACAAGCAGCCAAGGAAGAAAGACCAGCCGATATCGGGGCGGCACGATCACCTCGCGTTCGCCGGTGAGCGACTGGCGGACCTCCTGGAAGTTGGCGAACGGCTTTCGCTCGACAAAGCCCTCCAGGTTCAGCAGAACCGCGTCATACTCTTGCCGTGGAAATTCATAACGTGGCGTATCTTCCGGCTCCTTGTTGATAAGCAAGTGTTTTTCGACCGGCTCGCCGTTGAGGCAGATCACATTCTCAGGCAACTGAAAGCCGCCCCACACGTACATTTGGTTCATCGTGTTCACATCGGTCAGAAACGTCTTCTCAGGATGGGCTTGGGCATAGGCAAGTAGTTCGCGAGAGACGTCGACGTTCTGACCCCAGCGGCCTCCGGCGGCCGCGCAGCCAACGAGCGCGACCAACGTGAACAACAGAATCGCGCGGCTCAGCCTCTCCCGCTCGCCGAGGGCGAGCGTCAGAGTGTAAGGCAACAGCGCCGCGATGCCGACCACCAGCAGATAGTAATAGTGCCAGGCCCGCCCGAGCGGCTTGTACGTCCATGGCACGAGGCTGCCGTACCCCAAGTAGGCCCAGAAGAGGATCATGACCGCGAGCAGGATCTTCTGCTCCTTGCGGAGTTTCCCAAACACCAGCAGTCCTGAGCCGAAAAGCAACAGCAGCGAAAACGCCAGCTGCTTACAGAAGAGCACATTCTTCAGCGGCCACAGGAAGAAGCTCAGTGGCGAAGCGCCGACGCGAACGTCCCGGCCGGCCTCCAAGACCCCGATCGCCGCGCTGGCCCGGGTGTAACGTGCAAAGGCCTCGCCGGTGATGGAATAGTAGATCGCCGCTTCGATCGCGAACAACCCGCCCGAGAAGGCCACGCAGGCGATGACCGGATACCAGTAGCGACGACGATCGAACGCGAGTGCCGTGAGACAGAAGATCGCCACGTAGAAGAACGAGACTTCGTGGGTCAGAAAGGCGACCGCCATCAGGCCGGCACCCAGATACTGTACGAGACGGCTCCCCTTCAGCATCGCCACGCTGCCCACCGCGAGCATTCCAGCGGCTATGTACGAAGCGTTGGGATAGGAACGAAACGAGATATCCAGGGGCATGAAGCAGAACAGCAGCATCCCGCAATTCGCTTGCCAGGTCGGTCGCCGCGGCCAGTCGATCAGCCATGCCACCGAGGCCAACATGGCCAGCGACGAGAGCAGCGTCGGCAGCGCCGCTGCGAATTCCGTGGGGCCGAACAGGAAGATGCTCAGCCGCATCAGGTACACCGCCGGCAAGCGATATTCCCAGTGATTCAGCGGCAGTCGGTGAAGCGAGTTGGCATAGCGCGCATAGAAGATGTCGTCGGTACCGGCGTAGCCCATCCAGAAGACATACGTGGAAGCCAACCAGGCCGCGGCCACCACGAGGAACCAGAAGAGTGATCTAGCCAAAGTAAGCGCTCCTGGTGACACGGCCCAGCGTCGTGGCCCGGCAACATCTGCGGGGGACTCTTTCAGAGTCGTTCGGCGGGTTCCGATCGGGGAATGAGACGCCGCACCCATGACGCGACGGGTGACCTCTGGCCGCGTCATGGGTAGCTCTATCCTAGTGTATCGCCGGCGCCAAATCACGTCGCGCCGCGCGATGCCGACAACATGTTGATGCCGTATTCCAATTCCAATTAAACTAGAGTGTGGCGTGTCGACACGGGAACTCGAGCAAAGTGGCCGCCCGTGCGTCTCGGCGGACCGTCACGTTCGCGATTCGACACGTCGAGCCTTGACACCCCGCCCCCGATATTCGCCGCCAGGAGTTCTGCCGCATGACCGTAGGTGATGAGTCGCCGGAAGCGGTGCCCCAGTTCAGCGTCGTCGTACCCTGCTACAACGAGCGCGACGGTGTCGGCGATACGATCGCGGCGATCGTCAAGGATCTGGAAGCGGGACCACGGTACGAGGTGATCATCGTCAATGACGGCTCGAACGACGGCACGGCGGAAATTCTCGAAGAGCTCGCGCCGCAATACGCCCAGGTCCGGGTCGAGACCCACCCTCAGAATCGCGGATACGGTGCGGCTTTGAAAACCGGCATCCGCCGAGCCGCTTCCGACTTGATCGTGATTACCGACGCGGACGGAACCTATCCGAACGAGCGGATTCCCGATCTCGTTGCGCTAGCCCACGACGCCGATATGGTTGTCGGGGCGCGGACCGCGGACAACGTCGAATACTCGAAGATTCGCAAGATCCCCAAGATCTTCTTGGCCGCGTACGCCTCTTGGATCGCGCAGCAGAAAATCCCGGACATCAACTCGGGCCTGCGCGTCATGCGGCGGAGCGTACTGGAGAAGTTTCTGCCGATTCTTCCCGACTCGTTCAGCTTCACGACGACGATCACCTTGGCGATGTTGACCAACGCCTATCACGTCAAATTCGAGCCGATCGGGTACACGCATCGCGTCGGCAAGTCGAAGATTCGGCCCATTCGCGACACGCTGCTGTTCTTTCAACTGATCCTGCGGACCGGCATGTACTTTGCGCCGCTGAGAGTCTTCTTCCCGGTGGGCCTGTTGCTGGGAATTGCTTTCCTCGTCAGCCTGGTCTGGGACGTGTTCGTGGTCCGGAATCTGGGGGACAGGACCATTCTGTTCCTGCTCTTCGGCATGAGCACGGTCATGTTCGCCTTATTGGCCGACATGATCGACAAGCGGAGCGCGCGATAACCGCCGGGTCGTTGCGCTTGGTCGCCCACGCACTCCCAACGTCGCCGCTTGTGCGGCAGGCCCTAGAGCGCTCTTCATTTCCCTGTCGCGTCTCGGCGGGCTACGACCGCGTTTGACGTCGTCGACCTGCATCGACGAATCTCCTCGATTCGCCTGCTTCGGTCTCCTTGTCCAACTTGCCTCGCGGGTGCCGAAGACGCGACATCGATCTGAACAACGCTCTACGCAACGCGATAAGTGGGCGATGAGGGACTCGAACCCCCGACTTCTTCCTTGTAAGGGAAGCACTCTGAACCAACTGAGTTAATCGCCCGTCGATCGCCAGAAACCACGGATGGGGCCATCTCGGCTCGGTCACACCCCGAGCGACGGCCGTTCCGCGGCGAAACGACGTGTTCAGCTTATCGCCATCGACCCCAGGTGGCCAAGGGCGGCTCGGCCGCGGGGGCCCGGGATCGTCCCGGCAAACAAAGAACGGCCCGCCTTCGGACGAAGGCGGGCCGATTCAAGCTCAGACGAGTGAGGGCCGTGTGGCCGGCGGCCGCGCCGAAATGCCGCACATCCTCAACTGAAGCAGGCCTTACTCGCAACCGCACGAGGGGCCGGCAGCTTCGCAGCCGCAGCTCGCTTCGCAACCGCAGCTGGACTCGCAGCCGCCGCACGACGAACCGCAGCACTTGTTGCGGCAGCAGCTGAACAAACCGAGGAAGTCGAGGTTGATGCAGCGGCAGCGCGACTTGCAGCAGCGCTTCTTGCAGCAACGCTGCTTGCAGCAGCTCTTCGCACAACCACAGCTCGCTTCACAGCCACAGCTCGGAGCGGCTTCGCAACCGCACGAGGGAGCGGCAGCTTCACAACCGCAGGCGGGACCAGCCGCCTCGCAACCGCACGTCGGGCCAGCCGCTTCACAGCCACAGGCCGGAGCAGCATCGCAGCCACACGTGGGAGCGGCTTCGCAACCGCAACCGCCCATGAGCAGATCGTCCAGAAGGCCGGCCGAGGCGTTGTTGGTGGTACCAACGAAACCGATGGCCAACACGGCGGCAAGTACAATTCGCGTAATCATAATGCGTTGTCTCCTTTGTTGGGGCCTCGCACCCCCTGGTTCTCCTAACCACCGTCTCCGAACGGCTACCCGCAGCGTTCCGTCCCGATCGGGCTCTTCCCCAAGCGTCGAGTCGAGAGAAACTCGGCGCCTTGTGCATTCGCTTCAGCTTCGACTATCGACGTCGGGCGCGAAGACTCTCTAAAGCGGTTCCCGCCGCGAGGTGGTTTTTTTCGTCCGCCGCTTCGATTGCGCACCAGAACGGGCTCGTGCGACTCAGGCAATCTTGGCCCGCTGATTCCTGCTAGTCCGGGCATACGGGCCGCGACGGTCGTCGGCGAGTTTTCCGGTCGTGCGGCAGATAGGGCGAGATGGCCGCCAAGCGATCAGCCCACGGTCGGTCCGTTCGGCCTGCAGCTCGCAGAGGCAAGCGTGCGCGCCGCGTCCCTCTTCCCGCAGTCTGGGGATGCTCGACGCGCAGAGAGCCCAGGAGCTTGGGCCAGGTCGAGAAGGAGCACGGATGCTCGGGTGCCGGAAACTTTGCCGGCTAGCGCAATTGCGAGGCGTTCTTGGGGACGGCGCCTCGGATTTCGAAATCGATCCGCGACTGGGCGATTTGATGTCGCACGTTGTCCTCGATGGAGAGCTGCAGCGTGTACTCGCCCGGATCGACCCGCTGCGGCAGCGTGATGGCATAGTGGAGATAGAAGTCGCGGCGGGCGTCCTGGGCCACCTCCGAAAATTCGGCCAACTGGCGGTCGACGATCATGCGTCCGAGATGGTCGAAGATCTGGTAACTGCCGCCGAACGACAACCGCTGTCCCTCGCCGGTCTCCTCGTGGCGGAAGTTCTCGATCTCCACGTAGACGAGCGTCTGCTGACCGGGCACGAACTCGAAACGATCGAACTCCTGGTAGATGGCAAAACTGGTGACCGAAGTGCAAAACGTCATGTTCTTGAGAATCAGGTCTCCCATCGCCGCCAGATGCTGCTGGGCCTGTCCGAGGGCCGCCCCGGCCGCCGTCGCCCGCCGTGGTCGATCCGCTACCGGTCCCTCGTCCAGCATGAGCGACAGGGCGTACATCTGTTTGGACCAGAACTCCCGTTGCTGCGACTCCTCGCTCGAGACAGTGCGGACGGCCGCGTCGCGTCGCCCGTTGGCCAGATAGAGCAGCCGCAAGATGGCTTCTTGCCGGTCGCGCTCGGGGGTTTCGAAATCGCCTTCCTCGATTTCCGCCTCCAGCGTGTGAATCGCCGCGGTCAGATTGTCTCGCCAGTCGGCGGCGACGGCCGGCTCGTTCGTGGCGGACGCCGGCTCGGTCGTGGCGTCGGCCACCCCCGTGTCGGCAGTGTTCGTCGAAGGTCCGTGTTGCGTGTGCTCCGTGGATTGCGGGCCGCGAGGCCGAGTCGACGCATCTTGCTCCACCTCGGCCGCCTGGTGAGCCACGTTGCGAATCGTGCCCGCAGGGGACGCATTGGGGGAATCCTCTTCCACCAGAAAGAACCAGCCATCGCGCTGGGCGGCCGCTTCGTGAACCGGTACCTCAGGCGTCGCCGAAGAAGTCTCCGCCTGGGGTGCTTCACGGTCTGCTTGGGTCAGGGCGTCCTCGTCATGCTCACCGTTGGGGTTCTTCGATTGACGACGCTTCACGGCGAGCCGTTGAGCCTTTTGTTGTTTTGCCCGCCTGGCTCTTCGGGCTGCGGACCGACGCGGCTCCTCGGTCGTCGACTCCGTGTCGCTTGCTTCGTCTTCTCCCGTCTTGCTTTGAAGCTGTCGCTTGCGGCTGCGGATCGTCGTGAGATAGAGACTCTTGATGCTGGGCCAGGCCGCCGCATCGGTCTTCTCGAGGTTCTTTAGCGACGCTTGCCACTGGGCGTTCAATTCGTTGTAGGTGGCGGGGTCCAAGTCGCGGAGTTCGGCAATCGCTGAGTTGATCTCGTCGATGTCTGCGGCGGGAACACCTGTCTCGGCAGACTTACCCGATTCATTGACGGCCGACGCTGCATCGGCTTTCGCTCCGTCGCTTCCGGATGACGCGACGCCCAAGCTGTCGTAGAAGAGGGCGCCGCACCCGCTCGACATGGCCAGCGCAAGCAACAGCCCTGTGAGTCGAATGGCCGACCAGATGCCAGAGAATGCGTGCAGGCTCATCGAACTCGCTGGGAACCACTAGTCAAGGCGACAGCGGGGACCGATCCCGCAGAAAAATCCGCGAGATGGTACGCAAACCGATGCGGCCCCGGCAACAGGAGATCGTCACCACGACTCCGCGCGGTGCTAGCGGAGCAGGTGCCTTAGCGGCTCGCCGCCCCGACCATCGGAGACGGTTCGCGGCGTGTGCCCTCGGCGAACGCGGCGGTCTCGACCAAGAGTCGCTCGACGACCAGGCGGGCACGATCGGGAGCAGAGCTGGCTCCCTTCAGGGCCAGATCGGCCGCCAGCAGTCGCTGAGCCAGCCGGAGAGCCCTGGGGCGGCCCAATCGCTTGAGCTGCCGCTCGGCATCGCGAAGCTTGAAATGTAGAATCCCAGCCTGCTGGAGGGCCTCCTTGAGCGAGACACGGCCTCCAGCTCCCTGGGCGTCGGCATAAATGCGGGCCGCCGCGGAGAAGCGACGCAGCGACGAGCCTATCTGGCCGAGAATGGCCACGGGGTGCTCGCCCGCCAACAGCAGTCGATCGAGATTCGTCAGGGCGATCGCGGCACGACCATCGAGCATCGCATCCAGCATTTCCCAGACGGTCCGCGTCCGCCAGCTGCCCGCGGTCTGCTCGACCTGGGCATCGGTGACGGTACCGCCTTCGGCCAAGACGGCCAACTTGCTGAGCTCCTGATCGAGCAAGCCAAGGTCGGGTCCCACGCGCTCGACCAACAGCTCTGCCCCGCCCGACGAGAAGCGAAAGCCGTGGCAGTCGCGTGCCCGTTGGGGCAGCCACTTTTTCGCGCGTCGTTCAGCCTCAGAGCTCTTGGCCGGTCGCTTGCAATCGACGACCAAACCGGAGTCGGCCAGCTCCCGCGCCAGCCGCGTGTTGCCCGGCCAGCTGCTGACGAGCAATAGCAACACTGCGGCCGAGCTCGGCGCAGTCGCGTAGTCTTCCAGGGCCGCACGATGTCGCTGCACGAACTCGTCGGCGTTTTCGATCTCGATCATCCGCCTGTCGCCAAACAGCGACACGGTCCGTAGCCCATCGAGCACATCGCAAAGATCGACGGCGCGACCTGAGTAGGTTGTCAGGGCCGCCTCGCCGTCGCCCCCCCCGCAGATCGTGCCACGCAGCGCATCGCGAACCTGGGCCTGCAAGAAGGCGTCGTCGCCATAGGCGACACAGATCGGTCGCGGCGGGTGTTTATCGACGTCCGCCAGGTACGCCAGTGCCGTGAGCGCTTTCTTCTTCGCAGCGGGCATCGAGTCGGCCAGGGCAGGGGAGCGAGGACTCGCGCTGCGGACGGAGTGCGTTCAAACACCGATCCACGGCGCTCAACTGCCAATATATCGCCGGCGCGAACGTCACGGTATGGGTTGCCGGGCCATCTTCTGTCCGACCTGTCCGATGATCGTGGTGGGCCTGGCGAGAGAAGCCCGTCTAGCGATAAAGCGGGGCCGAGTCGTCTTGAGTAGCCCGCGGTGGCGGACCCAGCGGCGGAGGCGAAATGCTCGAAGGCCGCACGCCGCGCAAGGTTCCCCGAGGCCGAGCTCGCTGGAGCACCACCGGGACATTCGTCACGTCCTTGGCCTCGTTGCCCGCGGCATCGCGAGCCGCCAGTCGCAGATAGATCTCGCGGGGCATCCGCTCGGGAAGTTGCCAGGTGAATTCACCGCGATTCTCCAGGTTCGTGGCGATGACGAACCACTCACCGCCCGGACGGTCGCTGTAATGGAGTGCGATGGGGCGCGCGGCGAGCCGCCGGTCCTGAGCCTGCCAGCGAATCAGCAAACGGCCCGGCCGCTGCGCAACGTCGGGCTCGACCGCCAAGATTTGCACAGCCGGCGGTTGCTGGTCGACGAAGACCGACATCTGCGGGGCGTCGCCCGGCTCGGGGCGCGGGTCGCTATGCCCATGGACGTCGTCGACGACGATCCGAAAGCCGTAGAGCCCGTCCCGCTCGACTTTTGCCATCAGGGGCGACTGCCGGTCGTTGTCGAGCGAGGCAAACTGCCAGGTGCGACCGCCGTCGTCCGTGCGCCAGAGCTCGACACTGGCGATGCCTGGCGACTGGGACATATCGATCTCGTAGTCGAGTGCGAAAGTACGAGAGTTGACGAAGTGCGATGTCGGCGGCGCCGGCGTTTCAGCGGCCGGCAATGGTGCGGTGCTCCCGTCCACGGTCGCAACCGGATGTGAGCTTGAACCGGAAGGCGTCGTCGCCGTGGAACCGATCCTGCCGGCGACTTCTCCGGCGGGCTCGACTTGATGCGGCGCGACGATCCCTCGTCCTCTGGGTACGCCGCTCGGGCTGTGCGTGTCGGCCACGCTTGTATTCGAGTTTGCGTCGCGTGGGCCTTCGAGCGGTCGCCGCGCGGTGTGCGAAGGCGGCCAACGCGTCGACCCGTCGTCGCTGGGCCAGACGGTCTGCGGAGTCCTGCCGGTACTTACTTGGCCACCCGGATTCGGTGGTGGCGAGTTGCCCTGCCGTCCCTGCGGACCTCCAACCTCCGGTTTGTCGGCATCTTGATCTTCGTTGTCGTTATCGAGCAGCGAAGGCGAGCGATACTCGCTCGGCACCTGGGCGATTTGTCGTACGATCGCCTGGTTCCCGCAAACGTCGGAGACGCTGGCGATGATGTCGATCTGGCCGCTGGTCACTGCGGTTTCCCAACGAGCCGAGCCGGAGCGTCGGTTCGGCTGCTGCGGATCCACCGGTGGAATGGTTATCCCCGCCCGCGGCACGGGCTGCAGCGGGCCGCCGTCGGCGACGCGAAATGCGATCTGAAACGTCGAAGCGTCGAGATGCTCGTCGTGAAAGTGCCAATCCGCCTGGATGGCGGTCCCGACAGGAATGACGTTCAGCGTCAGGCTGGGCTGAACCGTATCGACCAGTACCCGCAGCGGACCGTTGCTTCCGTCCGGCAGCGGTTTTCCCTGGCTGTCGATCGTTTGCACCTTGAACCAGTACTCGCCGTCTTGCGGGGCTCGAAAGGTGAACTGGCGCGAGCCAGGGTCGCGTTGTCCCTGATTTTGCCAGCGGTTCTCCAGCTGCCAGTTGTTGCCACGATCGGCCGACACGAACAGCCGGACCTCGCTCGGCAGGTCGGCTGGGCTGCGGACATCTTGAATCTGGAACGGGATCGCAAACACACGCTCGCGGGTGCGAATGACGCCGTCGGCCCCGACCGACTGAGCCCACGACAAGGTCATCGTGTGCGCAACGAGGCACAAGGCAATCGAGACAGTCAGTGTTCGCGTCCTGGCCATGGCGATGCTTACGTGGCGACCCGCTTTCAGTGCGCGCAATGAAAGCCCAAGAAAAAGGGACGATCCCCTCGTCCTATCGGCAGTTGCGAAGAGTCGCTTGAGAGCGATCGTAACGGCTGGCGAGACTGCGCAGAGCTAGCAGTCGACGCGCGCTGCCGCCACGGCCGCCGCGTACTTCCGTGCCCGCTGCTCGATCTGTTCGGCAAAGTCGTCGAGGGCCAGCGTAACCGCGTCGACGAGCGCCCCGCCAACTCCCAAAGCACACGCACCCGCCTTGAGAAAAGGGGCGACAGTGTCGAGATTCACACCTCCGGTCGGCATCAGCCGCACCTCGGGAAGCGGCCCGCGGAGAGCCTTGAAGTAGGCCGGACCCGCCACGTCGGCCGGAAAGACCTTGACGATGTCGGCGCCTGCCTGCCAGGCCGTGTGGATTTCGGTCGGGCTGAAGGCGCCGGGCATCACCAGCCGATCGTGCGACCTGGCAAAATCGATCACCTGGGTGTCCGTCACCGGCGTCACGAGGAAGCGGGCGCCGGCGTCGACGGCTCGCTGTGCCGTAGCCAGATCGAGGACCGTCCCAGCACCGACCAGCGCCCGGTCGCCGACCGCATCGACGACCTGGCGAATCACCTCGTCGGCCCTCGGCACCGTGAAGGTGATCTCCAGATTGGTCACGCCTCCGGCGATCAGGGCCTCGCTCACCTCGACCAGACGATCGCCATCGGGCGCGCGGATGACCGCGATGAGAATCGTTTCCAGAATCCGCTGAAGGTCGCCTTCTTGCGCCATGCGGCCAAACTTAGGTGCTGGCAGATCGACTGTCAACGAACGAGTCGCGGTGGAAAAAGTGTCCGTTGCGAATTACGAACCCATTCGGACTCGTTTCTGCGACGTTCGTGACGCCAGCACCACCGTTTCGGTGGACTCGGTGCCCGCGCACGGGCATAATAGGGTCGCATCTCGGGCCGTCCCGGTCGAAGTCGGGCACCGGCGGATAAGCCCACCCGGTGCATGGCGAATCCGGGGAGCATGTTCGACCTCTTTGAATCTCCGCGAAGTCTCGCGATTGTGTCGCTTGCGGCGATCGCCCTGTTGATCGCGGCTGGCGCGTACGTGTTGTCAAGATTTCGCGATGTTTCCGGGGACGATAGGCTAACCGCCAACGAGCTGCTCAGCAATTTCCGGGAAATGCACAGCCGGGGTGAGCTTAGCGAGGAAGAATTCCGAACTATAAAAGCGAAGCTAGCTCGGCAGTTAGAAGAAGAGTTGAGGGCTACGGAGCAGGAAGACTAGACCGGTCCGGTAAACTCTACGCAAAGTCGGGAGCCTACCGCCCGGTGGCCGCGACGAATCGACATCAACGAACCGCGACACGCTACTCATCTACTCGAGTCCGCAGGGACTGCGACTGACCGCTGAAGGAGGCTGGGGCCGTTCGGCATGAACGGCCAGGCTCCGCTCGACGGTCGCTCGAGCGAAACAAACCTAGATTCGCCGCCACACTGGGATCCGCGAGGGAAGATCCCGGTGGTTGATCGCGCTTGAGTGTTGAAAGGAAACCGCATGCCTTCAGGACGGGACATCACCGGTGGTGGCCGCCGCGGCGGAACCTCGTCGAAGAAGAACGCGTTCTGTTCATTCTGTCGCAAGAGTTACCGCGACGTCGGCCCGCTCGTCGAGGGCCCGGGCGACGTCTACATTTGTGGCGACTGCATCGAGCTTTGCCAATCGATTCTCGATCAGGAACGCCGCCGCCGGGGCACCACGAAGCAGCTCTTCACCAAGGTGCCGACGCCGCGCGAAATCGTGGCCGAGCTGGACGAGTACGTCATTGGCCAGGATCACGCCAAGCGTGTCTTGGCCGTGGCGGTCTACAGCCACTACAAACGACTGCTCGCCGACGAAGAAGGTTCGGACGTCGAGATCGACAAGTCGAACATCTTGCTGGTCGGACCGACCGGTAGCGGAAAGACGCTGCTGGCCCGCACCTTGGCTCGCACGCTGAATGTGCCGTTTGCCATTGGCGACGCCACCACGCTGACCGAAGCGGGCTATGTGGGCGAAGACGTCGAAAACCTGTTGTTGAAGCTGTTGCACGCCGCCGATTTCGATCTGGAAGCGGCCCAGCGTGGCGTGCTCTACATCGACGAGATCGACAAGATTGGCAAGACGAGCCAGAACGTCTCGATCACGCGCGACGTCTCGGGCGAGGGCGTGCAACAGGCACTGCTGAAGATGCTCGAAGGCACCATGGCCAATGTACCGCCGCAGGGAGGTCGCAAGCATCCCGAGCAGCAGTACATTCAAATGGACACGACGAACATCTTGTTCATCTGCGGCGGCACGTTCGTCGGCATCGATCAGATCATCGGCAAGCGACTCGGCAAGCGGACGATCGGTTTTGGACAGGAAGCCGGTCTGGAAAACACCGAAGACCTGGCCGAGCTGCTGCCGAATGTTACCTCGGACGACATCCTCGAGTTCGGATTGATTCCGGAACTGGTCGGACGACTGCCGGTTCAGTCGGCCCTCACGCCGCTGAACACCGAACAATTGGTCCGGGTGCTGAGCGAACCGCGCAACGCGCTCACCAAGCAGTACGAAAAACTCTTCTCGATGGAAGATGCGGAGCTCCAGTTCACGCCCGAGGCCCTGCAGGAAATCGCCCGCCAGGCCAAGGATCGCGAGACGGGAGCCCGAGGACTGCGTTCGATTATCGAGGGCGTCATGCTCGAGATCATGTACGACCTGCCCGATCAGCCGGCCGGCCACAACTACGTGATCACGCCGGAAGTCGTCAATGGCGAAGATCGTCTCTTCGGCTCTCAGGAAGACAAGAAGAGCGCGTAACGTTCAAGCCCGTCACCGCGCAAGCGCAGGCGGGGGTCAAGTACGCGTTTTCGGACGGGGCGCTCAGCGGACACAAGCACGCTGAGCGCCCCGTTTTTTTATGCGCGCAACCGTTTCTTGTACGCCGAGCGGCTGGAAATGCAGGGCAGGGGAGTGCCCCAGGTTGTCGCCAAGTCCGACCCGCTTGAGCCTCAGCTGGCGACCAGATCGCGCAGCACTTCGACGCCTCGCTCGATCACCGCGTCGTCCGCCGCGTAAGAAATGCGGAAGTGGGTGTCCTGCCGGCTAAAGATCTTGCCCGGGATGATCAACAGCCCCCGCTCGATGGCCCGTTCGACGAACTCGCTGGCGGTGCCGCGCGGCGCGCGGGGAAAGGCGTAAAACGCCCCGCCGGGACGCGTCACCTGGTAGTGATCGGAGAGGCCCGCAACGAGCAAATCGCGTTTGCGGCGATAGTCGGCGATGTGGCAGCTCATGTCGACGTCCAAGGCCGCGAGGCCGCCCCACTGGGCCGGCTGCGGCGCGCACACGAACGTGTACTGCTGCAGCTTGATCATGGTGTCGATAATCTCGCTCGGACCATGAGCGTAACCGAGCCGCCACCCAGTCATGCCGTACGACTTCGAAAAGCCGTCGAGCACGATCGTCTGCTCGTTGAACTCGGCCGGAGACGTGAACGCGTCGTCGTAGCAGAAGAGCCGGTAGATCTCGTCACTCACCAGCGCGACATCATGACAGGCAGCCAGCTCGGCCAGTGCGCATAGCTCTTCGCGACCGGCCACTGCCCCCGTCGGGTTGGCCGGGCTGTTGGCCAAGATCATCTTCGTACGTGGCGTGATAGCCGCCTCGACCTTCGCGACGTCGATGCGAAAGTCGGGATAGGTGTCGACGAAGACCGGCCGGCCACCGACCATCTTGATCAGCGCGTCGTACATCACGAAGTAGGGGTCGAAGACGATCACCTCTTCGCCCGGATTGACCAATGCCATCAATGCCAGGACCAGCCCGCCACTGGTGCCCGAGGTGATCAGTGCCCGCCGATCGGCGTGGCCATAACACTCGTCGACGCCACGCTGCACTTTGTCCAGCAGGCTGGCCAGCCCCTGCGAAGGTGTGTAGCCGTTCTTGCCGTTCTCGATGGCGTCGATCGCCGCCTGTCGGATCGGCTGGGGGACGTCGAAGTCCGGTTGCCCGATCGAGAGATTGATCGGGTCTTCGAGCTGCGCCGCCAGGTCAAAGACCTTGCGAATGCCCGAGCTGTCGAAGGTGGCACTGCGCTCGGCGATCCAGCGGTGACTCATCAAAAACTCTCGCGACGTGAAGTTGACAATTCCGCGCGCGGCGGGCGGACGCGCTATCCTAGCGGCTCGTCTCATCGTCGGCGAGTACCGCGGAGAGCGGGCGATCGCTTTGACTCAGTCGCCCCAGCAGTCGGGCGAGCACTTCGAGCCCATCGACGACGGGAACTTCCCGTGTGAACCAGTAGCGGCCACCGCGCTGCACGGCGGCGTCTGCCCGATTCGAGAGCAACGAGATGTACATTTCCGCGGCGGTCGGGTCGAGTTCTTCTTCGGCCTGGAAACGCGGCCTGGTGGCATCCTGGTGTACGTCTTGAGCGTCCGGCTCAGCGGCGGTCGTGCGTTCCCGAATGAGCAGCGGCAGCATGGCGTGCGGCAAGATGCCTTGGCCGAGTTCGTCGACGACATGAACCGCTTCGCCGGCCGCGTCGACCCAGATTCCAAAGTCGGCACCCAGAGCCACAACCCGTTCGGAGAGCTCGGTGTCGTCCCGCTCAGACCGTCGCGCACGGGCCTCGTTTGACCGTTCGATGTCGATCGCGCGGCAGGCAACCTGCTCGATAAGCTCTTGGACGGAACTGCGTAGCGGCCGACTTGCGGTCTTCAGCACGAAGCGGAGGGGGCGGAGCGCATGGAACACGGGACGGAGCTGGTCGAGATAGGCGTCCGTCACAGCCTGACGACGTAGAGAACCTGCAGTCCGCTTGGCCCGCAGCGAGCTGGCCTCGAACCGTTGGCGTACTTCGTCAAGCTCGCCGCCCGCCGAGAGTGGCATCGCCCCGCCACCAAACATACGGAGTTCCAACTGCGGCAGCGGCTGCGACAGGAAGTTCAGCAGCAGACCACCGTCGAGCGACCGATTGCTAATGGCATGCACCAGCGTCGGGGCAGTGACGAACCCAACATCAAGAACGTCGCAGCCCGAGAAGCGGAGTCCCTCGGTTGCCGCGGCATGCACCTCGGCGGTGGTCACGACGCCATCGCTGCCCACGGCGACGCGGGGCCGCGACGAGTCGGATTCGTGACGACCGAAGAGCCAGGTCCCGAAGGCCCCCGCCAGGCGTCGCACTTCGCTCGGCCCCAAGTGGTCGCGGTAGCCGCCACGAATCGTGTGACCGGCAAAGGCAAGCTGCTCACGACGCCGTTCCGACCAATTCGTCAGTTGCGCCAGCTGTCTGCCCGAGAGTGTTCCGGCATCGTTTCGGTGAGGGCAGCGAAGACAGCCCGCGTAATGGCTGGCGAGGCGTCCCAGGTGAATGGCCCGAGAGATCTCCTGCGTCTCGCCGGGACAGCGGTAGGCGACGGCCGTGGTGGATATCGGGGACATTCTTGCAGTGGCACTTGCAGTGGCAGCGCGAGGCGGTAACGGACGGGTGGCAGGTTGCCCTCCGCTGGCATGCCCAGGCAGAGAAGCGGCGAACGATAGCGAAGCCGCAGCCGGGCCGTCAAGATCGCGGGAGAAAGCCCCGCAGTTGGCCGAATTGGGGGCAAACGGCCAATCAAACGGGCGAGCAAGCATCCGGCGCTGGCATTCCGCGCCCAAGCCCCGTAGCCGCTAGAGATAAACTAGACGCGCTCTAGCGTACGCGACAACGGAAGCGGATCGTGCCACCATGGCCGGCGGGCAGCGGATCCTTGATTTCCCAGCGCAGCTTGAGCGAGCCGACCTCATTGGCTACGGTCACAAAGTCGCCCGGCAGGCTCGAGGACTGCGACTTGGGAACGTATTCGAGCCGCGTGGTGAGATTGTCCATGATCGTCACGTTGCCGATCGTTTCGCTTCCCGTGTTGTCGAAGCGAAGCACAAAGTCGATGAAGTCACCCGGCCGTGCGACCTTGCACGAGGCGAGCTTGACGATCCGCAGACAGGGCCGATTCGGGTTGTCGACGGTAAACGTCGCTTGGGCCCGAATGTCCCCGGTCTCGGCATGTGCCTTTTGTCCGTCCAGGATGATGCTCACACCATCCTCGTGAGTCCATTCGATCGCGGCGTCGACGTGGATGGCCAGCAGCGGGCGTTCGGCCTGTTCGGCGATGCCCTTGCGGATGATCGAGAGATTCTCAAACGGCAAATCGTCGTTGATCGCCTCGCGGAGGTGCAGGTCGGTGCTCACGCTCACCCCGGGCAGGTCGAGCTGCTCGATGTTCGGATCGCGTACGCCGCGCTCGTCCAACGGACCGGCCAGCTGGACAGCGGCACCGGGGTTGAGATCGAGGTCCTGAATCGCCGGCCCGACCGAAGCGTCGCCGATGTTGGCAGCCAGGTCGGCCGTGTACTGTTGAAGTCCGTCCACTCGTCGCACAACGCGAAACCGCGGGGCATAGATACAAACGCGGTTGCTCGGCTCCACGATAATCCGCCCGTCGAGCGTGTCGTAGTGAGCGATCGTGTCTTCCGGATCGAGGCCGCGAACTTCCCAGTCCTTGCCCGCATAGGCGGGTTTGCCTCGGTCGCCGCCGTCGTAGATATACTCCGCGGGCGGCCAGGGGCGCGCGATGCCGGGGGGAGCCCACTGGGCTCCGCCGTGCATTGGTAGCTCATGGTCCAAGAGCACGCGCGGGCAATCGGGCAGGTGCTCGCCCGTGAAGGCTCCCGGCGGCAAGCTGTTGCTAACGAGCGTCGTCGCGTGAGGACTCTGGCCGCGCACCGTCGGCTGGTAGCTCGCTTGTCGGTGCTGAATCGAGGCGATATCTGGGGACGGAACTGGTTGTGAACGTAGTAGGGCGTCCGCGCCATTGCTGGCCAGCGTCTTTGCCGGCCTCTGGAGTTGGCTCGCAGAGACCAGCGTCGCGTCGCCGCCGGGCGACGTCCGTTTCGACGGCAGGCCACGGCAAGAACAGAGCACCAGGACGGATGCGCCGATGACGGTCCACCGCCACCAACGGGGCCACGTCGCCGCTGTGCCCTTTAGTTGCTGTTCGCCGTCGGTTTGGAGTCGGTTCATGGTTCGGGCAACTCGTGCGGCACGGCCGGCAACGGTTCACTCGGAACCGGGGAGGGAATCACTTCGATCGTCGCCAACGGTTTGTAGGGCGGCGATCCGAACAGGAATTGTTGATCGGGACCAAACCGACCAGGCAACAGCCCGCCCATCCTCAGAATGGCGACAGGGCGACCGAGCGTATCGGCCACCAGCAGGGGGTCCTGATCGGGACCGACGTCAAACCAATACTGTTCGCCGTCGACCTCCGCGGCGGGCAGTGCCGACTCGGGGTCTTCCAGGTAGATCACGCGGGTGACCATTTGCCCTTCCGACGCGCGGACGAGGTCATCCTGAGTGAGCTGAATTGGGATCGGAAATTTGGCCTCCAGGCCCGGCGGCGGATAGATGCGATCGATGATCTCGATCGTGGGAAACACCTCGACCCCAGGGTAGCCGTCAATCTCGGTCACCTTGAGACGATAGACCGAGCCGATCAACAGTCCAGCCCGCCGGGGCGTGGCCGCGGTCGGCTCGAAGTTCCCCTGGCTCGCGAAAGCAACCAAGGCCCCGCGTGGGGCCTTGATTTCAACAGGTTGAAAGAAACCAGGTAATGGTCCGCCCCGCTGTAGTTGGGCACGGCCAATCGCTCCCGGTGGCATGTCGCCGGAATGGCGATAGTGCAGAGGTGTTGACTGAGCCGTCGCCAGCGACGTTCCGGCCAACCCCAGCAGCACCGCCAGTGTCCTGCCGAAACAAGTTCGGCAGACCGCGATACCAACTACACGAGTGCGGAGCTTGTGGACCATTATCCTGGATTTGAAATTTGTCGCTCGCTACCCGCGGCGGCGAGATCGCATGTGGGGGGGGGAAGTAACGCCTCTCGATGAGGCGAATCGCGTGGCTGCTAGTTCTTCATCCAATTGAAGATGTCAACGAGTGGCTGCTTAAACGAACCTTGTCCCGAGGCCCGATTCGACTCGACAAGGTTGACACGGTTGACCGGCTTCGGATAGCTGTAACCCGGCTTCTGCTTGACTCGCATGTGAATCTTCTTGGGCGGATCGGGCATGCAGACGTGGGTACCGTTGCGAATCGCATGTCGCTGCAATCCGGCCGGTACTCCCAAAGGCACGTGCGGCGGTCCGGGTAGCCCAATCGGCGTGCCGGTAATCGGCATTCCGTATTGCGGACCGGTGACGCCAGCGACCAGCGACGGAGCGAAGCCGGGCCCGCCGTAGACCCCGGGGCTGCCCATTGCGATCGGGGCACCGGGCATCGCCTGGTTGAACGAGGCGGGGCTCACGCCGCCCATGTCGCCCATGTTCAACTCGCCGGGCATGCCGGGAAGCTCGGGATCGATGTTACCGACCCGCATGATGCAGAGGATCGATCCGCGACGGTCCGCTTCCACAATCGGGTCGACTCCAGCGTTCAGGCGGGAGCTAACCAGGGTGTCGATGCCGCCATCGAGACCGGTCTGGAACTCCGGATCGGGCAAGTAGATCACCTTGGTGATGAAATTGCCGCTGAGGATCTGATCCAGATCTTGTTCGTTCAGTTGAATGGGAATCGCGTTGTGGGACAGGTAGGCCTCGGTGCGCGGAGTTGCCGGCCCGATCTCGAGCGAGGGGTAGAGCTCCACACCCGGTCGACCCGGAATGTTCGTCAGCTTGTAACGATAGAATCCGCCCTGTAGGACGTTTTGGCGACCGGGCGCGACCAGCGGTTCCGTCTCGACCATGCCGTCGCCGGCACCCATCCACGGTCGCACCCACATGCCTTGGGGCGCGACGAACGCCAGTTGCGAGGCCATTTGCGGCACTGGCATCGGGTAACCCGACATCACAACGCCCGGACCAGGGCCGCCGACGCCGGGACCGGGCTCCATGAGCATCTTGGCCGGCGGCGTCTTGTGGACGCGATGTCGCGAGCAGCCGACCGAACCGACGGTGACACACAGTGCGACGACGAGAAGGAACGTTGGATAGCGTCTCATACCGTTGTTTCCTGAAGTCCTGGCAGGTCCGTCGTGGGACGAAACGGAGTCTCCTTGACCGTACTCGGGCCGGGAAACTGCCGTCGACGTCCGCTCTGGAGACACCTAGAATGCGTCCCCACCGCGACTTGGCTGCCGACTACCAAGGCCGATGTCACCTATAGTTCGGCTTTGCGAGGTCGGTTTCTTTGACAAAATCGTCATTATCCGAACATGCGTTACATCTTCCGCATCTTCGCCATCTTCACAGCCGCCGGAATCGCCGCCGTCATCTGGGCCGATGTACGTCACGACCCGAGTCCGGCGCCCGTGTTAGATAGGGACCCGCAGCCCATTACTGGCCGGACGGGCGACCTGCCCGACGGCGAGCAACTGATCGCCGCCTGTGCTGTAGCCTTGCAGTCAATGCCGTCCGTGTCGGCACAGATGCGCCAGCGCGTGAGGATGTTCGATCGCGAAGTCTTTGGCTCGGGCATCTACCTGCAGGAGGGCAGGGGGGAGCGGGCGAAGTTCCGACTCGAGCTGAGCTTTCAGCTCGCGGGTACCAGCCGCGGCCTAATTCGGAGTAGCGATGGCGTGATGTTGTGGCTCTTCGACGACAATCGCGACACGGGCGCGCAGCTTCGCGAAATCGACTTGCAGCGACTGGAACTCGCGGTGCAGCGGTACCGCATGGAGGCCGGTGTCGCCGAGGATCAAGTGTCGGGCTCGCCGGGGCCGCCCGATCTCTCGCGTGGTGGACTTCCCCAGGTGCTTGCCGATCTGCGGGCGAACTTCGAATTCCAGACCGTCGGCCAGACACGACTGGAGGGTCTTTCGGCCTGGGTCGTCCAGGGCGTCTGGCGCGAGGCGCCACTGCGGGCGTTGCTACAACACGTCGAGAGCGATTTGCCGCTGGAGCAGCGCGGCCTGGCCGAGCTCGATGCGCATGTGCCGCACGACGTTCTGATCTTCGTCGATCAGGAAGAGCTGTTTCCCTACCGCTTCCAGTTCCGTCGCGGCGCGTCAAACGACGCCAGCGATGCCGCGCCCACGACGATCGTCGACATGGAACTCTTCGAGGTTCGTTTCGACGTTCCGATCGAGGCGAGTCAGTTTGGCAAGCCGGTCGACCTGCAAGCGACCGACCATACGGACACGTATGCTCAGCAGCTCGTCAAGCGACTTCATCCCTGAGTAGCATCGCTCTGAAATCGGGTGGACGCCGCCACGCTTGTCAGAGCATGGCCCGCACCTCGCCCGCGAGCACAGGCCAAACGTCTTGCCGTCTGGATGGCCTCGGTCATACTGCTCGTACTCGCCCGTCCCTGCCACGCCAGGTCGAACGCCGTACCGTGGGCCACGCTCGTGCGAACGATCGGCAGGCCCAAGGTAATGTTCACCGCGCGATCCATGTCGAGAAGCTTCAAGGCAATGTGTCCCTGATCGTGGAACATCGCCACCACCGCATCGAACTCGCCCGCGGCGGCGCGAACCATGAGTGTATCGGCGGGTAGGGGACCTTCTACCTGATAGCCCGCCTGTTGGGCCTCGGCCACCGCGGGAGCGATTTCGCGAAGCTCCTCGTCGCCGAACAGACCTGACTCGCCCGCGTGCGGGTTGAGCGCCGCGACGCCGATCCTCGGTACGAAGTCCTCAAGATCGTCCGCCAGCCACCGCAGCGCGCCGTCGGCCAGTTCGATACGATCGACCACCGCTTGACGGCGAATCTGAGCAGGCACCTCGGCCAGTGCGGTGTGAAGCGTGACGTGAACGACTCCCAGGCCGGCGGGACCGACCGACGCCACCTGTGGCGGCAGAAAGAGCATCATGGCGGTGCGTTCGACATCGCACAGTTCGGCCAGCAGTTCGGTATGTCCGGGGACCGAGCAACCGGCCAGGTTCAGGGCTTCCTTGTTGAGCGGGGCGGTGACCATGGCGTCGATCTGGCCCGTGCAGGCCAGTTGGGCGGCAACGGCCACCGCGTCGTAGGCCGCTTGTCCGGCGGCGGCAGAGACTTGGCCTGGCTCGACCGCCTCGGCTTCATGACTACCGGCAACGAGGCAGGGGATCTCCCGCGGATTGGGGCGGGCTTCCTCGACGCGGCCGATCTCGACGACCTCGAGCGGCGTCTCCAGCAGAGCTCCGGCGCGACGCAACACGGCCGCATTTCCCACCACGAGCAGCCGTGCGTCCTCGTGGAGGCGGCGCTCGGCCCACGCGCCGACGATCGTTTCGGGACCGACACCCGCGGGGTCACCCATCGTGATGGCCAAAGTTGGTCGCTGCATGCTGCTATTCTAGGGCGTGACGACAGGGCAGGGCAGGCCGTGGACAACTGGCCGGGCGACCCTATCTAATGGATAGTAGAGCCGCTGTTTTGAAACTCCCGCCCCGCGACCGCCTCGCGGCTCGTACCGTTCCCGCCCCCACAAGTTCGACTCACCGCCGTGTCTCGCATCTTCTTCACGCTCGCCTGCCTAGCCCTGGTGCTGATGGTCGTCACGCTCAGCGTGGGGCTCTCCTTGGGGCAACTCAAGCCTCAGCTCGAGCAACTGCAGGTACTCTCGACGGGTGCCGCGGCGGCCGCGGCTCAGAGAGCGTCGCCCGTCGACGACGAAGTCCTGGCGGAAATTGCTTTGCTCGAAGGCGTCAAGAAACGAGCCAACGCCCACCGGCTGTTGGGCATCGCCACCGGGGTGCTGGTGCTGCTCGTCAATTGTCTGGCGGTGACCTACTTCGTGGGCACGGCCCGTTGGTGTCGCGAGGTCGTCGAGGCTTACCAGCTCGACGGTACCTTGTTCGGCCGCAGCGCGCGGATGAAACGGGGCGCCTTCTTCTGGGCCGTGATCGGGATGTTGACCATTCTGACGATCAGTTCGCTCGGCGCCATGTCCGATCCGATGGCTGCCTTCGCCAATGGCGAACAATACGTCACGCCGCACTTGATCGCAGCGATGCTGGGAGTGGGGCTGATCGCGTGGAGTTTTTTGGCCCAGTGGCAGCATATCCTGGATCATCACGACGTGATCGAAGAGGTGCTGGCCGCCGTGCAGAAGATTCGCGCCGAGCGGGGACTCGACGTAGCGAGCTAAAGGCAGGGGCCAACTGCGCGGAGATCGCGAGGGAGCCGCTGTTGGAGCGAAGTTGAAAGCCGCCGCGGCGAGCACCTATACTGACGGGTCTTGGCGTGGTGAGCGAAGGCCCTCCTGGGACATGCTGCGACATACGGGCTGGCTACAACTTGCTGCCTCGAGCGAGACAGTTCGCGGCATGCCGCGACGGATGAGTTATTGAAGGAGAGAATTGTGTTTGATTCGGTTGCGGTTGTCGGTGCCACGGGAGCCGTGGGCACGCTGATTCGCCGGATTCTGGAAGAGCGGGACTTGGCGTTCAGGGAGATCAAGTTTCTGGCCTCGCAGCGGTCCGCCGGCTCGAAGATCCCATTCCGCGGCGCAGAACACACGGTAGAACTGCTCGAACCGGCCGCGTTTGACGGCATCGAGTTGGCGATTTGCAGCACGCCTGACGACGTGGCCGCCGAGTTTGTGCCCTGGGCCCGCGAGCGCGGCTGCACTGTCGTCGACGAGAGCGGCTACTGGCGAATGAAGCCGGAGGTCGCGCTGGTCGTACCCGAGGTGAATCCGCAGGCCATCGATTCGCACACCGGCATCATCGCCAGTCCGAATTGCTCGACGACACAAATGGTCGTCGCCATGAAGCCGTTGCACGACGCCGCCCGTATCACGCGGGTGGTGGTGAGCAGTTATCAAGCGACCAGCGGAGCGGGTGTGGCCGGTAACGAAGACCTGGCGGCCGGCACCGCGGCCCACCTGGAAGGTCGGCAGCACGAGTATTCCGCCTTCGCACATCCGATCGCCTTCAACGTCATTCCGCAAATCGGCTCCGAAAAGCACGCCGGCTATACCTCGGAAGAGATGAAGATGGTCTACGAGACGCACAAGATCTTCGGCGACGACTCGATCAAGATTTGCCCGACCTGCGTCCGGGTGCCGGTCACGAACTGCCACAGCGAGAGCATCCTCGTCGAGACCGAGCGAAAAGTCTCTGTCGACGAAGCCCGTGAGTTGTTCGAGGCGGCCGAAGGAATCGTCGTCGAAGACAATCTCGGCGACGGCGTCTATCCGATGCCGGTCGGCTGCGACGACCGCGACGAAGTTTTCGTAGGCCGCATACGCGAGGACTTGTCGAGCGAAACGGGCCTCGCGTTTTGGTGCGTCAGCGACAATCTGCGCAAGGGAGCGGCAACCAACGCGGTGCAAATCGCGGAACTCTTGGCGCAGCGCAAGGCCGCAGTGTGAGGCAGGGCGGCGCATGCGGAATCTCAAGCTAACGCTCGCCTACGACGGCACGAACTACTGCGGCTGGCAGGTGCAGCCGGGCCAGCCGACCATTCAGCAGGCGGTCGAGACCACGCTCGAGAAGATCACCGGCGAGTCGATTCGGGTTGCCGCCAGTGGTCGAACCGATTCCGGCGTGCATGCTCTGGGGCAGGTCATCAGCTTTTCGACCTCCAGTCGACTCACGCCCCACGAGTTTCTCCGCGCGCTCAATGCCGAGCTGCCGGAGGATATTCGCGTTCACGATGCCGCCGAAGTGGCCGCCGACTTTCACGCACTGCGTTCGGCCCGCTCGAAGTGCTATCGATACACGATCGACAACGGCGCGGTGCGGGACGTCTTTGCCAGACATGTTTGTTGGTACATTCCTGTGCGACTCGACGTCGAAGCGATGCATCGCGCCGGCCAGGCTTTGGTCGGCGAGCACGACTTCAGCAGCTACGAAACCACCGGCGCAGCCCGTGCCGATAGCGTGCGGCACGTGACCCGGCTCGACGTGGTGCGCGGCAAGGGACAACTTGTCGACAAGGTGCTGCTCGAAATCGAGGCCAACGGATTTCTCTACAACATGGTGCGGGCAATCACAGGTACTCTGGTTGAAGTCGGTCGAGGCGCCAAGTCGGAGTCGTGGCCGGCCGAGGTGCTTGCCGCGCGCGACCGCAGGCGGGCGGGCATGACGGCTCCGCCCGAGGGCCTGGCGCTGCTGCGGGTCGACTACGATTAGGTTGCATCTCGCGAGCGAGCCGAAGGCGCGCGGGGAAACAGCCTGATCGAGCGAGCGTTTTCGGTCGAAGGTCCATCTGATAGAATTGGATCCCCTTTCCATCTTCGCCCAAAGAGCTGCAACGAGCGCACAACTGCAACAATCGAACGCGAGACGCGGGCGTAAAGGACTGCCGAGACCTTGAAGGTCGCACACTCAGATCGATACAGCCGCGAAGACATCGTGGGTCGATATCGGCTGCTCAATCACGTGGCGCGCAGCCAGACGTGCGACATTTGGGAAGCGCTTCATGTCAGTACGAATCGGCGTCACGCGCTGAAGCTGATGCTGCCCAGCGTCTCCGCCAGGAGCGAGGCCACGCGAGCCCTACGACATGAATTCACCGTCGGCTCGACGCTGAAGCACCCAGCCGTGATTCGCATGGATGAGTTCCTGCGCGACGACGGCGTGCCGCTGATCGCCATGGAGTACTTCGCCAATCCCACGCTCAAGGGGCAGATTCGCGAACGGCACGAGGCACTGCTTCCGCTCGCTGTGAAGATCGTTGAACAGGCAACGGCGGGGCTCGCACATCTGCATGACCAGGGCTGGATCCACCGCGACGTAAAGCCGGAGAACTATCTCGTCAGCGATACCGGCGAGGTGCGCCTGATCGACTTCTCGTTGGCCCAGCGGCCGCCCCGCTGGTGGAACTCGCTATTCGGTGGCGGTGCGAGCGCGATTCAGGGAACGCGAACGTATCTCTCGCCCGAACAAATTCGCAAACAGCGACTGGACGCCCGCAGCGACATCTACAGTCTCGGCTGCGTATTCTTCGAACTGTTCGCCGGCAAGCCACCCTATGCCGGCAACAGCAGCGGCGAACTGCTGTCGAAACACCTGAAGGCGCCGATCCCGTCTTTGCGGGCTGCGCGGAGCGAGGTGACCCCGGCGCTTTCCCAACTGGTCGGTCAGATGATGGCCAAAGTCCCCGACGACCGGCCGACTTCGATGTCGGAAGTCTTGGAGCAGATTCGTGGCAGCTCGGTGCTGGAGCGCCGGGCAGTACCCGAATCGGGCCCGCCGGAATAGAATGGCGAAACGAATCTTCGCCCCGCGTCTTCCTTGGCTTGATTGAGACACGCATATGGCCGGCCCCCACCACCGCCTCGAATTCGAAAAGCCGATCGCCGAGCTTGAGGCCAAGGTCGAACAGCTTGAGGCTCAAGACGACCACAGCGCCGACGCTCGCGAAGAGTTGCGGCTCTTGAAGCGAGAGCTGGTTGAGCTTCGTAAAGAGGTCTATGGGAATCTTGAGCCCTGGCAAACGGTGCAGGTCGCTCGCCACCAGGATCGCCCCATGACGACCGACTATATCGATCTCATCTTCGAAGAGTTTGTCGAACTCCATGGCGACAAGCTGTTCGGCGACGATCGCGCGATTCGCACCGGCTTTGCCAAGCTCGACGGGCGGAAGGTGATGTTCGTCGGCCACCAGAAAGGCAAGACGCTCAAGGAACGCACCGCCTGTCATTACGGTTGCGCGCATCCTGAGGGTTATCGCAAGGCCATGGGCAAGATGCGGATGGCCGAGAAGTACGGCATGCCCGTGATCTGTTTCATCGACACGCCGGGCGCTTATCCGGGCATCGGCGCCGAAGAGCGCGGCCAGGCTCAGGTCATCGCGGAGAACATGCTGGAGATGTCGCGGCTACGGACGCCGCTGGTCTGTGTGGTGATCGGGGAGGGGGGTTCCGGCGGGGCGCTCGGCATCGGTGTCGGCGACCGGGTCGCCATGCTGGAGCATGCCTACTATTCGGTGATCAGCCCGGAGGGCTGTGCCGGAATTCTCTGGAAGAGTGGCAGCTATGCCGAGCAGGCCGCCTCGGCCCTGAAGATGACGTCCAAGGATCTGCTCGGGTTCGGCGTCGTCGACGACGTGATCGCAGAGCCGATCGGCGGAGCTCACCGCGATCATCGTCAGATGGGCGCCCGGCTGAAGATGTATCTCAGCCGGACGGTGCAATCGCTGGTTGACATTCCTGTCGACGATCTGATCGAGCGGCGGTACGAGAAGTTCCGCGTGATGGGCGTCTATGTCGAGGCGGCCGCCGCGAGCGAATGAGCGAATGAACGAACGCGCCGGCCTGGGCCAAAGGCCGATGTTCGTCGGGAGCAGGGCGTGTCTTTCTGGAGTGAGCCCTGTTTCTTCGCCCCGGATCGAACGTCCGATAATGTTTGTTATGTTCGGTTCCGCCGCGGTTTTTCCCGAGAATTAGCGGGCTTCTGCCGTCCGCCCTGTTGGCTGCCAAACCGCGACAACGTCCGCGCTCGCCGCTTCGTCTAGCCGCCGAACTGGCCGCCCGGCGGCGGGTTGCCAAACGCGCTGGGGGGCTGGGCCGTCCGCGGCTCGGCAAACGGATCGGTCTGATCGACGGCGGTCGGACCATCGATCGCGGCCGGTACGGGCGGCTGGTAGCCGGGCCGAAACTCCTGGCCGTGGTCGACATGCTCGTGGTCCAGCTGCGAGTCGAGCTTCCGCAGATGCGGGCCGATGACGCGGCGAATTTCCTCCGGCATGACGGGCTCGGCGCGGTCGATCAGATAGCCGATGTAGTAGCCCGACTTGGAGTGCAGAATCTGGTCCCGCCAGCTGGCATCGGTCATGGAAACCGCAAAAAACGTGATCGCGATGCACAGCAAGACGCCTTTGGCGGCCCCCAGCAGAGCCCCCATTTGGCGATCGAACTCCTTGAGCCGCAGGCGGTCGATAAACCCAGCCACGAGGCGGAATAGCATCCAGATCACGACCGACGTCCCGGCGTAGAGGATCAACATCGCCAGGAAGCGGTTGAACGGCTCCTCTTCCATCAGATAGGGGGCCAGCTGGGGGCTGTAGTGCAATGCGACAAAGTAGCTGACCACCAGCGACGCCACCGAAGCAACCTGCCAGGCCAGGCCCTTGTAGGCACCGATGATCGTCGCTCCGATCACAACCGCAAGCATCACGAAGTCGTAGGTTTCCATCCGCATGCTCCTCTTGCGCCAGCGAATTTGGGCCGGGAGTATAGCGACCAGCCCGAGGTGCCGAAAGATCGACCATGCCAGCACTGCAAGCGCTAATGTGCCAATGGTCACAGGCAGCTCTTGGCGAAAGCACGACGATCTCGTTAACTTCCCACTCAGGGCAACCGATTCAACGATATCGAGTGATATTGTCGAGCGAACTTCTGGCGAGACGCGACAGCATGGCAGGATTCAAGACCCACATCACGACGAGCACCGTACTCGGCGTCGGCTACGGAGTCGCCGGAGCCTTCTGGTTTCGCGAGGCGACGGGCGAAGTGCCCATCTCGAGTTGTCTGCTCGCCACGGGGCTCTGCAGCGTCTCGGGCATGCTGCCCGACCTCGATAGCGATTCGGGTGTCCCCCTTCGCGAAACGGTGGCGTTTGGTGCCGCGGTGGTGCCGATGCTGATGATGGATCGTTTCGCACATCTCGGCCTCACGCATGAGAGCATGGTGCTGGCCGGCGGATTGATGTACGTGGCGGTGCGCTTTGGCTTTGCCAGAATGCTGAAGAAGTTCACCATACACCGCGGCATGTTTCACAGCATTCCCGCCCTGCTGATCGCAGGAATGCTCGGCTTTCTGATCTGTTCGTGCGAGAACATGAGTCTGCGCTATTTCCACGCGGGTGCGGTCATGCTGGGCTTCGCCTCGCACTTGCTTCTCGACGAACTGTACAGCATCGAGTGGCGCGGGGGCCGTTTCCGACTAAAGAAGTCGTTCGGCACGGCGGTCAAGTTTTGGAGCGATAAGCGCAGCGCGAATTTCGTCGCTTATGCGCTGTGTGGTCTGCTCGCCATGGCCGCGTTCGGAGATCCGATTTGGATGAAACAGTTCAACGGGCACGACCATCCCCGGCTGCATCAGGCTCAGCAACCAAACGATTCGCCGCCGCCGGCCGATTCGCAGTCCAACGGCGAACGCAAGGACTTGCACACCGCGGCCTGGGAGGCGATGCGCGGTATTTGGCGCTAGGGAACAACCCGCGAGATCGCGCGGCTGCGCTAGGACGTCGCAAGAGGCCGCCGACGCGAAGGGCTCATTAACAACGCAGCCATCAATAAACACGCTCTAGAACGCTCGTCGGCTATCGAGCAACAGGGTCACCGGCCCCTGGTTCACCAGGGCGACGTCCATCATGGTGCGAAAGCGACCGGTCGCAACCTCGATGTCCTTGTCGCGAATGGCGGCGACGAATTGCTCGTAGAGCCGTTCGGCCAAGTCGGGCGGCGCGGCATCGATAAAGCTCGGTCGCCGACCCTTGCGGCAATCGCCCAACAGCGTGAACTGGCTCACCACGAGCATCGCCCCGCCCGCCTCGCCAATGTCGCGATTCATCTGACCGGCGTCGTCTTCGAAGACCCGCAGTCCGGCCACCTTGTCCGCCAGGCGCGTGACATCCGCTTCGCTATCGTCGTGCGCGACGCCCAGCAACACGACGAAGCCTGCACCGATCTCGCCACAGACTTCCCCGTCGACGGTAACGCGGGCTTCGCTGACGCGCTGGACACAGGCACGCATCGTGAGAGACTCTCCAGCCGGACGCGAAGGGGTTGCGAACACTTAGACACACCTGACGGTCGCCCATTTTGACAGAGCTCGCCAGGCCGTGACAGCACCCTACTCCGCAGCTCACTCACGGGCGACACCGAGCCGAAGAGGGTTGAGAATCCGCGTTCCGTCCGTCGCAAATTGACCTCGGCCAAGGCAGCCGAGCACTCCTATAATCGGCCGCTTTCGAGTGTCCGACTCGAAGGCACCTGTCCCGTCACCGAGCGAGCCGATGAAGACAAGCCAATGGGCAACCCGCCTCCACTGGTCGCTGCCCTTGCTGGTCATGGCATTGATCGGCATCGGTTGCCTGGCGATTGCGCGCAGTGATCAATTGGCCGCAGGCGGTGGACATCTCGTCTGGCGTCAACTGGTGTGGGCCGCGATCGCCGTGACGGCGATGTTCGTTGCCACCTGGCCCAGTTACCGAGTGCTCTGTCCCGCGAGCTACCTGCTGCTCGCGGTGGTACTGGTGCTGTTGGTGGCCGTCTACTTCTTTCCCGCGATCAACGGTTCGCACCGTTGGATTCGTGTCGGACCGATCGGCATTCAGCCGTCGGAGCTCGCCAAGGTCGCCTGCGTGATGGCCCTGGCTCGCTGGCTGATGCATCAGAATCACTACCGTACGCTGAGTGGCCTCCTGCTGCCGCTGGGCATCACGCTGTTGCCGGTGTTGCTGATTCTTCGCGAGCCCGACCTCGGCACGGCCTTGGTCTTTCTGCCGGTGCTGTTCGCCATGTTGTTCGCGGCTGGCGCGCGAAGACGCGACTTGGCGACAATCGCCCTGATCGGGTTTTTGGCGGTTCCGCTCGTGTGGCTGCAAATGACGCGCGAGCAAAAATCCCGAGTGACGGCCGTGCTCTCGCCGGCGACTGCCTCCGCGCGACCCGACGCTGACGGCTATCACCTCTATCGTTCGAAGCAGACGTTGGCCGCCGGCGGTTGGTGGGGGAGTTGGCTGCAGGGCGAGTCGGAGGCTGAAGCACACCTGTACCTCGTCCCCGCTGCCGCGACCGATTCGATTCTCTGTATTGTCGCGGAACGGTACGGCCTATGGGGTGTCGGCATCGTGCTGTTGTTGCAGGCGCTGCTCGTCAATCGCTGTCTGTGCATTGCCCGCGACACACAAGAGCCGTTTGGTCGCCTGCTGGCCGTGGGGGTGGCAGCCCTGATCGCCGTGCAGGTGATCGTCAATTCGGCGATGCTGGTAGGCCTGTTGCCAATCACCGGGTTGTCGCTGCCGCTGTTGAGTTACGGCGGGTCGGGCTTGTTGGCCCACTGCCTGGCCTTGGGATTGGTGCTGAACGTCGGCCTGCGTCCCGGCTATGAAGTCGCAGGCGAAGCGTTTCGTTTCGTGGCCCCACGCCGGGCAGCGTAGACAGCGGCCATTCGCTTCAGCAGCGCTTAGGCGCGAATGCCCTGGGTGAGCGTCAGGAAGGCGGTCTCCAGGTTGACTTCCTGTTCCTTGAAGAGCGTCAGCTCGACCCCCCCCTGCACCAGCAACGTCGCCAGACGACCGTAGCGATCTTCGCCCGCAGCCAGGGTGACCAGTAGTTGCTCGGCGCCGTCGACGCGGCGCGTTTCGACTTGCTCGACGCACGTTTCCTGTTCGAGTAGCGCCCGGGCTTCCGCGAGCGATCCGGCGACGGCGATTTCGAGTACCGGCTGCTTGCGCACCTGGCGGAGCACGTCGACGACCGCTTCGTTGACGATCAGTTCGCCCCGCTCGATGATGCCGATTCGGTTGCAGACGTCGGCCAACTCGGGCAAGATGTGGCTGGAAACCAGCACCGTCTTGCCCATCTCGCCGAGTCGCTTGATGAGTTCCCTCATCTTGATCCGCGCGCGGGGATCGAGACCACTGGCCGGCTCGTCGAGCAGCAAGACCTGGGGGTCGTGCAGCAGCACGCGAGCCAGTCCCAGTCGCTGGGTCTGTCCGCGCGAGAGCGTGTTGGCAAAGCGATCGCGTTTGAAGGTCAGGTCGACCATCTCGAGCACACGTTCGCAGACCTCGCGTCGCGCCTTGCCGTTGATGCGGTAGGTCGCCGCGAAGAACTCGAGGTACTCGATGACCTTCATGTCATCGTAGACGCCGAAGAAGTCGGGCATGTAGCCGATGAGGCGGCGAATCTCGCTCCGATGTGTGTAGATGGAGTGGCCACAGACGTAGCCTTCCCCACTGGTCGGGTCGAGCAAGGTCGCCAGCATACGCATCGTCGTCGTCTTGCCCGAGCCATTGGGGCCGATGAAGCCGAACACGTCCCCTTCCTGCAATTCGAGATTGAGCTGCTTGACGGCCACAAAATCGCCGAACTGTTTGGTGAGACGACGGGTTTCGATCATGACTACGGATGCGCTCGCGGCAAATCGATCAAGGTGCGGTGGTGGGGACGGGTCCCCCCTCTGCTTCCGTGGAGTTCGCGGTCAACGGTGCAAAAACGAATCGATAAAGGCTGGTCTGGTTGACAACGTCCGAGGCGGCGGCGTGGTCGTCGACGGAGGCGGTCAGTCGTCCGCGGTCGGCACGCCCGACCAAGATCGGCCGACCACTCGCCAAGGTGTGTGAAAGATCAAGATACGACGCCTGACGATTTTGTAAACGGCTGAATTCCCGACCGCCTGCCTGGTCGTAGAACATCATCATCAACAGCACGTACGCCAGATCCTCGCTGTCGTGATCGTAGACGTCGTTGTTCGTCAGTTCGTATCGGGAGAGCTCGGGAGCCCATTGCTCTGGCAGGGGAGTTTCGACGTTTGGCGCAAGCGTTCCCAGCCGGTATACCCAGCGGCGATAGAAGAGCAGGCAGTCGTCAATCGAGTGATCGAGATGATTCACCACGTTGCCGACGAGTTCCGACTCGGCACCCCCGACCGCGATCTGGACGTCGAGTTCGACCGACTCGCCGCAGGTGCAGAATTGCTGGGCCCGAAATGTCTTCGTAGAGGCCACGGGAATCGGCACGCCCTGCAAGTCACGGCGATCTGGCGAGAGTCGGTACGGCGATAGGAAGAGCGACGCCGCACCACGAGCATGCATGCCTCCCAAGCCCTCGCCCGGCAAGCCTTGCCAGGCCAGGATCGTCTCGGGCTTCACAGCCGCTACGGGCATGTTGCCTTCCGTCGCCTGCGACTCGAGTACGCGCACGTCGTAACGGGCGGTCCGCGGGCTGTAGATCGTGAACCACAGGGTGCTACGCAGCCGGCCGTCCGTGGTGTCGATGTCGACGACCTCCGCCGCGTTGATCCTCATCCCCGTGCCGTGGGCTCCGTAGGCGATCGCCCAGGCGGCGGTGCACGTCAGCAGGATCAGGAGCGGGACCGAGATCCACGTCCACTCCATGCGACCGCGCAGGCGTCGCAAAAGCCAGAAATCGCCCGGAACCAGGGCGACCAGATAGACGAGGACGAGCGACGCCACGATCCAGAATCGCACCGGTTCGACACCGGCGTCACGAAAGTCGTCGAGGTTGCGTCGCAGGTGGCCGTACATATCGTCATACCCGACCGCGCCGAGCGGCTCTGCGGCGGCGGCACCTGCGAGTTGGAGTCGCGAGGGCAGCAGCCGAGCCAACAGCGCGTCGGTTCCGGCCCAGCGCATGAAGTCGTCGCCCTCCAGGTCGCCGGCAAGGTAGGCAACCTCACCGAGTCCGTAGGAATGTCGCACGATCAAGGGCACGCTGGTCGGGCCGATCGTCTCCTGTAACAAGACGCGACCGCGGAGATTCACGAACCGCGGAACGCGCCAGGCGTCGAGTTGACTCCGCTCGGGCGACCAGAGTCGATCCGCGGTGCGACAAAACTCCTCATAGCGAAGCGTGTTCTCCAGGTCGACCAACTTGTCGAATCGGCCGGGTAAGAGTTCGGCGAACGGTCCGTCGGCAGCGAGGGTTTCCGGGGCTGCGCCGCCAGCGGCCAGCAGCAGGCGGCCGCCACGCCGCAGCCAGGTCTCCAAGGCGGCACGTGTTGCGGGTCGATTCGCAAAATGTTCCGCGACTGTCGGAGAAGCACTCAAGATCACTACATCTGCCGCGTCGTAGCCGAGCCAATTGGTCGGCCAGGTGGCGGGTTCCAGTTCGGCAGTGCGAATCGTCGCAACCTGGCCACGGCTCAGGTCGCTCAACCGCTCGGCAACCACCTCGAGGCGCCCCAGCGTCATCACGATTACATCTTGGTCGTCGACAGCACGACCAACGCTCTCCGACTGCAGCGGAAAGTGAGTGCGCTCGACGACCTCTTGATCCCACAGCAACTGGACGGTGAGCAGGCCTGTTGACCGCCCCACCTTGATGAAGCCGCCAGCGCGATAGGTCACAACGTCGCCGGCTGAGTCTCCTGACCCACGCGCCGGCTCCCCTGCCCCGCCCCGCCGAGACCGCCCGAAGTCAGAATCTTCTTGCCAGTCCAATCGATACACCACGGGTGTCGCATCGCCATCGGGTACGATCACCTCGATCGTGGCCTCGGTGAGCGGTTCCTCCGCGTCAACTTCGACCAGGATCGGTGTCCAGAAACCAAGGCGATAGATGCCGTCCAATCCCAAGTGGACCGCGCGAACCTCGATGGCAATCGCACGGTCGGCAGCGCAGGCGGCGATGACCACGATTCCCAACACGAAACACGTCGCGTTCCGGCGCGCCACATCGAGAGCTCGTCGACAATCGGGCTCGGTCATGGCTTCTCCGCATCGTCGCAGCCGCAAACGAAGTTGCCACACCCCGGACACCCCCGACCGTACTTCTCTTCGATGGCCGCGGACAGGTCGACGTCGACGACATTGGCAATGGTCGCCAACCAGGCCAACACGTCGGCGAACTCCTCGGCCTGCTCCTGCGGGGTTCCCTCGCGCAGCGCCGCCGCCAGCTCACCGATCTCCTCGATGAGCCACATGAACGTGCCGTCGACGCCCCGCGCGACGTCTTTCTCGACGTACATCGTGCGAATCAGCTCTTGAAAGTCGCGCAGGCTGAGCGAAACGGAATCGTCGCGACCTGGGGCAGAGGAATCTTCGGTCACAGCAAGCCAGGGGGCGGAAGGAGACGGCCAGATTGGAACCCGGGCGTTCGGCGCTCGATCGCCCGGGACACAGCCCGTCAATATACACGCGGCCACCTCAAGGTTGAGCCGCCTCGCCGGAAAGTTGTTCCAGCATTTCGCTTGCTTCCTGAGAATCGGGGTCGCGTTCCAGCAATTCCTGGAGGACCTCGACGGCCTTCTGCTCGTCACCCGATTTCTCAAGAGCTTTGGCCAGTTCCATGCGATAAGAGAGTTTCTCCGGTTCAAGCTCGATCGCCACCCGATATTCTCGCACGGCCGTCTCGAAGTCGTCGGACTTCTCCGCAGCTCGAGCCAGCAGGTAATGCGCATCCACATTCATTACGTCGATATGCAAGACCTGGTTCGCCCAACGGGCGGCCTCGACAAAGTCCTCCCCGTCGTAGGCAAACTTCGCCAGCCGCAGGCGAATCTGCGGGTCGTCCGGATCCGCTGCAGAGAGTCGTGCCAGGATCGGCAGGAGCTTCTCACGCTCGTTGAGTTGGTTCAGGGCGCGGGCCTGCAGCTTCAGCCATACGTCATCGTCCGGGTAGCGCTTTGCACCAAGTTCGTAGAGTTCCACGGCGGCAGCAAAGTCGCGCGACTCGTACTTCTGCTTCGCCAGGAGTCGCAGCAGGCGAGGATGCGGATCGTCGCGATCGAGCACCGTCTCGATCTTCTCGATCAAGTCGCCGGCCTCGCCGATGAGCAGCTGCAGTCGCAACTGGACGTAGGTCGCTCCCTGGTGCGCGGGCTCGATGGCCAGGGCTTCCTTGGCAAGTTTGCCGGCCTTCGGATAGGCCTTGCGCTTGAAGTAGGCCAGGGCGAGTTCGGCGACCCTATCGGCATCCTGGGGGTCCTGTTCATAGGCATCGCGCAATTCGCTGAAGCCGCGCTGCTTCGAGGCCGCCAGTGCCGGCAAGGCATCGACAACCTTCTGGACATACTTCGTGTAGCCCGCCTCGAAGTCGGCGACGGTCACTTCGAACTCCCGACGAATCGTGGCGGGGGTGTTCAGATTGTCGGCGTAACCGCTCAGCATTTTGGCAAGGGCCTCGTCGCCAAATCGGTCGAGCAGATACTCGGCGTACAGCTCCGCCTGGCAATAGGCCATTTGCCAGTCTTCGCTGGACGTCGGTCGGATGAAGCCTTGGTTGATGGTGTCCAGATTGAACACCTCGCCAGCGGCGACGCGACGCACGAGCATTTCGTTCCACGCGGCCGAGCGAGGATAGCCCTCGTTGTAGACCGCCAGCGCCTCGGTAAACCAATGCGGAATGTTGAAGTTCGTCTGCTGCAGATTGACCATGTGCACGAATTCGTGCTCGACAACCCGCGCCCAATTGAACCGCTGCGGCATCGCCCCGGGCGAGACCATGGCCACCATCTGTCCGCCGCAGGCACCGATCGTATGAATGTGAGGTAATCCCACCATGCGAGCACTGAACCAACCGTGGCCGCTCGTGTTCTTGGCCTTGTTGAAGATCTCGAACAGCGACTTTTCCTGGGGGAAGTAGCCCAGCCGCCCGCAAATGACGGGGTACATCGCTTCCAAGTGACGGGCAACGTACTCGGCCAACAGCTTGTCATGCTCCGGATCGAAGCGGATCAGGAAGTGCTCGGTCTCGATCGTCTCGTAGCCGTCGAGCACCTCGAGCACTTCGAGTCCGTTGAGCACGCGGGCATCGCCGAAGTTGACGTCGAAGGCCCGCTCGAGAATCGGACGCGCTTCCTCTTCCTTGCCGAGTCGCATGTAGACCCAACCGAGTTTACCCGGCACGGTAACCTGTTTGGGCATAACCCGCTCGGCCTCGCTGTAGAAGTGGGCCGCTTCGGGGTAATGGCGAAGCGTGTCGAGGGCCTGGCCGAGGGCTTCGAAGAAATCGCCGGCGTGCGGATTTCGCGCGATCGCTTCCTTGACGAGCCGGCCAAGCTCCGAATCCTCGCGCGGCTTCTTGAGGCCTTCGACGCAACCGCGCGCGGCCGCCAGGCGACCCAGCGTGTGCTCGGCAACCGGACAGAGCTTCAGCGCCCCTTCCAGAATCGGTACCGCTGCCGAGGGCTCGAAACTGTGAAATTGGATGTCGGCTTGCAGCAGCTGGGCATGCAAATGATGCGGATTGATCTCCAAGGCCCTTTCGACGGCCACGGTCGCCTTGGCAAGATCGGCCTTTTGCAACGCCATTTGCGCCAGCGCCGCGTGGATGTCGGCCGAGCCTGCATTGATCTTCATCGCCTCTTGCAACGAACGATCGGCCTCGAGCTCGTTGAACTTCTCCAGGAACAGGCGTGCCGACTCGAGGTGTGCCGGCCAGTACTCTTCGTCGAGGGCCAGGGCGTCGGGATAAAGGTCGTTGACCAGGAAGGAGAACTGATCGTGATTGCCGGTCCATCGAGCATACTGGGCGGCGGCCAGTCCGATGTACCGAAGGTCCTCGGGATTCTTGATATCTTCGTAATGGCCGTTGTAATAGTCGACGAACCACTCGTAGCCCTGCTTTGCCTCGTCGAGTTGACCGCGGAGTCGATGGAGCTCGGCGCGTAGCCATCGGGCGCGCAGATTCTCGGGGTTCAGCTGCAGTGTCGCCGCGATCAACGTATCCGCCGCGTCGTAGTCGCCACGCCCGAACTCGATCTGAGCCAATAGCGAGACGAGCACTTCCGCGTCGGCGTGCTGCTTCCGTGCCGCGGCGAGGGTCTTCACGGCCTCGTCGGTTTGGCCGACCGCCACCTGACAACGGGCCACTCCGGCGGCGGACGCGATGGGCGACGAGTCGGCGGCCGAGGTGAATCGCTCTTCGGCCTCGGCGTAGCGACCGCGGTAGTAGAGCGATGTGGCCTCGTTGAGCGCCTC
>ERZ869936.190-NODE-190-length-74923-cov-8.953211_pt1 | contig 74923 bp, 74 predicted proteins | sample MGYA00520876_ERZ869936 | MGnify/ENA primary metagenome ERZ869936 (study PRJEB32218, sample SAMN09650985) | biofilter metagenome | isolation source: enrty point of leading RO module | place: Saudi Arabia: Thuwal, RO plant located on Red Sea | collected 2016-02-17 ... | reverse complement strand
TCGTACTCGTCCTCCAGCAGCGATTCCGTAGAATCGTTCGAATTCACGATCCAGTAACTCTTGAAGACGAGTTTTCCGTGCTCTTTGAAGCAGCTGAACGCCACGAACAAGTAGTTTCTGTTGCTCTCCAATGCGTCTGCTTGAACGAAGCCCTTGTTCCTGTTCGAGATGATGAAGTCCGGGCGTCCTTCGAATTCATCGGCGCCTAAATAATCACCGATGAAGTATTTGAACGGAGGCGATTGCTTCTCGAGCAGTTCTCTGAAAGCGTCGTACTCTTTGTTCGAAAACGCTCGCTTGAGCGGTTCTAAGTTGCCAATCTTAGAGTGAGTGGCCTTCTTTTCAACGTATTCTTCCGGTTCTTCGGACATATTAAAGTGTTAACGTAACACCTCTCCGGAATGTTCACTCAGTTCTCATCTCAGGCATCGTTTCGACGATGTGATTGTTTTCTGGTGTTGAACGACTGAACGCATGCCCAATTTATTACTATGAACGGCTTGACCACTAACTTCGGATCCCCAAGGGTGTCGTGCTTAATTTCGTACTGGTACGAGTAGCATTCTGACGGTACAGTACACTTATTCTCGTTCAAACACTTTAAAAGACTGTTGGCATCCATGCCTTTATTATGACTTAAAGAAAATTGACCGTATACACAAAGATACAGGTCGAAGACAACCTCAACCATGGGCGTCCCTAGATTCTTTTCGTTTTTGCGAGATCAACCTGATTTTCGGCAGGCCCTACTCCGGGACAATCCCGGAAATATAGACTTCTTCTACATAGATGGAAACGGTCTACTTCACACAGTCATCGGACAAGAATTCAACATCGAAGCCATCAGGCAATCTGGAGTTCTTGTTGTTTCACAAGAGGAACTCATACAAAGACGGTACGGAGTTTACAGACGGTTTTGGGATGCAATCATCGCATTAGTACAAACCGTCCGACCGCGTCGTACCTTAGGTCTGATGATTGACGGAGTGGGACCGCAGGCGAAGATCAATCAACAACGAGGACGTCGGTACAAGAGTGCGGCTGCTCGCAAGCCTGAATCAGTGTTCGACACTAACAGCGTGACTCCCGGAACGGAGTTCATGTTCGGACTCGACCAGTTCATCAGAAGGGAACTCGAACGCATCAACGGATTGAGTGAACAACAGCGACGATTCGATCCGTACGCTCGACATTTACCACCCACCATCGTGTACTCTTCACATTTGGTTCCTGGAGAGGGTGAGCACAAGATCGCCGACGCCATGAGAGACACACCGGCCACCGGGCAAACTGCAGTCGTTCACGGTATGGACGCCGACCTCATCATGATCTTCCTAATGCGATTGAAACAAGGCTGGAAGAACATTTATTTGTTCCGTGAAAACACTCTCAACTATCAGGTAGACACCATGATCGATTTGCAGGTGCTCAACCGGGCCATCAATACTCTTTATACGGGAGTGGCTGAACCTATTGATGATTTCGTAGCGGTGCTTTTTCTCATCGGTAACGACTTCCTTCCACACTTTCCGGTATTCGAACGTACTCACGATGCTCTTTCCACGCTCATTGCAGGATATCGTGACTTCATCCGGGATACTCAGACTCCCGGATTGACCACCGGCTCGGGCATCAACTGGCAACAGTACGGAGCTTTCCTCCAATACATCACCGATCGTTATTATAACGAGTTACTAAAACGATGGGGATTGAACGAAGACGCACTCATCAAGTTCCCTTCATTGATAGCTCAACGATGTATTGTGAGCAGTCGTCAGGTTGTGGGTATTACGCCTGTATGCAATCGAACGTTTGACGTGGAACGATTCAAAGACGAATGGTACAAGTGGGTGTTTTCACCGAAGGACGGATCGAGTGTAGTCCAACCCACCCCGGAAGACATCAATGCTATGTTGAAGTCCTATTTAGAGGGTATTGCTTGGATCTATCACTACTACCGTGGAGGAGTTAGTGGAGTCAACGTTTCATGGTACTATCCGTATCATTACACTCCGATCTTTTCAGATCTAGCTCAACACATCCTTCGAGGACCCATCGATTGGGAAGTCAACCCTATCTACTTGCGCTCAGAGTTCGTGAATCCTTTGGTTCAACTTGCCATGGTTCTTCCGCCCAAATCTTTATTGACAGTTCCTGCTTCCATCCGACCACTGTACAGTGAGCAGTCGGAGATTTACGATTTGTATCCGGAGACGTTCTTGGTGGACAATCAGGGTAAGATGGAAGAATGGGAAGAAATCGCGATACTTCCGTTTCCCATTCGCGATCGAGTCATTCGAGCGGTGGCATCGTTAGGTCTTCCTCCTGACTACATGACAGTGTACCAACCTCAACGAAATTACGTTCTAACTACCAACATTGAAGCCGCCTTTCAAGTCTTCCGTGGTGGCGACCGAGGCAGAGGACGAGGAGGTGACCGAGGAAGGGGACGAGGAGGTGACCGAGGAAGGGGACGCGGAGGTGACCGAGGACGAGGAAGAGGCAGAGGAGGATCGTCCCCACAAAGAGGACGAGGCGGTCGAGGTCGTGGTGCAACAAACACTGTGCCTGTACAAACCGAAGCTCAGAGACTTACCGCCGCACGACAGGCCCTTATTTAAAAAAAGCTACTATAGTAGCTTTTTTTTTACAATACAACGGCGTTCAGATCGGACATGAGTCGATATTGGTCAGAAATCACGTAATCTCCCTGGAATCCTTGAGGTACGAACACTAAAAATCCACCTTCGGCGATCATTCCCGTCCGGTTGCCCAGCACATTGTAATCTACGTTCACTCTGGGAATGACGTTTGCATTCCTTCTGATGGTGCAGCAAGGAACGTCTTGACCGGTAACAGGATCGTTCTTGAGTTCTGCAAAGGGATAATTAGGAGGACACGTCAAGTACTGTCCTTCGAACGTGTTGATGATTTGTGTTCTACCCAGCTGATGCACTCCAGACAGCGTGAGTCCACGAGGTTGTTTTGTACTTTGACATACTCTAGAATAGCCCGGACCCCACAATTCATTCAAGGCCGCCCGGTTCAAGTACAAATTTGTGTAATCTAGAGGACGAACTCGTGCTAAAAACAAGCCACGTGAAGGAAGCTCAGATGGTGATATCGTTTTATATTTCTCAAAGACTCGTCGGACCCATTCCGGAAGCTCATTCCATTGTTGGTGATTGCGTATGATGAATTCTGCAGCCGCATCCACCAACTCCGGATAGAATGAATATCTAGGATACGCCTGCAAGAGTTCTCGTTCAGGAACGATGCCTTGTCGGAAAGCATCAGCCACTTCAACGAAAACGTAGTCAACACCCAAATACTCTACCAGTTGAAATACGTCCCAAACAGTGTCAGAAGACAGTCCTTGTAATGTACTCGATCCAGGTTGAATTAGTTCGCTGTAGACTACGTTCCAGGCCGCAGCTAGTTCAGGATCTAAGTTGAGTTCTACTTCGTTTCGTTCTTTGTATCGTCCACTGAACATTTGTGCTAACACAGCAGACAATGAGACGTTCTCTTCTGGTATCGGATATTGTTTACCGAAAGCCTTCACGAGAACACTCATGCTTTCTAATAACAGGAATAATTCATGCTCATCGCGAGGCGATCTCGTCACTTCCTCCACACCCAGATAGGATATCCGTAAGTACGCTCACGATTGGTCATGGCTATAACCCCTAAGTAATTACCTTTGAGCTCTCGACGAACGAAGTCCAACATGCTCTTGACGAATCTGGCGCCTTTCACGTCAGAAATGTACAGAGCCATATGTCCTCCTTTCATCAAGGCTGACCAAGCCTTCCTCAGGTACGGATGTAAAAAGTTCGCGATCCACTTCTGTAAGTTCGATCGTCCGTGAACGGATTGTCTGGAGTCGTCAGAATAAATTTCGTAATCATAGTACGGAGGACTGGTGAAGACAGTATCGTAAGTTCCTTCATCGATTCCTAGTTGTAAGAAATCTTCAGTCACAACTTCTATCTCTGTCTGGGACACCTTCGTCTTGAGAAAGGAGATCATCTCGTCGTAAGCTTCGCGCAGATTGGGGTTCGGATCTACACCGTGGTAGACCTTCACTCCTGCGGCGGCGGCACCCAAAAGTCTATCGCCCCATCCAGCCGAAGGATCGAGTACTATTTTAGATCCTAAGAACTTCAAAATAGCTTTAGTCACGGTGATTTTGAAAGTGGTGCACTCCTTATTCATCAAGTAGATTTCCTCCCGAATCCAATACCGGATGTCGTTACCGTGCTCTGAAGGATAGTCAGACTGTCCTCTATTGTGCTTTTCTAAGTCTCGCTCGGCTCTTTCAAGAATTTCGGGATAGTGTGTTTCGTAGAAGGCTTCGGGAGATGGATGTCCTTTACGTGAGGCTTTCATTCGGGCTGGCTCGGAGAAATAATCGACTAGTTTGTTTACTCGATTGTAACAGTCGTTTCCGGTGATGAATCCAATGCACTTGCCTTGATACTGCCATTTCACTCCGACAGGAAGCGGAGACCATCCACTTAGATCCGAAGGTAGAATGACCGGCTCCAACGGTACTAGGTCGAGAGTTACGGCATTATTCCACAACACCTCCGGATCGATGAACTCTTTCTTGTACGGAAACGGCGGTACGGCAGCAATCTTTTGTTCAGCAGCAGTCTGCATTTATCATTCCGAAACACTGTTTAAAGTATTTCGAATGCTGTTAAAATGTCAGATGAAGAGCTCGATAGATTGGTGGACCAATTGACTGAGATAGTTGATGCGGAGAAAGGACTTCCGGATCCGGGAGATCATAGAGATGTGGTCGAAAGAGCTTACGAGGCCGGATTGATCATTCCACAATGTTCAGGAAGATTCTTGGAGTTTTGGTACTACCAATACTGTGGAAAGTTCTGGCTTCCCGATCTAGAAAGACGGAGAAGACTGTGTCCGGATTTGTTCAAACGAGGACATAACGTTGTTGTGGGCGGACAGTATTGGCATTTGAACCAAGATGCTGCTACAATGTTGTCATACGAATTTCCTTTGAACGATTTCAGCACTCCCCATGATGTGGAGAAGTTTTGCTCAGAAGAAACGTTCTATTCAGTAGAGAATGCCAGCGAAGTTCCAGATGAAGACGTTCTAGGAAACGAATACGCACAATACGACGGTCTCATGTTCATTAAGATCAATCCGTCTCGACCTCTCGGACCGTACAAGATCTACAGTGAAGCAGAGTTGACGGGCAGCTTTTTAGAACACAGCACGTTCGTAGATCCTAAATCGAGAACGAATGAGCGTTTCAGTGAAAACGAAGTGGCCAGATTGCAACGCATACTTATCATGGCCGGATTGAGCCGGAACCAGGGTGATGCACTTTTGTCGGTGATCTCTACTTTGCTATCAGGAGAGTCGGACGGATACAACAGGATAAACGATGCTTTGTATTTCGCTCTCCACCATCGTGAATTAGTGGAAGATTATTTGATGAAACTACTGTCGTTCGGAATGATTTGTCGAGGATGGAAGGATGTAGAACGAGGGTATCCTCTCAAGTCAGTAGACACGGTGGGAGATGTTGACGAAACACTGGCCAGTGAGACTCTTTGTGCACTCCTTCAGGCCGATCTAGACACCATTGCCGACCTTCCTTTGTTCACTCAACGGGATGGCGAGTACCGAATGCTCACTAAGAAGACCGAAGGGAAAACTATCAAAGGAAGATTGAAAATCGTCTTCCACAACGACGGACTGCAAGCTTGTATTCGGATGAGCTCCAATGTGATTTGTGCTACTGCACATTATTATCTCAACTTCTTCTACAACCGACTCGCTTTCGATCTACACGAATTAGATCAGATCTCCTAACGCAAGAGAACTATGAGCACCACTAGAACTATCAACAGTACGGCGATGACGGTGAAAGGTTGACAGTACATTGTATGAATTAGTCTCACACCCGATCCAGTCCAAGAGCTTCCTTCCAGTTCTTCAACCCAAGACTCTGGAAACGGTTGCGCCTCTCCAAAATGATGGTCGCATACACTACAGGGATGTCCTAACTTGTACGGAACATTGATGAACGGTCGATCGTATTCCGTAGCCACTTTAGTGATCATTCCTGGCCCGGTAGTCCAAATAACTTTCCAGTCACCCTGAATCCACCAAGGTTTGTGATTGACTCTGTAACGAATTTCTTCAATACACCGTAGCCAGAACGGACATTGAGGTTTAGAAGCCATGAAGGAATTGGTGTATCCTCCTCCGTTAGGAGTTCGAACTAGATACAGGTCGCAGTCACGGTTGAAGATCTCTTTCAACGGACGTCTTAGCTTCAGGTCGAGGTCCATGTAAACACCTCCCCACTTGTACAATCGAAGGTATCGAATCATGTCCGCACGATATATTTCCCGATCGAACGATCGGTAAAGATCTAGATATTGAGGGAATTCTCGTTCTACAAATTCCAGATTGTCACGATCGTCGAACAATCGATAGTCGAAATCAGGACAGAGCGCTTTGATGCTGGCCGGTGACTCTGCCCATTTTTCCGGAACGGTGTGAGTCTTCCAGGTCTGCCAAACGAATTTCGGTATGCCCATTTTCTAGTGCAACTGTATTCTTAGAGCAGGCTCGAACTGCTCACCTGATTTATGTAATTTCGCGATAGTACCGACGTGTCCCCAACTAGTTTTACCTATTATTAAAATGTTCATTTTAGAGTAGAATTCTGTGTCGCTATTACTAGGAATGAATTTCAGATCGTTCAATGCTCCCATGTTGTGAAGCTCGATGAGGTTTCGGTAGTTGAATTTAATTCCGGTCTCTGCAGTATCGGACAGTCCTAAGTATTCATTCATACTGTATTTGAACTTTGCCAGTGTCTTGAGCAAGTGCCAAGTGTCCAAATTGGGATGTTTCAACTTGATCGGGATCGGTCGTTCCTTGGTCAAATCAGGAATTGTCATAGGATACACCTCTATCATAGGACTGTTCATTCGCGTTTTCGAATACTTTCTGTTGCCTAAAGAGAACGTACCGTCATCTAGAGTGTCGACAATGATGCCCCCATGCTTCGTCTCTATCAAGAGCGGTCGACGCATCAATCCACTCTGAGGAGTGTACGATTGAGTGAACAATACGTGTTTGTCACGATCATGATAGTGATCGGTAGTTAACGTGTCTATATCGTAATAGATCCCGTTAATGGAATAAACAGGGCGCACTTTATCATCCTTCAATGAGAAATTTTTCGAAGGCAAGTGGATTGTCAGACTCATATTGCACTCTGACCAATGAAGTCCGAGATCTTACGACTTTACTTTCAATGAAAGTAAAGTTAAGACAGACTCACTTTGAGTGAGCCTTCTGCTTCTAATTGCTCCAGTGTGATGGTTTGGCACTCATCCGTTTCCTGTTGCATGGTATGTTTCACATGACATTCGTAACAGAGCGGCATGTAGAGATCGGCCGCACCCACTTCCTTTTGAGGGCCTACATTGCTCTTCTTCGCCGTGAATCCCGCTTTGACCAGACGATTTCCCTTGAAACAATGCACACACCAGGCCGTCAGGTGCATGATGTTATCAGGATCGGTCATCGAAATGAGTTCCTTGATGTTACCGAACGGACGTCTCTTGAAGTCACCGACCAGTCCGGCCACTATGACAATCTTACCGTTCTGTCTCCACTGATCGACCGTTTCTATATCGGGAAAGAATTGTCCCTCATCAACACCAACTGCACCGTACGAACTCACGTCAACGTCTGACAGTTTCGAAGCCAAACATCGTTTAATTTTCGGGGACATTCCGGTGTACTGACTGTGATGAGTGGAAAAGAACTCATCGCCAGCGGCCGTTTCTCGTTTGTGATGTTCATGAACGATGAGTAAACACTTCAGACCGAGATCGGTGAAAGTACCCAATTCTTCACGAAGACGCGTGCTCTTCTTTGCGAACATTGGCCCTAAGAGGAGCCTGATCGTTCCGAACTCCATCTCGATCGTTATGTTGTCCTCGGTGACTCAGTAAACGGATCAATTGTGAATGCAAATTGAATCGGAAACACCAAATTCATCGAAAAGTCACTCTTTGTAATGGCCACTCACTACCGTCGTACTAACGGAGAGATCTATTTGGCCTCCCAGGTGAGCGCTGATGGAAACTTATACCGGATCAGAATTAACAGACGAACGACTGACGTGCCGATACACGAGTTACAACCTCTCACGGTCAGTCATTATCTGGTAAGGGAGACTGGCGAAATCATTCCGTCGTCCAGGGTCACTCCTATGGATCACTCGTACTATGTCTCGGATAGTCATGATCGCAGTCGTGTTTATATGCACGCCGCTCTCATTCCTGCAGAGATCACACCACATCAGATCGAGATAGTACGGAATCAAGTCCGCGGAGCACAGATCGAAGAAATCATCCGGACGCTCATTCGAACGGACGGCGATGTCATCCATTCCGTACTGGGACTAAGAGAGGTTATTGGAAATGAAAACATTCCTACTCGAGCCACATTCGGCGGACTGCGTCGAGGATTCCTTGTGCCAACGCAACCTTCCGTGCGAGATAATCCTGTTCCACATCCTCAACAATCATTGAACGTAGAGCTCATTCGGTCGTCGGCCGGAGGTGATCGTGTGTTCGTTCGTGATATTCCCACTGACGGCATGGAAATTAAGGCTAAGGACCTTCGAGTGAATGAGCGATACTGTCCGGATCTGTACAAGTCCAGAGAGTGTCCGAAGATCAATCTCATAGGAACGAACGATCAGCTCGTGAACAGCGACTCAATACGACGAGTCATTCGTAAATTTCCCGGAGTGACCATGAACTCTCTTCATGACTATCGAATGTTCAACGAAACGTTCACCTTCTTCAGGGCTGTGGGAGCTCCTGAAGATTGGGAGGACGTTTACGGTGAATCGTTCGCCACTCGCTCACACGTCTACGCCTTCGTTCAACCCGGTCATCCCGAAAGCATGAAGTGGTACAGTAGCGAAGAACTTGTACAAAGTTTCTTACAACATGAGGAATTCGTGGATCCGGGTTCCAGAGAGAAGAAGTATTTCACCGACCTTCAGATGAATCGATTGCTTCACCTCACACGGAATCTGGATGAAGTCCTCTACGAAACGATCGCTCCACTCATTACCGGGCATGAACGAATTCACAACCGCATGCGCGCTCTTTCTGAACTGCCCGAATTTCAAGATCTCCTCAAGTCAGTATTGGAAGTGGGAATGTGGATGAGAGGTTGGTACGGTGAAGGTTCGTATCCTCTCACTTCTGGAGAAACTTACAAGCAAGTGGACGATCTCGGACTGATGAGACATCTCAATAAACTACGAACGAAGCTGGAGGGAGAATGGAGTCAGTTCTCTCAACTGCGCTTGATGGATCGAGAGCGAGGATGGCACTACACTCCGGAAGATCTACTCTATCGAATTAAGTTGGTTGAAGCGGGAGAAGTGTGCATCAGAATGACCAGTAATGTATTGGTGGAGACCGCCTGGTACTATTACGATTCGTTCTACAACCATCGACCGTTCGAACTATCGTCACTTCGTAACATCTCATAAAAAAAAAGCAACTCGGCTCCGATCGAGCGAAGTTGCAGGGAACTTTCGTGTGCAATTAATTTCGCTTGATACAACTAGACCACGAACGTATGAAAGACGAAGCATTTTACAGACGCACCTGGTGGGAAATGCACACGAAAGGAGCTCAAGTTCTAAGAAAACAACTCAGTCATCGTGACTTTTGTTACTGGATTCGAGGAGTGCCCGACAGACTTCCTTGTTCCGTCTGCGCCAACCACGCCCGTCAGTACATTGGGAAACATCCTCCAGAGAAAGACAGCAACAGTCTGCGTTGGAGTGTAATGTTTCACAACACCGTAAATTCGAGGACGAAAAAGCCCCAATACCCGTACGAACTCGCTCTACGGACGTACTAACCGACTTTCTTCGAGTTTGAAACTCGAAGAAATCTACTTGAACGAAAGGAAGAGGTCGCATGAACCAATACTACAAAGATCTCTGGGCTAAGATTCATAAAGATGCTATCGCCGCAGACTCTGACCAAAAGAAAGCAGACTATTGCGCTTGGATTCACACACTACCTACTAGTATTAAGTGCCCTCGTTGTCGAACGCACCTTATGCAATACCTTCAAACGAACCCTCCGGATCCGAAAGGAGATTTGTTCTTGTGGTCGTGGACGTTGCACAATTCTGTCTCTAGACGAATAGGTAAAGTAGAGTTTCGTTACGAAACTGCAGCGAATATATGGGGAGCACCACAGCTAAAGTAAGGTGCACGAGTCCCAAAAGTCTTTCTTCTTTTTCTTCTTCTGTGGTTGCTCTACAGTAACGATGGGTTCTTGAGGCGGAGGTGTCCACTGATAAAGTGGATTCTGGGGGACAGGCTGGGTGTAATAGTATTGGAGAGGTGTATTTTCAGGAACCGTATAATAGTAGTAGACCGGTTCGTTCGGAAGAGTGTAGTAGGCACTCTGAGCCATTTTAAGATTACATATTATTTCTTATAACGATCGTTCCTATTCTTCAGATAGGAACGTCAACGATGATATGTTCCAGTCCCAGATAGATCAACAAGTCGTCAAAGACGTCGAAGAAAGTCTCTAGAGTGGCTCTGTAAGCTGCATCGCGATCGTCCATCGGACAGAGCAAATCGACAAGACCGAAATCTACAACCCAGAACTGTCCTTCTTCCGAGATAATTATGTTGTTGGGTGTCAGGTCGCGCTGGTAGACACCAGCATCGATCAGAGCGCGGGCGGCTCGTCGAGCTGACTGGGCGACGCTCAGGTAATTCTCTCGACTGGGAAACTTCTGAATCCACTCTCCCAGAGTGGTACCGAACACTCTCTGCATCTCAATGGTGTCGTCGTGCAGAGAATACACCTGGGGGACCCATTGGTAACCAGTCCTGGCTCTGACCATAGCGTGGACCTCTCTGGCTGCAGCAACGTTGAGCGGTTCATCCATTTCATCAGACGTGATCCGCTTGACCACTCGAGTGGGGAAGTATGTCACGATGGAGTTTGCACCTTGCATCTTTCTAAAGGGTGTAGATTATTTTCACAGCCACTCAAAACATGCAATCTGTTGCTTTCTACTGCATAAACTTGAAAGAGCGTCACGATCGGAAGCGATCGGTTCGAAGATTGTTCAGAAGACTGGGCCTCAAGGTGCACTGGTGGACTGTGGACAGACATCCTGAGGGAGGTCGATGGGGTTGTTTCGAGTCTCACGTGTGCATTTGGGCGCACAGTCATGCTGACATCACGGTAATCTTCGAGGACGACGTGCAGTTCGAAGGTTCGAAAGAGCAATTCAGAAGTTTGTTGAAGGAAGCCGTATTGCTGTCTCGAGACTACGATACAATTCACCTAGGAAACGTTCCGGTAAGTCTCGGACGGACGGTCTCACTCAACTTCTCTGAAGGAACGTTCGTGACGCTTTCGTGTTATTTAGGTCGAACTAGTAGATTGAAAAGCCTCATTCCGAAAGTGTTGTCTTACTGGGGATTGCACTTGGACACAGTATTGTCGACAGTGGCTCAGCAAGCGGGATCTCTGAACGCTTCAATGCATCAAGACTTCCGAGACAGCAACAATCCGTGGACTGACAACATTCCTATAGTTTCACTACTGGAGGTCGATCGGTACTTTCGAGAAAGTCTACAAAAAGACTCAAAAGCGTTGTTGCGAATTCCGAGTTGGATCTGGTTTCTGGTGATGAGAGCGTCTCTGGCACTAGGAGTGTTCCAAGGTGGATTGATAGGCTACAGTCCAGAGTTTCGAGACAGACGAGTGTGAATTCTGCTTCGATCAGAAGGAGAATTAAAAGTCACGAGCGCTACCGATGAAGTTGACAATACCGCCGTAGCGGTAATCCATCTTCTTTTTGATAAAACGACGCTTGAGCTCAATCGTCAGTACGATGGTTTTGGGATCCATTTGAGTAACGTTGATGACTTGAGCAACGTACCGGCCGGTGTCCACACGCATATGGTAGAACTTCGATGGTAGAATGTGTTCATCTGAAATAACAGGCAAATGAACGCGCGTAGACTTCTGATACCAAAATCTTGTACGTCCTTTGATATACGCCCAGACCTTATCGGCCGAACCCGTGTAGATATAAGGAGTGGCTTGTAATGTTTGCTTTGCCCCCATACGTCCTTTATACAGTGAGAAAATTTATTCGAGAGTAGGGCGAACGTACAACTCCTTTCGTGATTTAGAAAGAACCACTTGGTAGAGTTGACATTGGCGTGATCTGAAGACTCCCGCACACATCAGCAAGTAATACTCCCACATTCTCTGAAATTCAGATGAAAGTGGTTCACTTCCGCTAGCCCGTCGCTGAGCGTTGATCGCGTTGATGCGTTTCTTGAAGTTTCGGTGCCAGTACATCAAGGTTCGATCGTACTGTGGACCGAAATTGTGCACGTCTTCGATGACGAAAGATCCCTCGGTGGCACTGGCGATTTGTGCCAAGGACGGCAGAGTGGAGTTCGGGAAGATGTACTTAGTGATCCAAGGATCTCCAGTGATGGTGCTAGGAATCTTACCGATGGTGTGCAGCAAGAACAATCCTCCTGGCTTGAGCAAACTGTGACAGATCTGCATGAACTCTGAGTAATTTTCTGGATTGACGTGCTCGAACATACCGACGCTGACGATGGCATCGTATCGATAACTCGGTTTCCACTCTCGATAGTCCGTCAGAAAGAATTTCACTCTATCAGAACCGTTGTGCTCCGTACAGTAATCTATCTGTTCCTTTGAAATGGTGATACCGTCCACCCGAATTGTGGGATTTTCACGAGCCAGATGCGCAGCCAGCTCACCCCATCCACATCCGATGTCCAAAATGCGACCGTCGTTCGAAGGAAGACTGGGCTTCACCTTCAAGTTGACCAACTGCATCTTGTTCTTCTGAGCCTGAACGAGTGATTCGTCTTCACTAGTGAAGTAGGCACACGAGTACACCATCGTGTCTAGCATTTCTTTGTACAATTCATTACCCAAATCGTAGTGTTGTAGTGCGACCACCTTCGAGGCATCCAAACTGTAATTGGGGAAGACCTTACGATAGAGCCAGTTCATTCCCAGCTTGAGACGGAGCGACCACGATGTCTTCTTCAGTTCATCACCTAGTTTGGCCGAGCTGACTATTTCAGAAAGTCGATCGATGCTCGTGTTCTTGGGATCCCACCAACCCTCTACGTAAGACTCTCCTAAAGCCAAACTACCTCCGGTGAGCAAACGATCCCAGAACCGAGGATCGTGTACTTCGACGTCTCGATCGAGATCGATCCCGGCCTTCTGGGCCAAACTTTTGATGAGCTCTTCCGATGACATTGTTGATCGGAAGAGTGGTTACCTTTAAGGTAGCATGTGACCAATTCTACTGAGAGCACAACTCATCGAGTGGAAGTGTGAGTGCAATTCTATGTTACAGATAATTTTATGAATCGTTCTACGCATGTAGAACGATGAAACGTTCATTGAACGTACACCTTCTCGAGCTGGGACAGGTAATGAGCGTGTCCGGGCTCCAGCACTTTCCTCAGTCTGAGTTCTTCCAGTCTGGCCTGGTACTCTTCGAACGTACCCGAGTGCGGCTCGATTATTTTTCGCAATCGACCCAGTTCGAGTGTGTGTTTCAGACAGAACACACCGTTGTAAGCAGAGATGAGATCGTGATGTTCCTTGCATCCGTAAGCGTCGCACAGACGTCTGCCTTGTACATCGAACAATTGTAAACACGGGGTACTGTACACAACACTCTGATCGAAAAAGTTGTACACAGGGACTTTCGGAGGGTTGTGCCAGTGGTACCTGCAAAACATTTTATCGTTTTTCGGAACCAGTCCGGAACGTTTGTTGCAGCTCTGAACACTGCACCGATTATTTCCGTTCTTATACTTCATCGTGATGTAATGTGCACATCACAATCGGCAAGTTCAAGATCAATTTTAAACGATGGTATGCCATTAGAAATGTCGATTGCGGAGACCATCGTCTATTGTTCTAGTGCTCTTTTTTATTTAATAGTGCAGGTTCCCGTGCTGAAAATATTACCTCCTCTTTATTTATGGACAGAGCGTGGTACTCACCCTGGTTTACTCTTCGCAGCATTGGGTGATCTACTTCTAGAACTGGATGGTGACACTGCTTTAGTACTAGGAATAGGAGCGTTCGGATGCTTTCAGATTTGTTTCGTTCTGAGCTTTCCTTTCGTTCGACACGAAGATTTGACCGTTTTCAAGTTGTGTGCGGGCGTCTCCGTGTCAATCTTCGCTCTGAGTTACATTCTCGGAACGATGGTCATTCCGATAGTGGCATACGCTTTGCTCAGTTCTTACTTTCTTCATTCGGTTCTACAACAACAGACAGAAGTTGCAGTAGGCGGGGTTCTTTTCGTGATATCCGATCTGGTAGTGTTGACGGAAATAATTCTAACTAAACTAGGCTGGCATCCGTGGGAGTGCGGTATTCTGTTGTACTGGATAGCTCTGTATTACCTAAGCCATCGATCGAGCGATTCTCCGAAGGAGTTAGGGTCGACTTGATAAATGTCCACTTCGGTAGATCGCTCTATCACAGAATACAACTGGGGACTCATTATTTTGAAGTCTATCGCTCGTAGAACCTTAGCTTCGGACGTCCTGAGTTCGTGACCTGAAAATCCCAAACGTTCAGGAGTCAAGGTTAAATTCTCATTGTAAACGGTCGCCAACGACAACGCAGCTATCGAATCTATCATTTGAAGGTCGGAGGTCGTCTCCGCATATCGAGTGTAGATGTCCAATCCGATCAGTATTGACGACTTCGACAGGTTCAGAATTGCACCAATCTTCAAAATATTGTTGATTCCTGGATAGTGAGCTCTTCTGGCTGTATCGGTTACCGATGTTATAGGAAAAGTGTCCGAGAGCGACAAGAGTCGCCCGGCACTAGGACGATGGTCTGGATTGAGAACGAGCGTAGCACGAAGCATCTCCCAGTCAGTGTTCAGACTTCCTCGAACGGTTCCCGTTCGTATTTGAGTTGTCAACTCCTCGGTAGACGAAGCAGTAGTGGTGGACTTATTGTAAAGTGAATCTAGTACGGCTCTAGGATACCTTCCTGACAGCACCGGACGTAGTTGAATGAATTCCAAGACAGTCACGCCCACTGCCCAAACGTCGCCCACTGACAAATCGAAAGATCGACGATCGCGCTCTGCCAAAAACTCAGGTGGTCTGTACCACAAACTGTAGAGTGGTCCGGTCGGAACTTCGTTCGGAAAATACAATTGCGCCAGACCGAAATCTGTTAATTTGAAAGTGGGACCGTCCAACATCACCAGAACGTTTTGTGGTTTGATGTCGAAGTGACTGATGTGCGCTGACGCCATCACCGTTAGAGCACGCAGTAATGTATTCAACAGAACAGGGGCCAACCGCTCTCTGATCTGAGCAGGTGTGTTCAAGGTGAATTCGTAAAGATTTTGGTCGGCCACTTCCATTATCGTAGCGATGGTCGGATTGATAGCAGACGTGTTCCATTGCACTCCGATGACTTGAATTATTTCCGGAACGCCTCTCAGTCGAATGAGTCGATCGATGTCCAACAGTACGTTCTGCTCAGGCCCATTTTCGACTTCTCGAGCCCACTTGACCGCATACCGCCTTCCACTAGCATCGATCATCAAATGAACTGCTCCGTGCACTCCAGTTCCTAGTACTTTGACACTATTCATGGCTTCCACTGAGCAGTGGTTACAATTCAATGTCAATTTTATAAACTGTCGCTTCGTTTATGAAGCAACAGTACTATACCTCAATGATTCTCCAAAAATTGCAGAGCGTTCTTGAACTCTTCATTGATTTCCTCACAGGCGCGATCGAGACAGAAATTCACACCATCGTCCGAGGAATTCTTCTGACGACACGAATTCACCGTTTCATTGAACATGTTCCACAATCCGTTCACGAACACAAAGGCACGGATGCGATCGTCGTCGATCTTGATACCGTGACGACAGCACTTCATGTAAGAAGTGATGGCGGGCCATTCGGTAGATGAAGTCTCCGGAGCCTTCTTCGAAGCATCGACGGAAGACTTTCCGAGAATAGCGGGAAGGACAGACGTCAGAAGAGGAATGTACTTGTCGAACGAGTCAGCAGAAGAATCCTCCGTCTTGTCGCAGGCTGACTTGATCTTACTCATGACCTCATCGAACTGAGGAGAGCTCATCAACGCATTCAGAATGGGACCGCACAATTTCTTCAGTTCGTCCTCTTCTGTGGGCTCATTACACTCACCTTCGTGACAGGACCAACCCTCACTGTCACTTCCTGCGTCCCACTGGTCGTCGGAAGCTTCGACCTTCGAGCCGGGACTGCTCGGACGCTTCTTCGATGCATCGAAAGAGGGCAATCCCTTCGTCAGAGCGTTTTCGATTATGTTCTTCAACCCGGCAGGGATCTTGCCTGGATCGACAGAATAAAACGAAGGAACCTCTTTTTCGCAATTGTTTCCGCACTCTTTTTGATCACAACTCATCTTTGCAAATGATTTCGAAACCTTTTTATGGGGTCGACTTCGTTTAAGTCTGTATCTGAGCTGAATACATCAATAGTGTTACAATTGTATCGCAGGTCTACCTTACTCATAATGAGAGAATCGACTGAGTCCGTTCGAAGATCGAGACGAATACCACCCCAACTCCGACGATTAGTTTGGGAAAATTACATGCCTAATCCCAGAGAAGCTTACGGTCCGTGCCTAGTTTGCACTCGAGAGATACACTTGTTGGACTTCGAATGCGGACACGTGAAAAGTCATGCCGACGGTGGAACCATCACCGTAGACAACCTCAGACCGATATGCAGTTCGTGTAACAAAAGCATGGGTTCTAAGAATTTGTTCGAATACAAAGCGAAATACTTTCCCAACAAAGTAGAGATCGCAGCGGACAGCGATGAACAAGTCGACGAGTTGAGTCGTCGAATCGAACGCATGAACTTGTCCGATTCTGAGGAGAACCAAGGCTGTGTGCACGTGCTGCTGAAGGGAAAGCGAAAAGGACAAAATTGTGGTCGTGAAGTTGACCCCGAATCGCTCTACTGTCCACCTCACACCAAGAAGCACGCCAAGAAGAACAAGAAGAAGTGAACATCTCTGGATCAGAGGTCAGAAAAGTATTTTGACCATTGTACATAGTAAGCTCTATCCTACAATTTTCGATCTGTACAGATCAAAAATTAGTGTAGCGGTGGGAAGATTTCGTTAGTGACGGGGTTCCAGAGCACTCGAGCGAGCGCCGAACGACCGTCCGTATAAAACAAAGTGATGATTCGATGTGGATCGGTCGCTGGTCCTGCCCAAGGTTGCAATAACGGATCGATGTCGTACCGCTGGACTGCTCCGTTCTGAAACGATCTTACAACTTCTTCGAAGCTCACGAACGGTGTGGACAGTCCGTGCACAACGATAGATTCAGGTAGGGTGACTGGCAAGCCGTACAATCTCTTGAGAAGAGCAGTGTACGACTCCTCGAAGAGTGAATCGGTCGAAGAATTCTCTTCTGGTTCTGGCATCTCTTCGTCGAAGTTCAATCTGCGCCTTACGTTGGTGAATGCTATTTCAGGGTTGGGAAGGTTGACCGGCCCTAGCCGAGTGCCCGTCACTGCATCATACAAACTTCCACCTCGATTCATCGTGTCGACCAAACGATTGAACCATTCTTGGTCGAATCCGGTCAAGCGAAGGGGCGGATTCGGATATCTAAATTGCCGTACGTCCGTGATAGGAGACGGGTCCGCATTGTTTGCATCCAAAGCTCTGCCACTGTAAAGACTGTACAGCAGATTGGATCTGGGTCCAGTTTGCAGTACGTATCTTCCATTCTGAGTTTCTACGTAGACAGGCTCACTTTCGTGTCGACGAGAATCTGACAAATCGATAATGGATGTTAAATTCCTACTACTAGCCGGAAAACGTATGTGTTCCATAGTTACAGCATCGATGAGATCACCTTCTGGGTCTACGTAGTACAGTTCGTTATCGTGCTCATCGATGTAAAGAGTGTTCTGATTGTACCTGGGAGGAAGCTGAGGCACAGGACCCACGTTGGGAAGCTCTTCGGACATTTTACAGTACTGCGATTAATTAATCGCAATATCTTTTTGTCAATATTTCATGTGCACTCTTCGCTGATGAAGGTTGGCTGAATTTAGTTCGTTTTAATTTTAATCTATAAAAGACCAGCTATGTCCAGTCCTTGTCGTTGTAAACAACGTTGCGAAATACAGAAGAACTGTTGTCCTAACGTTCTTCTAAGAGGACCTCCGGGTCCTCAAGGACCTCAAGGTCCTCAAGGGCCTTCAGGTTCCGCAGGAATAACTGCATCGGACGGCTCACCTTCTTTGGTCATTACACGTTTCTTCGGATTAGGAGTTAGTGGGGTGTCACCCGAGGGTGTTGCTTTCCAAGTCGCTGCCGATTGTCTAGTTACCGAAATTTGTGCTTCAGTGTTCGCTGGTGGTCCCATCGGACCTGTAACAGTTACTCTTTTCTTAAGTCGACCTGTCGGTAACAATGTTCCTCCGCTCGCTGCCACTTCAGTTGATGTTGTCGTTCCAGGTACTACCAGTGGATCGTTCAACTGTGAAGTTTTAGCAGTACCCTTCCAACTATTACGGGGTGACCTCATTGCCTTCCGAGCGACAAGCACGATATTGGCTTCGTACCGGGCCACCGCATCACTTCAATGCTCTTAATGAGATTACATCTCTTTGAAGTTACTTAGGAGGATTGATCTTGTTCGTCTTCGGGTCGTAGTCGGCTCGTACGTGATAAATATCACCGTTCTTACCGTAGAAGGTGAGCAATCGATTGTTCGATCGATGAGAACCGGCGTATGCCTGTAGCATGGGGTTGAGTTCGAATCGTTCCATCTGACCCTCTCCCATCTTCTTCATGATTTCATCCACCGAAATGACTGGAGCGAGCTGGCCGTTCACAGGAATTTGTTGAGGTAGATCTACCGGATAGATCTTGTAATTGCGTCTGTTCATGGCTTGCACGATAGATTTAAGTTCTTCGATTTCCTGACGCAAGGCTGTGATCTGAGCATCAGACACTCCTTGAACCACAATCGGAGCGGGTTCGAGTGTCTTTCGGGGAGTGGATGTTTTGGTCATACGAGGACTGGGCGATCGAGGGCCTGGGGTGGGGGCGGATTCAGTCTGTGGTGGTTTGATTTCAACTGCAGGTGTGCGACTGGCCTTGATGAACGTGTTGACTGAAGTTTGATTCGGTTCGTCTAGTGAAACGGGAGTCAGCTCTGGATTTCCCACCTCATTCAAATCTAAATCAGGAACTGCGATTACAGAAGTCGCCGTCACCGAAGAACGATCCGGACGAGCAGATGTTCCGTCTGATCTGAGCAACCGATCGCTGTTGGTAGGTGCGTACAATATTTCAAACTCGCCGTTCTTGTAGCACACTACTAGTGGCTTGACACCAAATTTAGGAGTGACCAATCCATCGATCTCCGTGAAAGATTCCATTTGCGGATCGGATGCCAGTTGTAGAGAACCAGCATTGTAGATGAAAACGGTGTCTCCTAACGCCGGATTGTCCAACGAATACACAACGATTCCTTCCGGCCGGATGAAGAAACTTCGAAGGTCTGACATTTACTGATCTTTTCTCAGCTTTAAGACTGGGAAAAGTGTAGGTCTTACGACGTAGCGTGCAACGCATCAAGTGTGCGCTCAATTAAAGTCGTTGCTGGTAGTACCCCTGTAGTACGTACCGTACAATCGAAAGTGGTGACATTATTCAATTCTGAAGGATAACAGAACGCACTGATCGGTGACCATTTTGCATGCTGTGCGCCTGTACCTGTTTCTACAGTTGCTCGTATGTTGAGTCTTCGTTCGGGGCCTAGTTTGCAAATGATTATGCCGGAAACGGTTGCTCCTTTGAGTGAATCACTGGTCACCACTGCAGGGCCCTCGACGATCAACGAGAAGACGTCTCCGGGCTCACCTCTTACAGGAACGAGCTGTATTCTGTCAGACAGTTGTTCGTCGGACAATTCGGATCCGTTCTCGAAGATCTCGACCGAGTTCACTGCGGAAGTAGACACTGCACTCATCATGATTCGCCTCAGCCGATTGAGGACTTGAAGGTTAGGACAGATCACTTTGAATGAAATTTCCGTGCCTCTCTCAACCACTTCCTGTATTGTAGTCTGCATGGACAGGATTGTCCCTGAGCGGAACTTCCGTTATTACAGAGCAGTTATCAGCAAGACTCGAGATTTTGAGATTGGCACCTCCCCAATGCGATAACCCATTCAGTGTTAGTCGAAGCAGAAGGAGACAAGTTCACGTTACGGTCGAAGTACGGAGCTATGTACTTTCCGTTCGTAGACAGTCGGTAAACGCGTCCGTCTCTCATAGGACCCTCTAACATGAAAGCAGTAGCTTGGTTCAGCGGACCTAGACTGAGTCGATCGTTCGATGCAGTGAGCCATCGACCGCTCTCGTTATGAACGATTAGTACACCTCCAGGACTCGGAGATAAACTCCAGGCTTGCGCGTTGGAGTTTTCTAATTGTAGTAATGTTAATTCATTTCCTGCCGGACTCATTACTCCATCCGAGTTACTAATCTGTCTGACTTTGAGATTGCCGGGGAGGAATCCGTAAAAGTAGACAGGTTGTTGAGGAAGACGTTCTGTGGTGGAAGGGAGGAAGACTTGCTGAGGAGCCGGAGTGGGACGCATGTAGAGTGCTACTATCCAAACGCTCAAGACTACAACAATAATTAGTAATAGTACTATTGTTATCCATAGTGGAGATGATGATGTCTGCATTCTTTCTGAGGTCTAGAAAAAGTTATAAAAAAAGTAGGTATCTGTAAAATGGCTACCGAACTTTCGTCATTAATTACTAAACTTAGGACGTATCAACCAATAGGTAATGAATTGAGACCGTCTGCCCTAAGTTTCATTATAGACTATCACAGATTCATATCGACATTGGAAAATATAGAGCAAATGGTGGGCCTGAAATCTGTAAAAGCACAGGTGGCCGATCAAGTTAAAAGTTTCATTGTGAACTATCGAAGGTTCGGTAAGCCTACCAACGGAGAACTCCTCCACACTCTTGTTTACGGTTCTCCAGGGTGTGGTAAAACCCAATTAGGACAGCATCTTGCCGAATTGTGGACTGTGAGCGGATGTCTTTCGCAAGACGGAACCTCTCGAACGAAACTTCAACCTACCCAAGACAATGAAAAGATTACTCTACGACAGAATTTAGCCATGAAAGAATCTCAACTGTTGCAATGTCAGGAGCGTATTCGCACCATCGGTACTAACATCAATAACGTTCTCACACAGTTCAACAATGTTCGTAAGAAAGTCAAGGCCCGTGTGGACACTGATGAGTTGAGGGTTCAAGCCAAGTTCCAGAAAATAAAGGAAGAGCTACGAGAACTTCAAGGAATGAATGTTTCTGAAACACGAATGGACGTTCTACCGGTGACTGTTCCCCGAATTCCGGGAGTAAAGTCTGTGTTTGGTAACGCTCATCCTCCTCTATTACCTCAGGTCCCGGATAAACTCGACTTCTTATTCAGCCAACTTCCCGTTCTAATGCAGGATCTGTCCGTGAAGAAGGAAACACCTCCTCAGGAGAAGAACGGTCAGGCTAAATTCATCAGAGTGACTCGAGGTGATCTTATTGGAAAGTATCAAGGACACACCACTGCAAAGGTTAGAGAATTACTCACTCAGTACGTGGGCGGAGTCATCATGATCGATGAAGCGTACAATTTGTGCACTTCCGGTCAAGATGATTTCGGTAAAGAGGCCCTCACAGAAATCAACAACTACATGACAACGTATCCGGAGCGCATAGTTTTCATTTTCGCCGGATACCGAAAGGACATGGAAGAAACTGTTCTGAAACATCAGCCCGGACTCGCCCGTAGGTTCAATTGGACTTTCGAGATATCCGAGTACACCTCAGATGAACTCAACACAATCTTCCGTCAACAACTCAAGAAAGCTTTGTCCGCTGAGGCACAGATGAGTGACGAAACCGTAGCCGAGATCAGCAGTATATTCGAGAATGACAAGAGTAAGTTTCCGTATTTCGGTGGTGATACCGAAAGATTGTGCACTTCACTCAAGGACGTAGTGAACAGTTGTCATTGGCACTCCGCACTGAACGACACCATGAGCGCTTCTGACTACAACGATTTGTTCGTAACGATAACCACTCAGCACGTCAAAGACGCTTACAAGAAGTATCTAGATAATTCCATCAAACAACGAGAGGAGGATCGAAAGAAGAAGGAAGCAGAGGAAGAGAAGAAGAGCTTCGACAAGATCTCACACATGTACGCGTAGCGTGTTAGTTGTAACAAGATTCTCTTAGAGTACGCTCGACACTCCTATTCGAACGTACCGTAAACTTGAAAATTGACTCACTCATCTATTAGATACGTGAGCGTACAGCCATGTACGTACAGACTTACAGTAATTATCCGTCTGCTGAGGTCAGTAGTGCCTTTCAGAAGAGTGTTCGTCGAGGACATCTCGACGCCATTCATTGGGCCTTAGAACTGTACTGGACGGATCAGCCGCGCAGAACGAACATTTGGAATCGTTTGTTGGTGACTTCCGTCGAAGACATCGGTCCGGCCAATCCTGAACTGATCCTGCACGTGATCGCGTTGTGTGCGACCGATCCTTCCTCACAAGAATGGACTGAGGGTAACAGTACCTCTCTGGCTCGAGCGGTAGAACTCTGCGTGAAGTCGCAAAAATGTCGGTTGAACGACTTACTTGCCGGAAGGTACGACTACAGCAGAGGTGTTCCTCCACAAATGGCTCACATTGATCCGAAAGTGGCCGCTGAAGCGCTCAAGCAAGCTTTGAAAGATAAGCGGATTGAATCGGCTCTCTGTTGGGCGGAGTACTTGTGGCGCACTCCGCATAAGATCGGAAACAAACGGGCAGGATGGTTGTTGTGGGAGGCCTTGGATGTTTGTACCGGGCTGGCTAAGGAACTGCGTCCCACCCTTGAGATATTAGGAATGAGTCCGAATTGGCGTTGGCAGGAGAAGACCCGTCTGCTCTGGATCCACCTCATCGTCTGTCAATGTTTCGAGCTCAATCGTCCCTCGCTTCCCAATCGAATGCCCATCGATGAACTATTGGAGACTATCGAGTGGACCCGGTGCAAAGGAGTTCATCCTTCCGTGCCCGATTACGCAATTGACAAACACACGCTCCGTGGAAAGGCGATGGGTCGAGGCACGGAACACTTCATGAAGGAGGGTTCCGTGATAACCAACACCGTTCCAGAGTTGGAGGCCTTGCAAGGAATGATGGGCTTGGTCTAATTCATTTCGTTCAATCGAACGAAATGCTCAACAGTCTTCTCCCGTGGATGTGAGCGTGAGAGAGTCACGCTCAACTACAATCAAGCTCGAAAGCTCTTTCCAGTCCAGCTGGAATCCTACAGAATTCTTCTTCAATTCATGCATGAATTCTTCCTTCGTATTGCTCACGGTCAGACGCAAGCCGCTCGAAATGATGACCGCTCCAGATTCGATCAGGACATCTCTCAATTGTCTGTCGTTTTTAAATCGATGATACAGTATGCGTTTGACAGATCGAGGATGAGGTCCGTCGTCGGAGACCATCCTCTGAAGCACGGACAATCGATCCCCTAGAAAGTCAACTAACGATGTTTGGATCTGATTCATTCTGGGAGCATGAGGCTCACTCATTACTTGTACGAAGGCGTCGGTCTGTCGTTCGTCACATTCGAACACTCTTCGCATGATGGTCAGGTACAATATCAAACCACGACGTATCCAATGTGGAACGTGGAGTTGAGCCATCACACACTTCAAATAGGCTTGGTAATATCCTGGATTGAGTACCTCGTCCTTCTGATCGTCAGTCAGATTCATATTAGATTGCCTCATGAGCGACGAAAGGATCTACAACGTCAATTGCAAAAATATTCCTAGTATAATAAAGATGGACCCTCTGTCTGTTCGCAACGTGGCTCGCCAGAACAATCTTTACTTCACCCTCAACGACGGTGGTTGGGTTTCACCACAAGAGTTAGAAAACTTCTGCTCGGTCAATCCGCAAATCATGGTTTCGGACGAACTTCGGGCCGTGGGTGACTACTATCAACTCATCGATCTCGCACATGCTATGGGCTATTCACGTCCTGACGGTTCACGAGACGACTTCTGGTTTCAGAAGTTGGCTCTGAGAAGACCGTGCGCCTCTCGTGCTCCCGTTCGTCAAGGTAAGGGATGCGGCTGCGGCGGTCACTGAGTCACCATTTTGATGACTCCGTCCTCATCGAAGTAGAATCCTAATAAGTATCTCGGTAACTCCGGATCGCTCTCGTGCAACTCGATCAAGTCGTGCGCCAGCAGTTTCATGACAGTCTCAGCATCACGAATTCCCTGTTCCGTCAGTTCATTCACCTGATCAGCTTGCATTTTCAAAAAGTCTTGGTACGATCCGTTGAAGTCGTGGTTCGGGATGACCTCAGTTCTCCACAAACGTTCGTCGATGGTAACGGTGATGAACTCGAGGATGTCCTGACGTTTCCTCAGCAGATCGAAATAGTACTCACGAGGGTTTCGAATACAGCTGAAGTCTTGCGCTAGGAAGTCCTGTCGCAGCTTCTCGATCCACAGATCGGAACCGGAACAGACTTGAGCCACCCACGAATGAGTCTGACAAGCATTGAGCAAGTCCTGTAAGGGAAGTTGGGCTAACTGTTGCACTAAGAGTTCGGCCGGTTGATCCGTGAAATTCATCTTTCACAGTAGTGTCATAAACTTTTACATTTCGTTCTACAATAGAGAGAAATGTGTTGGACCGCACAAGTGTCCGTCGGCTTCGGTTTAGTGCACCTATTAGGGTTCGCACTGACCGAACGAAAGAGTTATCGAACGTTTACTGCTTTTTATGCACTAATGGAGTTTTACCAGGCCTTCCAGTGGATCTGGGGTGATGTGCACTCGTGTACTGATTGGAATTCTCAAGTCACAGTCGTTGCCTACGGCTTGATCTGGTTTCAGCCTTGGTTGTACGTGATCATGGGTGAGGCAGAGGGACTCAGACTACAATACGCCAAGCTCGCCTCAATGACCACTTACATTTGGAGTCTGTTCACTCTCGTACTGGGAATGCACAAGATTCCCACTTATTCTCTTCCTAATTCTAGTTTCGGATCAGTAACATGTACTTCTGTTGGACCTCACGGACATCTCAATTGGACGTTTTCACCTATCACCATCGCGTACCAACCCACTCATTACGTTTACGTTCTGCTCATCGGAACGACCATGCTGTACTATCCTCCGCAACTCAATATCATCAAATGGGGTTGGCTCGGCACTTTGCTCATCTCACTTTATTCGGTAGGAACCGGAGCAGAACTGCCTGCGGTCTGGTGTTGGTCTAGTCTGCTGGTAAGTCTTCCTTTGATCATGACCAGTCTTAAGCAACGATGGTGTAATCGAAATGTTTAAAGTGAAGGTGGGTAATCGGAGGGTGCCGTACCGATGTGAGGAAATTGAACTGAGGCGGAACAATGGATCGTTCACCTTAGTAGAACGGGGACGGCCTCTCGTTTTACGATTCGCCATCAAACCCGATCGGGTGTCATGGACAGGGCGTATCGTTCACTTAAGGTCTACTGAACAACGAGTTCTGAATGCCATGACCGAGCTAGAGAGTCACATAGCGGCATTGTTACCCGAGCTGAAATTCAGCTTTCCCGAAGAATTCGTTTGCATCTGGATCAGAAAACATTCAGGCTTAGGAGTTCCGGAACCCGGACGACTGTGCGGAATGGTAGTGAAACCGGAGGTGATTGTATCAGAAAATCATTCTGCTAGTGTACGCTACATGGTGCATTCTATCAACTTTTAACAGTACGATTTCTTCAACCTCGAAGGTTGAAGAAATTGTAACATTATTAAGGCCAAATGTAGCCTTCGAACTGTCCGGTCCAGAGTGCTCGGAAATCATCCTTGTGTGCGTACCAAGGAGGTTCTCTCCGCTCCACTTCCTTGTGAATGAGCGCGCTCTTGTGATTGCGGAAGAGTTCTTCCGAGAAAGTCCAGGACGGTCGAACACAATCCTTGACGTTGTATCGTTTCATATTATTTTGGTAGCCACGAGCCACCCATTCGTCTATATGAGCGTCAATGTACGCTTTGAGAGCTGTGTCGAAGCCTAGCCACATCACGATCATGGATTGTGTTCGGATTTTCGTAGTGATGAGCTCCTCACCGGGAAGCAGACACAGCGACCAATGCCCTGACCAAACGATTTCTTGACGTTTTCCTTTGAGTTCGTAAACAATTTCACCGTTAGCTACGAGCTTGTTACCGCTCGCGGGTCGATGTGGAAGCGTTTGGCCCGAGTGATATTGAATGATTGTGTTCCCGCGGACGTGTAAAGCCACCATTCCCGAACGTTTGAAAGTGCCTACTACATGTGAAATCCATGCTGCACGTTGTTCTTTAGGCGTGTCACAATCCGAGGGGTACTGCGGAATGTTGAAGAAATCTGCCAGATAACGGTAGTGCTGGAGCACTATCAGGATCTGGTAAGCCTCTACACGTTGTTTACCCAGCCGCTGACGGTCCAATTGACCAGCAGACCGACGAAAGTCAGGATGAACTAAAAAAGTGTTGACCATTGCACGGGGGTGACTGATGATCGAGAGCACGATCGAAAATCAATTGTCCAACCCTAGATTGGTGATGACGAACCGCATCCACATATTAAAATCGTCCGGATGCGATCGCATTCGTTCGGTTAACTCAGATAGCGCAACCCATTTGACTGAACTAATCTCACTCTTGTCTGCTCTGAACCGACTTTCTGGATAAGGATGGATCAATCGAACTACGAATAAAGAACGATCACGACAGATGAAATCGTATCGAATGTGTTTCAAACACAATCCGGTCTCTTCTTCTAGTTCACGAAGCGCTCCGTCCCAATACTTTTCGTTCTTCAAGAGGTGTCCTTTCGGAACACCCCACTTTCGTGACGCTTGTTGCTTGACCATGATAATTTTCTGGTAGGAGTGATCGAGTACCGCGATGGCAGCGCGCTTTCTGGTGTCATCCGATTGAGACATACAAGTTACAATCGAACTCATTGAGTTTAAGAACTTCTGATCGAGCTCTTCAGTGGCACCTTGAAAAAAAAATCCAGCTCTATGCAAACAGATTATGGCGAATTTCGTTCAGAACGTTCAAGACACCTTTGCCAACCTTCTAGGCACTTCCAATGCAGTGTCTCAGCAGAATCAGCAACGTCCAGTTCTCATTCCCTGGGGCACTGATTCTTTTCCTCGTGACGGTTCCGGGAAGACTATCCAGATTGCTCCGGGACAACCCATCGAGTTCCGCCCCATCGACGGTCAATCCCACAATGTAGCCGAGGCTGTGATCGAGAAGACCGATTCGGAGCCCTCCGGTCGTCGTTGGATTCCTCACCCCCAACCCCAGCTCAATATGAACTACAAGACTCGTCGTCATTTCAATGAGACTCTCACCATTCAGCGTCCCGGACGTTATCACTTCGTTTGCCCGATCGATGGTCACCACCGTGTGATGCGTTTGACTGTTGATGTGGGTGATCAGCAGCAACAGAACCCTTTTCAGGGTCTCTTCGGTCAGCAACAGAACGGTCAGAACCCTCTTCAATCCCTCTTCGGCGGTCAGCAACAGCAAGACGGTCAGAACCCTTTCCAGGGTCTCTTCGGCGGTCAGCAGCAGAACGGTCAGAACCCTTTCCAGGGTCTCTTCGGTGGACTCTTCGGTGGTCAGAGTGCCTTTAGCACTGCCTCCCTCTTGAGGGGAACCGGAGCCGGTGAAGCCACTCTCCAGCGCAACGCTTCTGGCTTCGAGAATTTCTTCCAGAACCTCTTCGGGGGTCAGAACGCCGCCCAGAACGGTACCGAGAATGCCGCCCAGAACGCCGCTCAGAACGGTGGTCGGAACGGTGGTCGTTACGCCAACATCGCCTGGGACACTAACAACTTCCGTCAGCGCCGTCCTCGTCAGATGACCGTTCCTTCCGGCACCCATCTGAACTTTGAGTCTACCGACGGTGAGCTTCACGACGTCATGGAGACCGGTCCTGACTTCTCTCCATACAACGCTCGTCAGGTTGGCCAGAACCGTCCCGGACGTGAGCTCAGGACTAGCACCTACGTGACGGCCGAAGGACGTCCTCGTACTCGTTACTTCACTGACGCGAAACATCCTCACATGCGTCTCGTCTGCAACGTTCATCCGTACTAAGTGTATCTTTTGTCATCCTCACGGGATGTCAAAAAGGATTACTCGCTCAAAGAAAGACACAATGCACGTCTTTCACACTTGGTGTGACCTGATCACTTCGAATGTGTGGGATCGATGGGCACTCAAGTCCATCTTCTCCACGTATTTCCTACATTCGGCCATTTTGATGTACCCCATGAGCTCTATCCTGTACTTCGCAATGATGTTCTCGAAGGCGTATTTGGAGTCGTTCCAAATGAGACTTTCGGTAGTGCTAGGATTCGTCACTGTGGCGTACTCTTTGGGTATGTGGTACTCGCTCTTTTTGGTCGTGGTAGAGACGCTCGTTCGTTGTGCCGTCGTGTTCCTACCGATGACTTTGAGTAAATTACCCCTACGTCGCGATCATGTGGCCGAGACCGCTCTCCGACGACTGTCCCGGACGGCCTACACATTTCAGAGTCCTCGTCACGGGCTCGACCAGTGCGTAGAAATCTACTTGAATTTCCAGAGGGGAGATCAGTCCGAAGCTCTGACCGATGACGAATTCACCGCCGTGCAATCCTTTCTGACTGACTTACCGTTCACCTGTACCTCTCTGGGTTTCGACGGACCATTCTGGAATCCCAGGCTGACCGAAGCGTGTGTACTGTTCTCAGGAATTATACTGAGCTATCCGAACGTGAAGGTCAGGTGGGGGAGCACTCGTCCGGTTCCTCGAATGAAAGACTTGTGTCCGGTGTGCCGCGATCACCCCGAAGGCGGAGTGGAGCTTTCGTGCAAGCACCAGTTCTGCGTTGCGTGCATCGGAACGTGGCTGGACCAGCACAGCACGTGTCCTGTCTGTCGTAAAGAGATCTGAACCTTCATCCTGAGGATGAAGGTGTTTCATTGAATGAAGTGCTGACCGTACTTCTCTCTGAACCACGTAGGCACGTCCAGTTCTTCCGGATGATAAAGGTAATGTACGTTGTCTGCATGGCTCAGCAGTGAGCCCAGGCTGGATATCTTCGAAATGTTAATGCCGGACGAATGAATGTCCCGAAGGATCCTCACTTGATCCTCCCGGTCATTGACTGATGCGACCCCACCTATCACTGGCGATTCGTCAGACTGGGCCAGCTCATCTATTGAGTCTGTGAACTTTCGTTCGTTCCTCAGTTGCCGACTGTAGATACTGGCCGCTCGCTGCCTTTCGATCAGCCGTTCTACCTCTTCTAATTCATGTAGGAGGCAGTTTCGTTTCTCGATAAGAGCATGCATGATTGTCGGCGGAGCGCACTGGTCATTCACGAATCAGTTGTGGAGCCTGTCGTAAGGAAACAGGCACGTCTTGAAATGAAGGCGCTGACCCGGAAGCAGCTGCAGCGCAAGTGCAAGAAGTACCAACGACTGTACCCGTATCTCAACATCAAGCTGAACGCTCCGAACGCCATCCTGCGGGAGAAGTACGCACAGGCTCTGGCGAGAGAGCTGGTGGCCGGACTGAACGCGATAGAACTCAGTACGATAAGAGTGCTCCTCAATCGAAGCACGTCGGACGCCACGGACGAGTTCAACTCAATTTGAGCTCGGACAGGTTTGGCGGTGAGCTGGGGATGAATTCCGGATACCCGGAGGTGAGATTACGTTGTTTCCGGTCGAAGAAGTCGCCCCGTTGCAGTCTCTCTTGCAGCTGAGTCCGGACTGCTTCGTCTCTCTCACCGGGAGCTTCCCACAGGTCCAGATTTGCTCCCCGAGTGCTGGTGTAGTAGTACCTGGTGAAGGTCCTTCCGTCCGTCTGGTAGGTGATCCAGCCCACCTGGATGTCGTTGTGGTACGGCTCGGGGTCAGTCTCCGTGCGGTATCCCAGTAGTCTCAAGTACTCTAGGTGTTCGAACGGATGCCCGGCCTCAGCCGCACTGGGATCGAACTGTACCGGCTCGTTACTCACTTGGGGTAGCTCACAATCCGAACAAGTCGCAGCGTAGTACTCTCCGTTGGTGTAAAAGCACTTAGATCCAGTTTCTGCAATTCTGACGGCCTCGTTGAAACCGAAAAGCAATCTAAACTTAACTCTCTCTCGATCGATGTCGGACAGAATTCTCGCGAAGTGTTGAGAGATGTCTTGAGCCTGAATCCATCCGCACAATCCCACGTACAATGTTTGATTCTCCCAACGAAGAGAGAACTGGTAGTGTAGTGATTCTGCCAGTAAAAACGTAGCGTAAGCACCCTTCAAACAGTCTAGTCGATGGAAGGTGAACGGATACTCTTCGAACAGTACGATACTGTCCAACTGCTCTTGAGTGAGTTGTTCCGAACGCACTACCAAATAGTTACCCACGAAATCCAGAGTGACTGGATTCAAGTACTCGAGATCCTCGGCTTCTGCTAGAGGAAGGTCCCGAATGACCTGGTACGAGGAGTAGTTGTACAAACGACCGTCACGATAAGTGTACAATAAGATCTTCTCGGCCTCTTCTAGACTGACCGGAGCGAACACTAGGTAGAGTTGTTTCTGGCTCACATCGAAATCGTAAAGAGGGTACAGTCTGAGCTGATCCACACTCAGAGTAGAAGTCGAAACCAGTTGAGGCTCGTTAGTCCATTCGCCTTTGGTCACTTTAGCGGCAATGAGCTCTCTCAACGCTTCCGTTCGTTCGGTTTGATAGGTGTTCTCTCCTTTGATGTAATTCGCAATTACAGGAACGATCCAATTCTCATCGAAAGCGATGAGAGTGTTTCCGGAGAGTTCTTCGGAGGCGATCACACCGAAGTAATCGAAATTTACACGCTTCAGTCGATTCAAAGCTCTGGTGTCTTCGTTCCATCGATCGTGCAATCGCCCGGCCACCAAATGACAAGAACGGGAGCTGGTTGGAGACCGAATTCCTGTGTACTGTACCGACATTTTACTGGACGTCTAGTAAAAATTTCCCAGCGTCAAGGGAAAGACATGTACACAGCGATTCTGTTACGGACTGACCAGGGCAGCGTCCTGGACGAAATCGAAGAAAAGGTCATCATTCACCTTCCTCGAGGCAATTACACTCTGTACACAACTCTTCAAGATAACCTTCCGGAAACTATTCGATCGCAGCTAGTAAAGATAGTGTACGATACCGGAATCAGAAGTCCGATTAGAGCGGACCAACATTACCATTGGAATTTGGAAGATCTATCAACAGGAGGAGACGGATCCGTGCCTTCTCTTGACGGAGTGACAATTACTTGGCCAGAGGTCTCTCGTCATCTCATGGCAGTGAAGTCCAAGCTAGTGTACGCTCTCACCAGTCAACTGTCTTCAGACGGTTTGTACTTCTCACTTTCTAATCAGCCCAACTCAGTAGGAACTCAACGCGAGTTCTTGTACGAACTACGCTTCAATCAGATCACCTGCTTCGGTTTCGGTCCCCAGTTGTCGGAAGAGTTCTCTAGAGCAGTTCGTGAGCTCAATGTAGGTCCGCTTTTAGTTTCCACGTACACTTTGGACATTCTCAGTCCTACCGGCGAGAAATATCCTCGATGGCTCATCCGCGAACATCTCAGAGATCTAATCGATACGAATGCAATCGCTGATATCGTTTCGGTCAGTGCCAACGATTTACGTGGATCGGACGAAATTTACATCTTCAAGCCTAATCCCGTCAACTTGACCGACGACGTGGTGGAAGAATTCATTGAGCTAGTCAGAGGACAGATCGTGGCCGCACTGCGCACGAACACATTTCCTAAGGGCACTCCAACTCGATTGGTTCAAGCGAAACGACTCCGAAAAATGAGTAACAATCAGTACTTCATTCCGTACCCCATGCCTGCGACAGTCAATCCGTGGCTGGATCGCAACAAAGTTAGTTTTAACTTCAGAGATGCCAACCAGCTCTTTCGATTCTTGACTGCGTTGTCCGGAGAGTCTACCTACGATTTCATAAGGTCGGAACTACAGATTGAAGTACACGAGAGTCACATTCGAGTGGTTCACATCACTGAGTACCTTCCTGACCACATTCGAGTTTTGCGTGCAGCTCAAGAAGCCAACAGGACCGACGTGTTAGTAGGTGACGGTATCCCATTTTGGGATTCTTACAACAATCGTTGGCTCACGGTCACTTCAGAAAACATCACTAATGTAAGTGACGAGCCTTCTCCATTGAAACGATTGTCACTCGATCGAAGGATGGCCGTCGATACAAAATTTTAAGTAACAGAAAGATGAGCGCATGTCTCATGATGAAAAACGTGATGCAGCTGGCGATCGAGTTGTGGCGGATAGATCGACAATTGTGTCTCGAATTGACCGAAGTTCCGCACTGGATCGATCATCGTTTTCACATCATCGATACAGAGGATCATGCCGTATGTTCTCTTTCGTACCTTCTCGAATGCACCCGTCTCAGCTTCGACCGTAGGACTCAAAAGATTCGGTTGGAGCATCCCGTCAAGCTTGACGACGGTGTACAAGTCGAAGAGCTCGATCCTGACGGTTGCAAAGTCTACCAGCGATACTTGAAGTCTCGCACGGATGCACTGAAGGATCACCTAGTGTGGAATGTGAACGATACCGGAATATCACTCGATCGGGTGCTGGAATTCACGAAGTAATCCTTAAACTTTTCGCACATAGCTCCAAAGAATGACTTTGGAGCTGACACAGTTGATTACTTACTTGACCATCGGCTTGCTAGTCTATTATTTCGTTCTTGAATTGAGTAAACCGAAAAAGGGTGCACAAAATTGGGTCTCGTGGGCTTTCGTAGGAGGTCTTCTTGTACTGGCCGGATACTTCCTTTGGTCGAGTTGGAGTAGTCAGAAGGGCAACGGTGGACTAATGCAGGTGTTCCGTCAAGAATCGTCTGAAGAAGACCTACCAGAGGTGGTTGTGTCTGAGGAAGAAGAAGTTCAACAGGTAACACTTCCTCAAATGTACATCACTCAGAACAAGACCTTCCAACTGACCGACAAGGGCTCCACCGAAATGAGCCCTCAGGTGAGCTATCAGGACTTCAAAGAGTGGTACTTGTCTCCGGACTTCGTTGAGAAATTCACTGTGGCTGTCAAGAATGCAATGAAAATCAAGCGACGTAGACTCACAGAGGAGAAACGTCGGTACACTGCGGACTTGGCCGCGCTTCAACGTAAGGATAAAGGAAAGAACAGTCTGGCAGGACTGCTCGATATGAGCAAGAACGATCAGACGAAGACCATCGAGAACGCCATCGGTGAGATGGACGCTTTGCTCAAAGAAATTGCAGTTCGTGAGCGCAAGCTGACACCTCAAGTCATTAAGGAGAATTTGATATCGGCCGTAACAGATTCGAAACACGGAATCGACACCTTAACCGGTCGTGAAAGCGTCAAAGACTTCTTAGCATTGCAGTTGTACACTTTCGCTCAGAATCCTCGCATTTTCTTCTCTAATTTTCAGAATTTAGCCATCTACGGTCCTCCTGGTATTGGTAAGACTAAACTAGCTCAAGTCATCGGCCATGTCTACGCTGCAAGCGGCATTCTTATCAGAAATCACGTACACATCGTCACCAAGAAGGCTATGACCACCGCATACGTAGACGAATCAGCTAAGATGACCGAGCGTTTACTGCTTGGTAATTTGGAATCGGTAGTGTTCATAGACGAGGCATATGATATGACTCCACCAATTTCTGTATTCGGTCAGGGAATCGATCACGGTCACGAGGCTATCACTGAGTTGGTCAACTTTACCGATAAGATGAAGGGATTGTCCATCATCATCGTGGCCGGATACAAAGAAGAAATGGAAGAGAGGTTCATGAACGCCAACAAAGGTCTTCCGCGTAGATTTCCGGTCAAGCTCGAGCTCACCCCTTACGACTCCAAGGCGTTGACGGACATTCTCATTACTTTCATGACTCGGACCACCCCTGGTCTGAAGGTTAGTTCAGATCAGGCTAACTTTTTGTACACTATCGTGAGTTCTGTGAACAAGGAGGACCCTAAGATGTTCGAGTTTCAAGCTTCCGACATGGAACATCTCAGTTCACACATTTGTAAGGCTATGGTATCACTTCCGGATGCTTCGTGGGAGGACGATTGGGAGACTGTAATCAAAACTGGAGTTAACTCGTACTTGGGACTGAAGGGTGCAGGAATTAAGGAAGTAGCATGAGTGAATTCTATCGAAAGTCTTGTACCGTATGCCAGTACACGTTACAGGTTTCGTTGGGTGTGACGTTGCATTCGTCGAGGGAGGGACAGGAGTCGAGCGATTCATCGTTGAAGTTGCCTCGGGACACAGTGTATGCAAACCGATCCGTTATGTATTTCACTTGGGTTACGAGATCGGATGGAAGATTCTGAGGCAGATCGAGTCGATTGATAGATCGCTCGTACTGTCTCACTCTGTCCTCCAATTGCTCTCGATCGACTTCTTCCAACGGAAGGAAACCGTACTGGGAACGGTATTGTTGTGCAGTAATGCGACCTTGCAAGTACGCCAACAAAGTCTTCGCTTGAACGTATTCAGGATAGCTCATCATTTGCGATCGGCTGAATTCGGGGAACAATCCGTCATCGGTCGATTCGATCTGACGAGGACCTCTCTCGTACTTCTTCAACTCGACTTGCAAGTCGGTCGCCAGTTCCAATCTATCATAATCGTCGTCAGGTAGTGGTGGAAGCTGACCGAACTTATTAGAGTACTGGTATTCATCGATTTCTCCTAGAAGGTATGCGAGAAGGTACCGTTTACGGATGTACTCTTCGTTCTGCACACGCGGACCGTGTAATTGTTCAGAAACAATCTCTTGAGGTCGATTTCGAACCGTGTTGCCTACGTACGAGTAGCCGTTCTTGATCCAGTACATAGTGATACCGTAGAGTTGAGGCCCGCGATACCGACATCCACTGTCTATAGTGAATTGTTCTGTGGACTTGTTCCAGACACCCCACAGAATGATCTTCCGTGCACCGATGGAATAGATGAAGAAGGAGACGTTTTCAGTATACGGATCTCGTAGTTGATTCAGATTCAAGAATAGATTGAACGGAGATTCTAGTGGTTGAACCAGTCCGACGTTCTCAGAACGTTGTTGTGTGGTTGGATCCTCCACAGTTGCATAAATGAGCGATTGCATCCTTTAATTAAAGGAAATTCTTCGGATTAAAATGGAAGAGTCCCACTGCTGTTCGGTGTGTCTGTGTGAATTCACCGAACCGGTAGTGCTGAATTGCGGACACACTTTCGATAAGAAGTGTGTAATTCGTTCCGAGAGTTGTCCTCTGTGTCGAACTCATATCAAGTCACGAGTCACCAACTGGCAGTTGCTGGAGCTGATGGAACGGCCTCCTGAAATTATCGATTGGGATCCGGACAATCTGTCTCACTATCAATCGGTTGCTGACATTTCTCTAATCAAACCAGGGTCGCGCATCGCTTACAATTTGAAAACGAAAACTAAACGTATTCACAAGACTTGGTTCCAACGGTTAGGAGTGGAGAAGATGTACGTTTCACACAAAGGAAAGACTATTAGCATTCCTACAGAAATGATCGAACAGGTCTGGGTGCATCCCGGGTTCTGTACGGATCGTCGTTCAGGCCACACTGGGTGTCATACCTGCAGTTTGATATAACTTTTACGTTCGTCTAAACGTAAAAGCATCCCTCAACACACTTTGTATTTCTGAAAGTCTTTCTGAGTTTGAGTGGGTACACCGGCAACGGCCAAGACGTCATCACACTTCCAAGCCAATCCGAAGGCGAACGGTGCAGCCACTTTCACTTGACGTAAGGACAGTTCATCGCATTTATACGAGAATAACCCTAATACGGAAGGAACTTGAGCCGGAGCGACGACGGGCTCTTCAAGAGTACCAGTCACACCGTTAACACTTTCTGCCGCAGCGAACGTCAGAGCGATCGATTTGCCGTCCGGATTCCATTTTGCTTTGTATCCAGTAGCCCCGAGATCCCAACCGTTAACAAGACTGAGATCACCAAGATCGTACAATCGTAACTCATCCTTAGGAGCGGCGGCCCCTTCGAAAGGAGTTCCGGGATCCTGCTGTACTGAAAGACCCTTCACGGCCGCCTCTCGGGTGAGCACGATCAATCGATGGAGCTTAGGGTCGGCATCGTAACCGAAGATGAACTGGTTGACAGGAACGTCCTTGAGCTGCACTATTCTCTTGCTGCTTGCACTGAACCGATAGCTGATGAGCCGTGAAGAATCTTCATCGAGAGAATTGTATCCAGCAACAATCAAGTACTCACCTTTCTTGATTTGTCGAAACACCACGTTCTGTTGAACGAACAGAGCGTCCGGGACGTCGATCTGAGCAAAGAACTCGAGCACACCGTCGTGATGCACCTTGAGGACGGCCAGTCGATTGGTGAAATCCGGACCTCCGGCTGAGTAGGTGATGGCTAAAAATCGTCCGTTCGAGCTAAATCCAGCAACGACCTCGGCAGTGTTGTTGAAGTCGACGAATGCGTCTAGAGTGGACAGGTCGAAACTGGAGTACGGTCCCGCTATCTGACCGTTAGAAGTCACTGCATAAATCACAATCCGAGCTCGATTCTCTCTGTCTATCTGCAACAATGCAATGAACGGCCTCTTGGTACAGGGAGAGACAGTGGAAGACGGCACCACCACATCTTGAGGAACTTGAAGCTGTGAGACGATCTTCGACTGCTCATCGAACACGGTCACTGCGGGCAGCTGCAGATCGGACTGAAGAAAGTCGAAGGTAGTTTCGGGAACTACCAGAAAATCTCCCACGAATTCAGCAGAATACGGGCCGAAGAACGCATACTGATCGATGAACAGCTGAAGAGCGTCACTGGGAACTCCCACGGTGGAAATTGATGCAACTAGCTTGAGAGACATCTCCGCTTTATGTAAAGGCTGAAATATTAAAATGACTTCAAATACCGTGTTGGTGACGGGCATCCGACTCTCATTGGAAGAACTGGATGAAAGAGCAGAGGACTGGTTGGACGCTCGACTGCGTCAAGTTGTTGGTGTACTTCCCGAAGTGAACTCTCCCGCGTTCGTACTCATTCACAACGGACTTCCACACAACGATATCGAAGCGCATTCTCTTTTCTTAGCATGGAAGACGTTCGAGTATCAAGAAGAGTTCCTGACCGAGAGAAAGATACAAGAAATGTTCGAACCGATTCGACTACGAGATTCGTCTCTCGTGAACATTCCACCGCAGTACATTGCCGTCTTGGGAAAGTTCGATCAGAGCAAATTGCAGTACGGTGTTTGGTCGGTTCCGAGCGGAACGGAAACCGAAATGAAGTTATGGCAATGAAACTTCACTCTAACAGAGTGAAGTTGCTTTTTTTTTAACAAGACCAGTCGAGTTTTAGCTGGTATTGGCCATTCTTTCGATCGATCATGAGAATGTCAGTGCGACAACCGTCACTTCCCATGAGAGCATCGTACACAAGCGCTTCCACGTCCTCCACGTAATTGGCATCGTTGTTAGGATCGCTCAGCTTCAATGCGGCCCGTTGTTCGAAAGTCAGAGGTTGGTAGTAGAAAGCATGAATTGCTCTGAACAATCCTTCTACATTGACGATCTGGTCCTGAGTGTACGTCACAGAGACGTACGGGAGAGTCTCATTTCGATCGACCGGATAGATGACGGTGATAGTGGGAGCGCTCAGGGGAACTTTCAGCTGACTTTCGTTCGCGATCTCTTCCTCTAGACCGTATAAGGAGATGGGACCGTTCTCGAAGATACCTTCCAAAGCGCAATCGAACGCTTCCATTCCAGACTGTATCCACCTCCGAACGGTGATACCTGAATCAGTTTCTGTCCTCTGATACAGAAACGATCCTTCTCGTCACTATGCTATAGCGTGGAACCTACGAAATTGACCTGAAAATCCTTTCATCGATGCAGTTCAGTCGTTCGAATGCAGTCCTTGACGGATTTGTGTTTGAATCAGATCGAGAAGTCCGGAGCGGACACTCGTGAATTGGCTGAGAGTGGGGCCGTGCTCCCCACTAAGATGTGGACTCGACATCCCGTTCTCCAACTGAAAGGCTCTTATTATCTAGAGGTCGGGGGACCGGAAGTCACGTTGATCACCGATATCGAAGTGTCGTACACCGGAGTGTACACACTCAAGTGCCACATTCATCTGGCAGGTGAACTCACCGAAGAAGAACGGAAGGCGTGCTACGCTGAGCTGAAAATGACCGGGCCCATTCAGTTCGAGAAGACGTACCAGTCTTTGGAGGGTGAGTTGACCGATGAACAAATCGCTTGGTTCCGGAACCAGGCGTTCATCCCCAATCCGAAAGACATACCCAGAGCATTGGAGTTCGCCCAACAGAACGTCTTAGTAGTCGAGGTAGGACGATTGTTGTACGGTACAGGACGATCATCGTACGTGGACTGTTCGATCGTAGGTTCGATCACTCTCAAGTTTCCGGAATGGCCTGACTATATGTTTTCATGGGCCTATTTACAAATGCATCTTCACGATCTAGTACTGTTCATCGGTGCTCACGTCAGCGTTTGAAACCTTTCCACTTCCTACTACTGAGTAGTAGGAAGTCACCCGTTCGCAAGCTCACCCGTTCGCAAGCTCACCCGTTCGCAAGCTCACCCGTTCGCAAGCTCACCCGTTCGCAAGCTCACTTCTTCTCCTCGGCGTCGGGAGGAGGGTTCTCGTGAAGGGTGATGGCACCGACCTCCTTGCTGGTAAATTTCTTCTTCACCTCGTCCGACAGAGAGACGGACACTTTGACCGTCACTTTGTTCGATGCACCCTCGGGCGTCTCCAAAGTGAATTCGGCCCAACGGCAACGAGTGGCTCGAGATACGGCTTCGTTGCAAGCCTTGACGAGCTTCTCGATAGACTTCGGATCGTTGAACTTGTGAACGGTCATGTTGCAGTTGAGAAGGACCATTCGATCGTTGAGGTCGAGACAGGGCTCTCCTCCGCTCATGATGGCATGAGTCATGTACTCTGGATAGTACAGAGTGTCCTTTGTCAAGATGGTTCCCAAAAGAAACTCGCTAGTATGATGAGTGGTCTTGTCGTTGCTCACACTCACCTTCAGGGTGAAGTCCGTGCTAGGCTTGAGCTTATCGATGAATTCTCGAGGGATCACTGTCATAGGTTTACGATCGCCTTCGGGAATCTTCTTGATCTCTTCAGAAGTCACGCTGATGGCATCGGCGGAGTAGAACTTGAAGAAGCCCTTCTCGGTGCGTTCACTTGTCAGAAAGTAATAATACTTCCTGGGTTGAATGTTCTTAACTGGGTACGAGTATCCTGACCACATCTTTCTGTTGCCAGGAATTTCTTTTTAAGGTGGATCTATTCTGAAATCAGCGTTTTCTCTTCCAGTATGGAGCTCAGCCAGAAGATTCGTTGGTACACCTCAGTGGCTTCGTGTGAAGTGAACACTCCGACCGTGTAACTCTCTCCGTTCACAATGATCGGTACTGACATCTTCACTTTGATCCACTCGAGCAATCTCATCTTGTCCTCAGAACGCATATGAGTGGGCTGTCCCACATGCATGTCGATACAAAGAGAGGTTCGACCCTCCTTTTGGTACATTCTGAAGTCTAAACTAGTCCAAGCTTGCTCCAATCCGGTCAATAGTGGTTGGTAGAATTCAGGGAAATCCACTATACAACTCAAGGTGTAGGCGGGCCATCGACATTTCGCGACCGCTCTAGTGATGCCTTGAGCGTAGATCTGGTATTTGGATTCCGGCTTTTCCGACTGCTCCCAGTATTTCAGTACTTCTTTCAAGGGTTCTCTGGCCACTGCCCGAACGGCACTGAGCGAAGGCGAGTCTTGTTCTATTAGTGTTCTGAAGTCTCGTTCTGGGTACATTTCTGATAAAGGAATAAAACTACGGAGGGCTTCACAAACATGGAGTCATTCGTGAAAGCTTGTTTAGATTACATTCAGTCTGAAGGACTGGTGTGCTACATCGGATCTGACGGTGAGATGCACATCGGCACCGTTCCCAAAAGTCCTGTTAGGTTATTAAGGACGTTGCAAGATTTCCAAGCACAGGAGTACTCCAACATCATTCTGAACGATATGATACATTTCGTTTCCTCACGTGTGGGCGGTAAGATCCTAACACAGTGAATTCCCTCACCGTTCGGTGCGGGAATCTATTGACGCGTCATGGCGTCCTGCGGGCTGACATTGGACGAGACGTCCAGCGGTGCTCCGATGACCAATTCGAAAGGAGAAGGAGGAGGTTGGGAAATAGGCGCTCGATCCTGAGGTATAACGTAGAAATTATCAGTAGGTATTAATGGTATATAGTTCACATTCTGTTGGGGAGTCGGAGCCACTCCTCCAGGAAGACTCTGAACGAATTCCGGAAGAATGCTTCCGGGAATTGGTGGCACAGATCCGGGAGGAAGATCTGCCGGGAGATTGTAGTCCGGAACGGTGACCGGTGGACTGGTCTGAATGGTTCCTACTGTTGGTCCTGCGTATCCTTGAGGCACTCTTCCTACGAAGAGTCTTCCGGTACGTTCGAAGAATTGTCTGAGGTAATCACAGATCTCTTCCTTTGTGAATTGATACCATGCGTAATAGTGAATGAGAAGTGGATCGGAGAATGTATCGAGATTCATTCCAGGGGCCTCGGCTTGTTGTCGTCTCAAGGTCTGAATCATGACTTGTCGGCTCATTTGAGGAACGGGGCCTGGAAGACCGACTCCCAATCGATAGAGAATGTTCACCAATTCTGGTTTGGGCCAGATTCTGCACACTCTTCCATCGTAAACATCACGTGCGTCTCGTGCGTTCTCGTTCTCACGATCGCGAATGTGTAACTCGTTCTTAGGAGGAAGCATGATTCCGTAGATGGGGAATTGTTCGTAATGTGAGTGAATCTGGTCGATGGATTGTCGAATGAGAGAATTGTACACCATTCTTTCGTACAAGTTAACATTGCGCCATCCCACTCCTTCACTCATCTTCAGAATGCGTATTTGTCCGTCTCCTTTCAAATATCTACGGACAGCACTGTAACTGGTCTGAGAGTGTGTTTGTTGATTGAGCAGAGTGTGTAGAACTATTCGTTCTCCCGGCTTAGACGGATCGAATTTAGCATTCGAATAGTCTGCCTCCAATTCGATCTCTCGGAGCTTGGGTTGCTTGTTCGGATCACGTTTGCGCCCGCGACCCTTACCTTGATTTGCCAATCGGGTGGCTTCTGTTTGTAATGCAGCTACTGGTTCGATAATTTCAAAGATAACATTGTTGTAGGCCGCTATGATGTTGTTGTCGAAATCTGTAGTCTGACCCGTTTCCATTCTTCGCAACAGAGACTGTTCCAGTAAGGCCACTTGGCTGGCCAAAGAGAGTTGAGTGAGTCGTTGTTGGAACAAATCATCGTTAGGATTCGTGTTGGCCAATTCTATGAGCTTCGGTGCATCGTTTGCTACATTCAATCCGCCCAAATAACTATTGAAAGAGTTCACGTTGACGTCCTGAGTTCCGATCAAGACGGAACTGTAGGCAGTGTTCTCAGGATGTGCCTGAATCTCAAACGGATTCGTCTCCAAATAAATGGTGCCGTCGGGACTCTCCCGGAGATATCCGAAGAAACCCATTCTGTCTAGAATCCTAGTGTTGTTCTCGATGAGTTTCCGAATGGCACTGTTTATGAAAACTTCATCCACAGTGGGATCCTTTTCACGAACTCTTTGATAGAGCTCTTCGATTCTCAATGAGTAGAATCGAGAGAACAAGTCTATCAGTGCAGCTTCAGCATTAGCTATCTCTTCTTGTGAGTAGTACAGAATTTTAGTGGAACGGTCTAACGGAGTCAAGAACTCTTGACGAATACCTGCACACTGGTACGCGCACGGTAAGTAATCGCAAACGGGAGATCCGTCAACGTCATTCGGACGAACGTTCCTGTTGTAGTTGACCCAACAATCGTAAGCAGATTGCTTGGCGTACCGAATGATCCTTCTAATCTGTCTGTCCTTCTGTTCCGCTAACGAGTACAACTTAGGGTCGATGGTGTCGAAGTTGTCTTGACGGAAGATTTCGTACTGATTGTTGGGGTCCCCTTCGTACACCGCAGCTAAATTGTACACTCGCACCGGGAAGGTGACGTTGTCCACGTTCTGACCCTGACGTAAAAGTCGAGCACGTTTCTCAGCAATGCGAACGGCATGAGAGGTGGCACGAAAAACTCGTTCTCGTGCTTGATAGTTAGTGCTGTAGTTCCAAGAACTCGATGCCATGATCATACCGACCGCATTGTAAATGTTAATACCTTCTCTGGCAGTTCTCGATCCGATCAGCACTTGAAGGTACTGGCCGTATCTGTTTTCGTACGCGTTCAGTGTGTCAAGTATAGCCTCGGTTCGCGTTTCACTAGTCTCACCTGTGATCACAGCGAATCTTGGAGCGGGATCTCTTCTGGCCTGTCGAACGATTCCTGTTTCCGCTCCAGTACCACACGGACCGACGAACCTTCTGTTATTAGGACTCTGAGCTTGTTGAAAGAGACTTTGTGAATCTCTGAACTCTTCGTATCCTTGAGCACGTAATGCCATGGCCAAAGCGATCAACCCGCTACCGTGTACGTAATCTGCAAAATAGATGAAAATGATACCGCGTTCGTCTTCTATTACTTCGGCCTGACCGTTCGTGTAGCTTTCACGACATATCTCTAGAATGGTTGCGTATTTAGTGGAGAGCAGAGATAAACCTTGATTTATATTCGGCTCACTCAAGATGCGCTCCAGATATTGACCGTTCTCGTCCTGACGGAATTCGTATCGACCGTTTCGTAGCTCGATGTACTTATCGAATCCCTTAATGTTATCAGCGCGGCCGCCTGCTCCACCGAAGCTTCCGTCCGGAAAGACGAAGTTGCTGCACTGTCTCTGATGATCGAAGAAACCCGAAGATTCTGTCTCCATGGCACTGAGGTACGATCGGTACTGAAAAGTGGACATGTAACATGGATAGATTCGACTGTAGTATCGTATCTCCTCTTTGGTCACTGGATCGATTTCGATTATAGGATCGCCCATGACTTCTTCCATCGCACCAGTTTGCAAGGCGCGAACGTAAGAAATCCGTCCGCGAAAATACGGTTCAAAATATTCAAGAGGAAGGTTGATGAATTCCAGCTCGTTGTCAGGATGCACTCGCCGCATTTGAAAGTCTAACGGAAGGATCACATTCATGAGCGGAACGATGGACACTGCGAAGTTGATCATGGGAGTGGCCGTGAACAAGAAGACTTTGTTACGTTTACCTTTGTGGAGACCTCGATGAATAGTCTCGTATTCGGTTTCGTCTGCGTATTGGTTCATTAGAGTGGGTGGAGGACGATTGCTACGTACTTCGGATTCCGTCACGACGTTGTGAGCTTCGTCGATGTACACGGCAATGTTGGACATAGTCTTCTCTAGATCCTCTTCATTACGATGTGCCCGGATCATCCTAGCAAAATCGCCGTACGTTATGATTTCGTACCATTCTTTGACCGCATCTCGAATTCTTCTTCTCATTTGCTCTTCGTTGTCTGCACTGAGCGCTCGAGCGGTCTCGTAAACTCTATCGGTACATCTACATACAATTTGATCACGAATGTTGGCGACAAGAGTGTCACCTCTCAAGAGGATGAACGATCGTCTAATCTTCGTGGGATCGTTGGGATTCTTCAAATAATCGTTCTTGAACAGTTCGGCCGAATGAGTGATGATGCAACTCTTACCGGTACCAGGATCGTGAACGAACATCACTCGATCGTACCACGTCATGTATCTCACACTGAACTTCTGATGAGGGAAGGCTCCACCGCGAGCAGGAGGCGACTCGACCACTTGTGGAGTGAGCTCACGGAATTCTTGCTTTCGTGAAATGAGTGTGTTGAATTCTGACTCGGACGTAGGAACTCCTTGATCGATGTCCGGATAACTACCGAAGTAGTCGGAGATTTGTGCCGGTGCTGCCATTATTTCTAAATAGGGAGTAAAAAATTTAGCTAGGTGGAAAGATGTCGGAAACATTGAGTCATTCCTACTATCGTACTAGTTCAGATGCAGGAGTCGTGGTGACAGAATATACGTTGAATGTGAACAATCCTCCAGAGGACTTGGTCGTTCTGTTCGATCTTCCCGTAGACTCTGTAGTTTCCATCAACGAGACTAGTGTTCCTGGAAAGGTGTTCGATTACTTCAACCCTCTCATTGTCACTCCGAATCTTCTCAGTAAGATGGAGTTCTATCATTGGGGTAGAAGGTTGGACCAGTTCACCTGTTCGCGATTGCAATGTGAAAGCCTGGAAAGAAGCTTAGCACAGCTCATCGTCAGCGATTTGAAGGTTTATTATCCACCAAAGTATCTCATCTCGTACAAAGAATGTACAGCCAGCAAATCTAGAGGAGGCGGAATACAAGTGTGTGATTGGATCAATCACCCACCTCATCGGATCGACTTCGGTCGACTGTTGACAAATTTCTTCACTCACGTATTGACCGACGATCGCATGGACGCTGAAGAATACTGATTATTAACTAGCATTAAGAGAAGCGTTGTAATCTGAAACTATGAATAGATTCTCCTCAGACGGCACCAAGAAGGTCCCGTATAAACAAATCCGACCCAGTTCCGTCCGAACTGTGAACGATGCTCCTTCCGCTCAAATGAGCAGATTCGTTGCCGCATCACCTGTACCTTATCCGGAAATGGCAATTGCACCTCACGGTCAGGCCATAGTAAATACCATCAACGACAACATCATTGTGGCATTGAATTCTCCTACAGGAACGGGAAAGACTCGTTACATTCCGTACTTGCTAGCATCACGAGGTTATCGAGTGAGAGTTGCCATTCCGACAACTGTGGCCGTGCGTGATGCTTACAATTTCCAACGTAAGTACAGCCGTCTCCGAGTGGGATTCGCTGCAGGAAGAGAAGTGCACTATTCGGATGACGATCAACTAGTGTACGCTACTACCGGACACTTCACTCAACGCATGCTGAGTGCAATCAAAGAGGGTCGTCGACAAGACGTTCGTGCGATACTGGGCGATATTGTGTTCATCGACGAAGTGCATACGGCCACCAGCCAAATCACCTTGCTGATCGGACTGTTAAGACAGTTGTACACAATCGATCCGGTCGGATCGTACGGAGGCCCCCGTTTGGTATTCTCAACAGCCACATTCAATCCGACAGACATCACTAACCATTTTCCTGAATTCCCCACTTACAAAGTCACACTGAAATCACATCCGGTTCAAGACGTGTACCTAGATCAACCTCGAGATCCACTAAAAGACGATCCACTTCCAGAGATCGTTCGGATCATTCGTTCTGAATTGGACCGATGGATCGGAGACGGCGGGCCACCTCATCACGGAATCATCTTCAGGCCAGGAATGAACGAAGTGGAAGACACGATCGAAGAGTTGGAGAATAGGTTCGGACAAGACGAACCCATCGATTTCTATCCAGCCTACAGTCATCTATCACCGTCCGAGATCGATCGCATCTTTCACCAATCCGATCGGATGAAAGTGGTCGTGGGAACGAATGTAGTTGAGTCCAGCATTACGATCGATGATGTAGGATTCGTCGTTGATGATCTGTTGGAGAAGATGGCCGAAACCAGCACTACTGGCGGACATAAACTCACTCTATCACTCATTTCGAAAGCGGCCTCGGATCAACGTCGGGGCAGAACTGGTCGAACACGACCTGGACGCAATTATCGACTGGTCAGCGCTCAACAATTCGAAGAGTTGACTCCTTTCCGATTGAGAGAGATCGATCGTGTGCCCATTTTCGATATCGTTCTACAACTCATCGACGCGAAGCTCGACCCTCAGAAAGTTTTGCGAATTTCTCCTCAGCGATACCAGCAAGCCCAAAACATTCTGAAGACGCTCGGTATGGTTGTCGACGATCAAGTGACTCCGGTAGGTAGATTCGTTTCATCCGTACCTTTGAGCGTACAGAATGCTTACATGGTGTATCTCGGATACCAAAGGTACGAACAACAAATGTTGAGTGGATCCGATCTGACTTCTGAAAAGATCATTCTGCGTACTATCATCGCGGTGGCTTGTGCCATTGAAGCTTGGGGTCCCAGCTACTTTCACGTTCCGCGACGAGAGCGCGGCGAGACCGTTTCTGAGTACATCGCCCGGAAAGACGCTCACATCGAGAAATATCACGAGCATTTCCGTGGTCAGACCGACATTCACACGCTGGTCAACATTTTCTGGCAGATGATGATTGATATCGACGTGGCTCGTAGGTACGATACCGCCACCAGCCATCCGATCACTAACTACATTCGCGAGTGGTCCATTAACAACAGCATGAATAACAAGAAACTACGAGAGTTTTTCGTAGTAATGAGGGACGTTGAGTCTCTGATGGAAAGCTCCATCAGACAAGAGCTCAATCTACGAACGGTGTCTCCCACCACAGGATATACAGAAGTACTCCCGCGAGGACGTTTCGGTGAGTACGGCTACTCTCTCGGAAGAGATCTTCCTGACGGAGGCTTTGACCATTTGGGTAATTTGGCAGCTGAAGTCTTCAAACTAGCATACGCAAACAATACGTTCACCCTCATTCGAGACGATAAGGGTAAGGTGTTCTATCTCGATCCGAAGACCGGCATCCGGTACAAGATCAACCGCAACTCGTCGTTCAGTCAGATTAATGAGAGCAATCCACCTCTCAGCATCGTTGCGGCTCAGACCGTCGAGGTCCAGGGACAAGGCGGCGGTCGATTCTGGTTGCTCAGCCTGATCGCTGATTTGTCATAAGTTCTTCCTCTAACGGAGGCAGAACCTTCACTCTTGATGTGCTCGAAGCATCCAAGCGTACTTCATGTGCCAATCGAGGATTTCTCCGAGTAAGTTTTGAGTGGCCAGATCTAGCATATTAGGTTGTAATGAATTCAAGTAAGTAACGATGGCTTCGTGATCGCTCAGGGAGACGGCCACCATAGATTGAGCATCCAATAACACTCCCGGACGCTCCTCCAACCCTAAACTGTTTTGAATGAATTCTTGCATGGCCCCTGGAGCCGCCCTTCCGTACTTCCTAATTTGTTCAGCGATACGGTCGATGAACTTACCGAGTTCTTCGTATTGTTGACCGAAGAACTGGTGCAAAGAGTAGAAGTTCCATCCGGTCACGTTCCAGTGGAAATTTTGCAATTTCACATACAGTACGTATTCCATCGATACGAGCTGTCGGAGCATTACTGACGTATACTCGACGGTGCTGTCGTCGAGATGGAAGTTAGGAATGACGGGATCGTGTGTCGGATACTCCATTCTTTAAATGACCGAGGATAATTTTGTGTATCATCCACGGTCCCACTCGGTGATTACCAGGTACATGCGAGATGTTCGAGCACTGGCGTCGTCCGTACTAGAACATTGAGTGAGCCAATGCCACAGTCCTTCATCGAAACGTTGCTGCAAAATGAGCACGGCTTCCTTCAACTTGCTGGGATCGATCGGCCGGGCTGTAAACTCACGACATCCCAAGTACGAATCAAGAATCCACCAATGACTTTGATGATGTACCACAATGAATTCGTGGTCCGTTCCGGTGGCCATTCCGTCGGCGGTCATTCCTTCCAAATCGAAGAAATAGCCTTTAGTGAAATCGAGTGGTCGATCGATTGTAAAGTTTCTCTCGTTTCGAAATTTCAGAAAGAATTGGAGTGCTTCACGGGTCAATCCGCATTTGGTCTTGGCTATGCGGTCCACCTCCAAACCGGTGATGGATGAAATCTCCAAGAGTTCTGTCAGTGGAGTGGTCTCCCGAATTCTTTTGTGAATCGCCTCTTTCAACCTAGGACTGAACATCTTTCAATATAGTGTAATTATCTAAAATTGACATTCATCAATGAGTGAATCGGAAGTCAGTCCGTTCGCATGGATTTCGTACAGAAGTATCTAGAAGAAGTCGGTCTGCCCCTTCCTTCGATTGAAGAGAGGAAGGAGATCGATGGTTGGTTTCAACGATTGGGTGAGGCCTGGTCTAGCACGAAAGGTCCTCATCTGGGAAAGGATCCGGTGGAAAAGCGTCTTAGATTCGCCTTGGAGCTGGCCAGAACCGATGGTGACACACCGATTGTTGTGCTAAGTGCACTCGAAAACGAGGTTCGTGAGATAGACATGAGGGATGCGTTCTACCGTGAATTTTTCAGAAAATACGGTACATTGGACCCCGACGAACAGTATGTCGCGTACAGAAGATCTTACACTGAGCACTTCTGCAAGGAGGATTACTTGCCTCGACAGGCGTTTCGAGCAATATCGAGGGAGTACTAAAAAAAAAGCAACCTCTGGGTTGCTTTTTGTAACTGATGGTCCATAAACAGCTGGGAGGAGGATGCACCATGGACCGGTTGTACTTCTTCTCACGATCGGCTGACCGGTTGCCCGGTTCGGGCGCAAATGAGAGAGTGACGGATCCGCAGCAATATACAGAACTAGAGGCAGTGCCGAACTGGCGCCAGATGTTGTCTAATTTCTGGGTGGCACCTATTCAAGTAGGAGGTCAACGCTGGAATAGTGTGGAACATCTCTTTCAAAGTCACAGACCGCCTACGAGTTCACATTAGACTCCGGCTCCGAACTGGGTCGGAGTGGTGGAGAGGCTGCTCGACGGAATCGAAAGGCAGTAATACTCACTCCCGGTCAGCTTGCACAGTGGGATCGAATGAAAGACGAAGTTGTGTACGTCGGACTTCTTGCTAAATTCAGTCAACATCCTGAATTGCATAGAGTGTTGTTAGCCACCAAGAAGGCCGAATTATGGCACGGAACCCCACGGACTCCAGCAGCTCGTCAATTCCTTCTCGAGAAAGTGCGGGATCTATTGGCCTTTGAGGACTTAGCTGCATTGTTACAAAGTGGAAGTGTGTCTAGCGTAGAGATCACTTCGATCTCTCCACGAGATCCACAAAACGTAGTAGCCAGATTCGTGGACGTGTTCGGAAAGGACCGTTTGGTAGAGTTGAAGTGGAATCTGACCACTAATGAAATCTTCCCACCGAATTGATCTAGTGAGGTAACATTCTCTGTGTCAGAGTCTACCAATTAATTAATTTTCGATACAATCTTCTTTCCAATGGAAAGGAGTTGACAGAAAGAATGACAGGACTCGAAGTAATGACGAAGACGGGTCGCGACGGATTAGTGATCGGCCTCCTCATAATCAATCTCATTCTGTTGATCGTACTGGTCATTGGATTCGTAATCGTACTCGTCTACGCGAGAGGAGTTCAGTCTCAGGTAGAGAGTGCCAGAACTCAGATCAACCAAATCGTCAACACGTTCACTACTAACTTCGATTTACTCAAACAGACACTGTGTGGATTCCTTCCCAACTCTCCCATCTGTCGCTAAAGTTCACTGTGATCACAGTGAACTTTTTTAATACTTATCACGCTCCTCCGGTGTTAAATACTGCAGACCTAGCATGGCGAAAACATCTTGCTCCGTTTGTGCTGGATAACTGTTCCCTTGGGCATCGTACAATCCTTTCTCGTTCAAACGCAAGCTGTACTGCTTGGCGTGTGATCGCATTTTCTCATTGAACGTGGCCGGCCCCGTAAAATAAACGATGGCAAAGGGGTACTCGTGCGGTTCTGCCAATTCAATGTCGATTCGACGGTAGGTGTTACGAATCTTCCCTATGCCTAAGAATTTCTTCTCTCGACGACCTAGTTGATGTGTGAAGATGGGACATTGGATGACAGTGCTTATGACGTCCGTGTTCGGTCTGTTGATCACCAACACGTCGATGTCTCCTGAAGTCTCCTTTCCACGGCGATACGATCCAGCAATTACGAACTGAATACCGAGCGGATCGAGACACTGGTGTAGAATGCGCTCGGCTTCTACAATTTCATCTCGTGGAATCCTTTGCACCAAGTCACTGTGCAACTCAATGCCTAGACGTTGAGTAGCAGTCAGACTCGAAACAGGGACGTCTTCCAATCGCCGGTAGCCGGCAGCGTACCATCTGTTGGCAGTGACCGGACCCACTCCTTCCACCGACTCGAACAATTTAAGCACACGTTCCTTTTCGAGTTCTTCTAGAGGACGAGCCATCTGTAGTTCGGAAACGCTGCCGGTGCGGAACAATTCATCGATCTTCGAGGCGAGTGATTCACCGATACCGGGAATCATTCTGGCTTCTTCAGCTGACTGAATTTGAGTGGGATGATTCCTAAGTGCATTTATGGCGCGCTCGTACGCTCGAGCTCTGTACGGCTCACCTTGTTCAACGCGAAGTTTACGTAAAGCTTCGAATGCATTAATGATTGTGGCGTTCATGGGACGGCTACCTTTCTGTACTTCAGGAGTCTTTTTATCAATTTTGAGTGGTCACATCGGTGGGCACCGGAACGTACTCTTCCTCTTCTTCAGTGAAGAAGATGACTCGGTATAAATAGACCATGAGTCCGATGGTGAACGTAGTTCCCATGACGGCATAACAAACGATTTCGGCAGTTTCCATTTTCAAGTTCTCACTGAGCTCTTACGAAGAGGATTCATCAGAAGAGCGTCTAGTAAACGATGTTTCTTAGGATTAGTGCACACATGAATGTCGATCCAATCTGCTGAAGGTTTAATCTTCACCAGAGTGAGCGAGTCGTCCGAGTTCCAATAAGCGTACGTTTTGTGTCTGATTTGATTGAAGCGTGTAGGCCACCATCTCAAGGTGGATTTCGATTTAGTCACTTGCAGACCGTCTAACAACCTCACACCTAGAGCATCTAAACAATTCTCGTATTGAAAGATACGTGTGTCAAGGTGACTCTCCTCTAATAGAAGACTGCGAACGGATCGTCTCTCGAACAATTCTAACTCGATTTGTAGAGATACGTCTTTCGTCACACCTCTGAGCGGTCTCGGCACGATCTTTTTCTCGAGTAGATCGGCCGTTCGTCTGAGTGCTATTTGTTTCAAAGATTGCATGTTATAAGAGGAGGGTGTTTCTTTAAAATGTCGAAATTACCCAAAGTTGTGATTTTCGGTACCCTGCTCGGGAAGGAACAGTTCGCACAAAAAGATTACACAGTGCTTTCGTGTCATGAAGACGACAAGAACGCACAGGAAGTAATCTCCAAGTACTCTCCTGACATTTTACTCAGCATCGGTGAACGTGCAGATCGTTTCACTGTATTACAGTCGTTTCCGCTCTGGAGGAAGAAGGGATGGTTGCACTTCGATAAAGAGGAGAAAATAGACGACAATCTCGTGCTGTACTGTTACATGCACAACATTCTTCTTCCGAAACGAGAGCTAGTCAGTGTGTTCACCACCACGTACAAGTCGAAGACGAAGATTCTGCGACCGTTCCGTTCACTTCGAGCTCAGACCTACCAGGATTGGGAGTGGATCATCGTGGACGACTCGGACGACAACGGAGAAACTTACAGAATGCTAGAAGCTCTTGCCGAAAAGGAGCCCCGTATTCGGCTGTACAAACCAAAAGCTCACAGTGGTTACATCGGAGCAGTGAAGAAGGATGCCGCTTCCATGTCCAGAGGCACTATCATCGTCGAACTCGATCACGATGACGACGTTCTTCCGGAAACTTTACAACTACTAGTGGATGTTTACAAGAGCGATCCGAAGATCGGTTTCGTCTATTCTGATTTCACTGAAATCTTCGACGACGGTGCCAACTGGAAGTATTCGGAGTTTTACTGTTTCGGATACGGTTCGTACACGAAGACGCTAGTGAACGGTAGATGGGTGAATCATGCCATGAGTCCACCGATCAATCCACAAACGTTCAGTCATATTGTAGGAGTTCCCAATCACATTCGTTCGTGGAGAGCAAGTGCATATTTCGAAGTGGGAGGTCACAATTCCGGACTCTGGGTGGCTGACGACTACGAGCTCGTTCTGAGAACGTTCGGTGCCGGTTGGAAATTCTGTCGTATTCCACAGTGTTTGTACTTACAGTACCGGAACCGAGTGGACAACAACTTCACCTTCCTTCGCAATCGAGAAATTCAGAAACTCACCGGGCTCATCTCGGTACAATACGCTAACGTTCGAGAGAGTAGATTCAAATCACTCGGATTCGACGGATATCAATACAAAGAGGCTAAGGTCTGGGAGCTAGAGGACGAAGTGCTAGTCGGTCAGAAGCTCACCAAGAAAGCAGAGTTGGTCTGGAATCCGAATCCGAACAGAGTAGCAGTAGTACTAGTTGCATCAGGTAAACCAGAGCTAATCAAAGGTGCCATTCGGTCAGTCATGGATCAAACCTATACCGACTTTGAATTGTACATCATCTGGAATAAAGATCCGGAAGCCGACCGAATCATGGACGCAGATGAGTTCAAGAAGCCTCAAGTGCATTGGTGGAATTTGGAGACTAAGCAGGATGACACAAGTGTTCTTCGCAATTACGCTTTGATTAATTTGGTGACCGTTCCGTGGGTTGCCTATCTGGACGCTCATAAGAAATGGACATCTCAACATCTAGAAGTGTGTATGAAGGAGGTGCATGATGCTTCGTTCGTGCAGATCGGATCTTCCGCTTCTGGCCTCTTTCACAAAGCCGATCTGATCAAGTATGGGTATTGGAAACGAGCCACGAAAACGGGATACGCTCCAGAAAAAGAACTAGTGGAACGATGGAAGGCCGCCGGAGAAAAAGGTGTGATCACAGACAAGAACACCGTGGTGTCCCGTTGATTTTTCGAAGTTATAACTTCGAAAAGACTTCTATTTAGAGCACAAACTCATCTTCGAATGAGGGAAGGCTCAGTGATGCTTTGGACGAACTGCCGGGCGGACTTCTGGGAATCTTTCTAGAAGTAGATCTGGAAGCAGGAACACGACAGCACGCCAGATCGATGATGGCTCGAGATTCTTCATTGAGTTCTGCAATGATGGCATCCACTTCGGCTTGGTATTGTACAAGAGTGGGTACTGGATTCACTGGAATAGCGGCAACGGCGGCAGTGGCATCGAAGGCCAAAAATTCAATAGCTTCCACTACTGTCTCACAACACAAAGCACAGCACGATGCCTCCACGAAGCGTGGAATGACGACCTTGTAAACTTCATTGATTGCTCGGAAGTATGCCTCGATCAGAGCAGGAGGCACGGCTGGTGCGGTATTAGGATTACGAACGGATGCAAGGATTACGGCAAGTGCTTCACTGATGGGTTGACAGCAAGTACAATTACTGCATGATGTGGACAATATAGCGTTAGCAGACGTTCTGACCAGCTCGAGCAAGGCCGAGAATTGTGCGGATGAGGCCGATGTGTTAGTGGGACTGAGAAGTCTAAAAGCATTGGACAGAAGGAATGTGAATGAGACGACACCGCTTTCACAACAGTCGTTATTGCATCGACATGCGAACTTCTCGATTCCGTTCAAGAAGAATCCAATGAGTTCCTGATTGGTCTGGACGTAGCTGGTGAGGAATTCTTGGGTGACCGTTCCGGCCTGAACTCCAGCCGTCAAAGTAAGAATGGTCGATTGAGCATTGAAGAACTGGCCGCTGACTAAAGTTCCTACTGAGGCCAACACTCTATCGCAGCAGACATTTTGTTCGGAACATGTCTCACCGCATGCCAGACACAATACGAAATCAATGAATCGATTGAAATCTTCCAAGAACCTAGCAAGGTTGTCTTGAAAATTAGTGGGTGTAATGGTAATGATTTGATTCAAGAGGCGAGTGTAAATTAGTCCCACGAAGGTTATAGAAATGGCAGAAGGTCTACATTGTTCACACTGACACTCGAGCAATTGCAACAACGCCGACTGAACTCTTTGGCGAATTTGTTGCGTGTACGGTGCCGTCACCTCGTTAAAGACCCCTACGACGATCGAAACGGTCACGACGATCGAAGTGTAGTAAAAACGATAACGGTCGAAGACGTCTTCACAGCAAACACAGGCGTCACAGGCGCAAGCCACTTGCAGAATGAAATCAACAGCTCCGTTGTAAAACTCTACCAGATTAGTCACAACAGTTTGAACTTCAACCACAGTCGGCACAGTCACTCCAGTAACTACTGTTCTTAAGTTAGTGAGTGTATTGCGTGTTATACTGTCCAATGTCGCTGCGGCGGTCACGCAACACGAGCCGCTGCACTCACAGTTCAGCCTGTTCAGCGCTTGACGAAAGCGCGCCAGAACGGAATCCAGAGCCTGTCGATAGATTTCCGTTCTGGCCGGTCGCTGATTGACAGGAACTCCACCAGAAAACACAAGATTCTCCGGTAACACCACCACATCACGAACGGCTGCGAAGGCATTGATCACGGCCGTACAGCATTCTTCAGATCGCGGACATGCCATGTCGAGGTTTATCTAATCTAAAATATTTCCGAATGCTTCCTCGGATCGGAGGGAGCATTTCAACGTCTACGATTACAACTCTTCGTTTGTTTTCGTCAATCCATCGAGTTCAGCACAAAGTTCATCGATCGTCTTCTCTTCGACTTGTACGGACTTGGTTTCTACTGATAGAGCGACAAGTGGAGTCGATGTAGATTTCACCGATGAAGGCACACGACAACACGAAAGGTCGATAATGTCTTGAGCGTTAGCATTGAATTGTGCTACGGCAGCATCGATGGCCGCCTGGTATTCAGCAGGTGTGGGCAAGGGAGGAGGCGGTGTCACATCAATGTTGTTGATGGTAGTGATGGCGCGTTGAACCAAAATCGAGATTTGGTCGGCCACTGTTTCACAGCACACCGAACAGCACGAAGCCTCGATCAGCTTTCGATTGAGATCTTGAAAGAGGGTACCCAATCCTTGGAAGAAAATAGGTGCGAGATTGACTGGAATGGCGTTAGAAGGAGGATTGGGTATTCTATTCGGAGTACGAATGGTCGTGAAGAACGTACCCAATGCTGTCAGAATAGCTTCACAACAAGCACAGTTGCTGCAGGCGACCGAGAGAATGGCATCGACACCCAGTCTAGTAAGAGTAGGTAAAGGCTCGAATCGAGCAACATTGAAATCGGGCGTAAATATAACGTCCAATAGACGGTACGAGTTGACAAAGACCTGTTGAAGTTGAAAAGCGGCCTCCGGACAGCACGGTCCGTTGCATTGACAGACGAGACGCTCTAACGAACTGGTTGTAAGTCTGGTGATTTCTCTGACAGTCTGTTGGTAGGCCGAGACGGTTTCAGGATTGACTAGAGGCGATCCCTGAGAAACTAACAACACAAAAGCACGAATCACGACCAAGATCCGTCTGAATGTTGATGAGTCTACAATGGAACCGAGTGCGTCCAGAACGGCATTGCAACATTCGTTGTCGTTTCGACAGTTCTCGCTGCAAGCGAGACAAGTGACGAAGTCGACGAATCTGTTGAAGTCCTCGATCGAACTAGTACGCAAATCATTGAATGTTAAAGTTGGAATAAAAGCAACGTACGTCCTTCCTATTCTGGCGATGGCATTTGCAGCGGACAGACAGCTCTGGCACTGGCACTCGAGAATCTGAAACAGAGCGCTTTGAACGGTTTGCGTGATTTGCAGCAGATAAATGTAGTTTAGATTCAAGAAACTTCCTGATACGAACACAGCTGCAGTGTAGAACTGACTGTAAGTGTTGAGGATGTCTTGACAACACTGACACGCATTGCAGTTGCACGCTAAGCGCAGAATGAAATCGACGGTCTGTGAGTAATAAGAGACGACGTTCGGTAGGATCTCATTTAATTGAGCCGTCGTCGGAGAAAGAGAAACCACGAATGCCGAAATGCTACTCAAAGTGTTAACGGTGATGTTTTCGAGAAGTTCGGCGGCCGCAACACAACACTCTCCGCTACATTCACAGTTGAGCTGGCTGAGCGCACTTCGAAAGCGGGCCAGAATCTGATCGATGCTCTCTTGATACAATTGTCGTCTGCGGATGACTTCCTCGGGAGGGATTTGTGGATTGAACACAAGATCGTCGACCGGAACGATTACTGCTCGAACAGAAGTCAGAGCATTAATGGTGGCCTCACAACATTCTTCAGATCGTGGGCAAGCCATAGGGGTCTTTCTTTCACAGGGTTTATTTTTACAATCGTACTTCTGATGTGAAGTACGATTCGATAAACATTTCAGGACAGTCGTCGCTGAAGTACTTTCTCGAGTTCCGGATGTTCTTTGGCCAACTCTTGCAGTTCTTCCGATGGATTCCTGGCTTTGATCACAGCGGCCGATCTAGTCGTGTTAGCGAACGATCGTTCACTCAACGTACGACAGCAGGCAACATCGAGAACGTCTTGCGCATCAGCGTTGAATTGAGCGATGATCGTTTCGATCTGGGCCTGGTATTGAACAGGTGTTGGCACAGGGTTGACTGTGATCGTGTTGATCGATTCGATCGCCTCCTGAACCGCTTGAGTGATTGAATTGACGACTGTTTCACAGCAAGTTGCACAGCACGAAGCCTGAATGAGCTTACGATTGAAGTCTCGGAAGAGACTGATGATACCTCGGAAGAAGAATTCCACTAAGTTCTGTGGAATGACGGGCGATCCAGAGATGATAAAATTGGGAGTACGAACAGTCGCGAAGAACTCACCAATTCCTGTCAAGATAGCTTCACAACAGCTACAATCGCTGCACGCTACCGATAAAATAGCATCAGCACCGAGCTCGGCCAGTTCGGGTCCGAACTGAATTCGGACAATCTGTCCGGCCGTAGTATTCGAAGTGGGAGGCCTGAAGATCCTAAAAATGTTCAGGAACACGACGCCTAATTGTTCTGCGGCCGCCGGACAACAATCATTGTTACACTGACAGCTGAGTCGCTCCAAAGAACCAAGGAACAGTCGAATGAATTCGTTGGTGTTTTGATTGGCCGCTAGAACGTATTCTTGAGTTACGATTGGGTTTCCTTGTCTCAATTGGACCGCCAATATGATCAGATTGAACAGGTAATTGAAGAAGAGGTCACCATCTCTCACTAAACTCGTAATAGCATTGAAGATGGCATCACAACACTCATTGTTGTCACGACAATTATCACTGCACGCCAGACAGACCACGAACTGTACGAAACGTTTCAAATCATCCACAAATTGGTCAGCGAGACCGAATAACTCTATTATTGCTGTAATATCAATAATGACAACGTAGATAGAGCCTACTGCCGCGATGGCATTGGCAGCTGCTTCGCATCCATCACACTGACACTTCAGGAGCTCGAGCAGAGCGTTCTGAACGACATCACGAACTATTACATTGTACCGAAAAGTAGGATCGATGGATACCAGTGTAATGTTGACAAACAGTTCATTGTAGAACGTGGTGTAAGCACCGAGCACGTCCGCACAGCACTGGCATGCATTACAATTGCATGCCACGTTGGATACAAAATCGACTGACTGAACGTAGAACTGTGTTGTTGTGGATAACCCATCGAGTGCTCGCTCCAGTGTGAATGAAGGCGGCGGAGCGGTAGCGATCGATGCTAGACGAGCTAACGTAGTCGTAGAGGTGATGCTTTGAAGTGCTTCGGCAGCAGCCACACAACACGCTCCGCTACACTCACAATTGAGTTTTCCGATTGCTTGATTGAAACGAGCGAGAACCGTTTCTAAGGACTCACGGTAAGCTTCGGTTCTGATCGGACGTTCTTCGACGGGCACAGAGTTGGGAAAAACGAGATCTTCCGGAGGAACTACGGCCCCTTGAACTGTAGTGAAGGCGGTAATGACAGCAGTACAACACTCTTCTGAACGAGGGCACGCCATCTGCTTTTCTCTATTGAGACTTTTTTACTTGACTATCAAGTAAAAATATACGAGTGAATTACCAGTAGATATCACTGCGAGTGCTCTTCTTGTGATCCTTCTTGGAGTACTTCTCCTTCTTGTGGTGCTTCTTCTCCTTCTTGTAGCACTTGTCTTCATCGGATTTCAAAGTGTCCTTCTTAGAGCACTTCTTCTCCTTCTTGTGGTGCTTCTCCTTGCAATCATCGTCCGACGAGCTGGACGAGTCTTCCTTGATAATGATGATCTTCTCATCCGACGAGCTGGACGAGTCATCCTTGTAGACGACCTTCACCTTCTTGTCGCAGTGCTTGCGCTTCTTGCACTTATCATCTGAAGTGCTCTCAGTGAAGCAGGGCGCAGGAACGGGGCAGGGAGGACGAGGGCCTGAGGGGCCAGCGGGACCCGCAGGGCCGGCGGGACCAGTAGGGCCAGTGGGACCGACAGGGCCAGTGGGACCGGCAGGGCCAGTGGGACCAGCGGGACCGGCGGGACCGGCGGGACCAGGAGGGCAAGGGAACGGAGGGCAAGGGATGATGGGGAAGTCGTCCGAAGAGCTGGAATCGTCACACTTGCGGTGCTTCTTCTTCTTCTTGCAATCATCGTCCGAAGAGCTGGAATCGTCACACTTGCGGTGCTTCTTCTTGCAATCGTCATCGGCGCAGCGAAGAGAGATGTTCTCACGACGCTTGACCCAGAAGTCGTCAGACGAGCTGGAGTCGTCACACTTCTTGTGTTTCTTGTACTTCTTGCAGTCATCCGACGAGCTGGAATCGTCACAAGCGGTTCCGATGATTTGGTTGCAACCAATCAAGAACGGCTTGCATACGCGGCACGGAGGCTTAGGCGCCGGGGGAGTCGGGGGAGTCGGAGGAACCGGGGGACACGGAGGGCACGGAGGAACCGGGGGAGGAGGAGGGGGAGGAGGGGGAGGAGGACAAGCCGTGACGATGATGGCGGCAATACCGGCCTCGAGCTGAGCATCGAGAGCGTCGAGGAGCTCCTGACCGATGCTGAGCTCACCTTGAGTACCGGGGATGAACGACACTCCAGGGTTGTTGAGAACAGCGACAGCGGCAGCAAAGGTGCTGATACCGAGAGCAGAAATAGCGGCAACAGCAGAAGGACAGCAATCAGGGTTGCAAATGTCCTGAAGAATACCCTGGGGGCCAAGCGCCAACAGAACAGCAGCATCGACATCGGCCTTCTTGGCAATGAGAGCCTCGAGGCGAATTTGACGCTGATCCTCGGGAATAGTGTTACCGCTGATGACGTTCACTGCGTTGGTGAAGCTGGTGTTGATACTCCTCTGGAAGTTAGTAATAGCCTCGTTGATGGCAATACAGCAAGGCTGATTAAGAGACGGGCAACATCCTTGAGTCCCAGACATCTTGGTTCTTTAATAGTGTCCCAATTTTTTTTTCTCTACTTTCCACTGGTTATGATAATTGTAAAGTCGACCGGAACGACTGACTGGTCGTTGAACGATAGACTCATCCGAGTTTTACTCTCGTAGTCCCGGTGCAAGAGGCTCTAGATCGATTTTCATCTCAACAACGATCGCTCGGTTCGATTGTCCTCTCTTAAAGATTGTAATGCTCACTTCTCAGCGCCGACAATTCCGTGCCGTCATTAACGAAGACTCGATTATAATGTAATGATAGGATTCCCTAAGTATTCAGAACGTTGCAAGGTCGTTCCGTCAGGACTGAGTTTGGCTTCGATCGCGTTCAGTAGGTCGTAAAGACAAGCCGGACCATTAACTTGACCGAAGCCGTCTCGATGTCTCCATTGATCCATCTTCTCAAGAATGAGACGTCTCAGTTGGGCCAATGATGCTGGATGCCAACTAGTTCTATCGTTGGACAATTCTACAGTGAGTTCTTTCACACTGTACTCGAGATGTCTGTTGGCATCAGAGTAAGAAATGAGTTTGGCTTTAGTCGTATAGGTGTGTCTAGAGTTTCCTTCTAATCTGAACTCACCATGAACAGTAACATTGTCTCTAATGAAAGCTTTGAGCATGTCTGAACGATCTGAATAGTGGTGAGAGAAGTGTGAACCTTTCTTCACGATCTCCTCGTCTCGGAACTTCATTAAATAGCGCAATCGATCGCGACTGTTATATATAGTTTGTAGAGTGGGTGCTGGCTCAGATCCACGATTGAATGTAGCTTCGTAGTATCTAATGTTGTCCCGAAAGAAGCGATAAGCAGCCAGACCGACTCTATGTTTAGGAGGTACGTACATCCCAACTTTAGAGGCAATGATCATTACCGTGTACGGATGACGGTCGGAAGACATGAGCTCGAGAAGCAATTTCGCAGTACGTCTAGTTTCAATCAAGTCGTTCAGTAGTTCGTTTAAATCGTTCATTCGAAGACCGGAGAAAGGCACTCTGTATGCCATAAATACATCCGCTATATATGTAGACGGAATACTCTCGATCATCATAATTTCTGTAGGTGAACTTTTTTTCAGAACCAGTGAGATCAAAATGGATTCAGAAAACTAGAGAGGACTGTAAAGTAACCCCTGATATGTCCAGAGTAGAAGAACAAGTTTTAGGGTTGAATCGAAGGTTCGCTCAATTGGCCGTTCCTGGCCTTACTGAACCTAAACCCGTCTCCGGATTGATCGTTCCCGCTCCTAGCGTTCCGGCCGCCTCTAATCAAGGTCAAACGAGATCCAGTGGACAGACCATCGTTGAACTGCAGAGAAAGAGAGCGCGCGCTCGTCAGATAGAGAAACAACTCAATCCGAGTGAAATCGAATCCGTAGAGTTCTCCTTGTTCTCAACCGAACAAATCGACAGGTATGCTGTGGTGACTGTAACATCCCCTGAAGAGTACGGTTCGGCCACCGTTCGTGATCTCCGAATGGGACCGCACAACGACAGTGAACCGTGCGAGACTTGTGGCAGTGATTTACGAGGATGTCCGGGACACAACGGACGAATAGTCCTCCCGAAGATGATGCATCCGTTATCGATCAACACCATCATCTTGGTACTGACACTGGTTTGTAACGATTGTGGCGGGTTGCTCCTCACAAGAGAAGAGTTAGAGAGAGCAGGTATTGCCAGGCTCAGCGGTGAACGTAGATTGCAAGCCATGAAGGATCTTATCAAGGCGAAGACGACGTGTAAACGGTATGCAGACGATCCCAACGTGAGACCGTGCAGAGCCAATCCCATCTTCGCCTCGCTCAAGGACAACAAAGAGAGCTACAAGTTGGCATTCACGTACCCAGGCCGTGAGCGTAGCGGCGAAATTCATCATTTGTATCCGGACATCCCTCCAGGTGTCAGTCCGGATAACGTTGAAGAGTACAACAGTATCTACAAAATACTCAACGCGATTTCAGATGAAGATGCCGAACTCATGGGATTCATCGAGGGAGCTCATCCTAGGAACATGATCATCGAACGTTTAATGGTCATTCCGTATTGCGCCCGTCCAGATTTGCGCCAGGGAGACAAGTTTCAGCCAGACGACCTCACCAACATCTACATCGACATTGTGAAGAAGAATCGTTTGTACCAGACCTCTATGTCGGAAGTGGATCGTGAAGAGAACTTACAACGACTGTACTACACAGTGTCCAACCTCATGCGAAACGACGGTCGTTACAACCAAGGTAGGTCGAAACCAATCACTGATGTTAAGAAACGTCTTCAAGGCAAGGGTGCGATCGTTCGAGCGAATATTATGGGCAAGACAGTGAATTTTGCCGGTCGTACGGTGGTCGGTCCAGCTGCCTACCTTCGAGTGGATGAAATAGGTCTTCCTCGTGAAATGACCAGAAGGCTAACGCGTCCGATCAAAGTGACCGAAATGAATCGAGAAGAACTGCAAGCCGCTTACGATGAAGGCAGAGTCATGCACATTACCATGCAGAGCGGTCGGTACGCAGGATCTCGAGTCATGGTCAGTGAAAGCATCCGAAAGACTATCGGAGAGTACCGGCTCAATCTGGGTGACATTGTTGAGCGAAGCCTACAAGATGGTGACTTGGTCCTTGTCAATCGTCAGCCCACACTGCACAAGCAGAACATCCTGGCAGTGTACGTTCGTCTAATAGACGATCGTGTGGTTCGTATCAACCTGTCCATCACCACACCACTAAATGCTGATTACGATGGCGATGAGCTCAACGTACACGTCCCTCAAACGATCGAAGCGTATGCTGAAGCAGAACAGCTAATGGCCGTATACCGTAACCTGATGAACGCTCAGAAGAACATCCCCATGATGGGTATAGTGTATGACACATTGACCGGTGTCGACCTGCTCACACGACCTCAGTACGAAGTGGATCAGCTCACCGCTCAGATCAGCAAGCTCAATACCGAGTTGAGTGCGACTCCTGTTCAGAGCGAACGATTCAGACAGTTACAGACCACACTGAATGCGGCTCAGGAACGATTGCGAGTGGTCGAACAGCGAGTCTTGCTCGATCCTATTGTCTACAATCAGGCCATCATTCAGGTAGCCGACACACCTCAAATGGTCACGCTGTACGATCGATTGAACAAATACGGGGTCGATCCTGCCTCTGGACGTGGTCTAGTGTCAGCTGCTTTCCCTGAAGACTTCGACTACAACGCGAACGGTGTGCTGATCAGCGAAGGTGTGCTCAGAAAAGGAGTCCTCACCAAGAAGACCATCACCGCCTATGAGGGTAGCATCATTGCAGAAATGTTCAAACAGCTCGGTGGATTGGTCACCGTCGATTTCATGAGCGAGATTCAGTTCATCGTCCGAGAGTATCTGGCTCAACGCGGTATGACTGTCAGTCCTGGTGATTGTATGCCTTCCGATCCCGAATTCCGTCGACAGATCGACGAAACCATCAGCACGGCACGAATGCAAGTCATTGCCACGACCGGGCTTACGGCTAACCGTATTCGTGCAGAGGAACAGGAACGCAAGATCGGTACCATTTTGGAGTCGGCCAAGAATCGAACGGTGACACAGGTTCAGGCTAATTTGCATCCGGATAACAATCTTCTCATCATGGCAAATTCCGGAGCGAAAGGTAGTACTATGAACGCTGCAATGATGAGTGCGGCCTTGGGTCAGATCAAGGTGAGCGGTAAGCGCATTCAACGAGTTCTTCCTGGCAATCGCACTCTGCCCATATTCGAACCGAACGATCCCGATCCTCGTTCGCAAGGATTCTGTGTGAACTCTTACGCGTCCGGACTGGAGCCTTCTGAGTTTTGGTGGCAGGCCATGGCCGGACGTGAGAACGTCACCGACACAGCTGTGAACACTGCTACCACCGGTTTCTTGCAACACCAGCTCATCAAGTCCGCTGAAGACATTCACATTGCTCCTGACGGTTCGGTCAGGACGGCGGACAACGCAATCATCGAGTTCGTTTATGGGGGTGACTCCTTCAGTGCCGATGAGCTGTCCAACGTGAAGATAAACGGTGAGGCCGTACCGCTTTATAGGAACCTAGAACAGGTTGCTAATAAGATTAACCAAAAGTACGGTGTACAATAAAAAGCCACAATCACATACTTGTTTACAAGTATGTGAATACCTGATCGTTTTCTTGAACCTGCACGGAGCAATATATCATGTTCTCTTACCCCGAGAAAGTTATCGATGATTTCTATTCAGAGGCCCCCGACTCACCTAAAACGTAATTCTTTACGTAGTATAACACTACGTAAAGCTCACTCAACGGGTTTCACCATCACCTCGAGTGGTTGATCGAACTTCCAATCGATGAGGTCGTCTTCTAGTTCCATCGTTCTCTGTTTCTGTCCTATCGTTTCGATACAATCCACACTCAACCCTATATACATCTGAAAGCTCGATAGACGATAGATCTCTTCCGCATCGAAGTTCCAAACTATTAATTCTCGCTCGAAGTTGGAAACTTCGATGTAATAAACGTACTCCTCAGTCATTCGTGCAAGCTTTTTACCGAACTCCCACCGAGTCTTCTCTATTCTGTATTTGTAATACTGTCGATCGTCGTCCTCATGTACCTCGAGTGCTCCGTGTTTCACTCCGTTCGGAAGGAGACCGTCGCTAGTCACTCGATCGGCGAATCTCTTTCGATGTAATCTGGCCAATCGGGCGGTCTCACGTGAAAGCACTGCCAATTTATTGAACAGACAGAACTCTTCTCTGTCTATAACTTCGAAGAACACTTCAACTAGTTCCGGAGGCAACATGATTGTCCGTCTCCGATGTAGGTGAGTTTCAATAATCAGTTTGAAGTACTATCAGAGAACTGTGAGTGTGTCCTGTTGAAACAGACAAAGCACGCATACCTTTAATCATCTGCAGCTTGGCTCGATGATGTGAATCGCCCTGACCGAGAGTTCCGAAGTAGTTCGTTCCGGCAGTCCACACGCGATAGTCTTCATCTATCAATACGGTGAAGAGAGCTCCAGTGCTGATTTGTTTCACCTCGAACTGTAAATCGACTTTGGTAGGACGATCTGTATTTTGAGAGTGACCTAAGCACAGCTGTCCCATGTTGTTGTTACCGCATGACCACACTTTTCCTTCAAAGTCCATCAACACCATGTGATCGATGCCGCACGCCACAGCCTTCACTTCAATGTCCAGAGCTACAGGAATTGTTTCTATTCTATTGTTCGGAGTGATGAAAGGAGGATATCGTGAGAACGAAAGTCCGAGTTGACCGAACTTGTTCCATCCGCAAACCCACAATCTGTTTTCTAGATCGATGATGGCACTGAACTCTTCTCCGGCTACCACTCGTTTGGCTTTCATACCTAAAGGTGTGGGACTGTTCCTCGATTCTGTATCACCCAAACCTAACTGACCGTGTACGTTCGATCCGTAACTGTAAACTTCGTCGTTCAGGTCGATCAAGAGAGTGTGATGTCCTCCGGCCTCAATTGCTTTAGCTTGAAATCCCTCAATCATTCTGAACCTGTGCAGTTGTCTAGGTTGGTCTTGATCGTAGTAAGTACAACCGGCCACCCAAACGTTGTTGTCGAGATCACGAATTACAGTATGACGATTGCCCGCTGCTACTTCGATTGCTCGCAAATGTTTCAGTACGACAGCCTGTTGGAGATTGTTGCTACTGGCGGTTCCTAGCTGTCCCCAAGTGTTGTTTCCGATGACCCAAACTCGATGATCGAAGTCGATGGCCACAGTGAAATTGTGTCCGTTCGCCACTTGTCTGAAGCGAATTTTGTTCATTCCTGGGTACGGACACGGAATGAGTCGGTAGATGTAATCACATAAGCCGAAATCACCGAATCCCCACAGGGTGAAAGCGTCTCGATGCACTTTTCTCCAGTCCAGTCTTTCATCCGAAGGTATCACAGGAAGGAGGGAGAACCGGAAGTAGCATCGAGACTTCCAGAAGTATTCGTCGCACAATAAATCTCGAAAGTACTGATTGACTCGTCTGAGTCTGAACAGATCCTCGTCAGGAAGCCGGTACAGGCACTCCAGGAGAACCTCGACAGGTAAACTTTCAAGCGACATTCGTGTGTTGTCTTTCCTAAGACTAAATTATTTAGAAATTGATTAAAAGTCTCACGTAATCGGACGGGTTCAATCCCAGTATGGAAGCCGAGGCCGACGAATTAGACCGATGTGCCGAGTTCTTCAGTAATTTGCTAGCCCAATACAGCAAACACGATCCGAAGTCAGAAACTCAACTGGGTAAGTTCCTCAAGTTAGTGCATCGCATTTGTAAGTACTACTTTGAGTTGGACGTACCACCGACCAAGACAGTCCGATCACTCAAGCATTGGTACGATGAACTGCCTGAACAGTACCAAAAGTTCATCGACAATGTGAAGAACGATCCGGATGCGATGAACGCGTTGATGGCGAAAACGGGACGCTTTCTAGAGGAAAACGAAGTGAAATTACAACCACTAACAGGAGGCAGGAGATATTATTACATCGTCCGAGTGTGTAAAGTTTACGAACTACACGATTTCTTGCCTCGGGTGGGGTTGTTCGACAGTTATGAGTGCGCTCTCACATACGCTCAAACGATCGATTCGAAGTTTTCGTTTTCGAAAGACGCTGCCATAGCCAGCTCCAAGGTGGAAAACGGTTCTCGAATCGTAGTGCTTAAATGTGCAATGAACGACACCTTTTTCGGTTTTTAAAACATTACATTCTACTTTCCATGGAAAGTAGAATATCTGAACGAGAAGAATCGTGTAGCATTACGTTTGATAGTAGACCGGAACACCTTCGATCTCTGGATCGGGCGGTCGATAGTTCTTCCAGTACACTCCGTAGGCCACCTGAGGCACAGGCTTCCGTCCTCGAGACTGGTTCCATTTACCTGAATTCAGAAAGTGTACTATACCGACCGGAGCGCCCCATTCTCTAGCAATGGCGATCAGCTCCATCCTACGTTCTCGTGACGGATTTGTGGCGTCCACAACGATCTGTTCACCTCTGCTCAAGGCTTCACGATACGCTTTCTTCAGTCGATCGAAGTTCGACTTGTAAGCATCACTCTCGATGTGAATGAATCCGGTTCTACGAGAGAATTCGCTCTTGCCACTTCCGGGAGGACCTACTAGAATGAGCACCAGCTTCGGAACTTGAAGTAAACCCTCAGGCAGAGGCAGTTGAGGGAAGACTTCTTCAACACAATAGAAGAGAATGCCGATGTTGTTAGCGAATTGTCTGTCTGAATCGGCATGACCCCATGGACAGTGCGGTCGGTTCGGATCCTGCACGGCATCACCTACGTACAGAGAACCCGGAAGGAAGCCCAAATGACGAGCCCAACCCGTTCCGGGCTTCCTGTAGTCCGACTCATCAGTCGACACCATCATGCTGAGCTCAGCGTAAGGGAGAGTAGAGCTCAGTAGTGCGTGTACTTTAGAGACTCTCTGCAATGCATTTTGCAATTGAACACCTCGATACTTCTGGTTCGTGACGATGCCTAGTCGGAACCCTTCTCGAATGAAATCTCGAAGTCTCTCGACACGTCCGGGGAGAACAATCCAATCGTCTACACCGGTGCTCAACCGACCTCGAGTGGGTGTAATGAGTGTATCGTCTAAGTCGAACAGGGCCCATTTCTGGGGAGTAGTGGGCAGTGGTGCACCTATTATCTGTGCCATACAAACATTGCACTATCGAGCCGGCTTCTGAAAAATAAATCAGTAGGTAAAATGGGTAACGCGGTCAGTCGTTCAGAAATTTTGCGACTAGTAGAGGAAGGTCCGGACTACATCTTTCGAGATAAATGGGTTTGGACTTCTGATCAGAGGAATCTGCTACTTAGACTAGTCAACTCGTTAGGGATCGTCCTACAAGGCGACAATCCTGAGTTGCCTTGGCACGATGATCGGACGGTATTGGACGACTACCTTGCTAAAGTCATCCTGACAGTACCTAAGTCTTCGAGAATGGAAGACATTTACAATGTGACCGGTGGTCCTGATCTGTTCGGAAAGAAATTGTCAGAATTACAGCTACGAACGATCGTTGAGTTAGGACATTTGTACGCAGGAGTGCTCTTTTTGTGGCTCTTGCGCAAGAAGAATTCGGAATCTTCTGGGTTGAACTCGATCGGAGAAACATTCTACCAGACGGATTTGCTCGACTATGTCTATCGAGAGCCTCGGAACGGAAAGATAGAGGTCGATCACTCCAGCCAATTGCAAACCGTCAGAGCTTTGGAGAGAGTGGTCGTAGTAAGCTCGGTCTCGGTAGTACCTTCCGGATACTTGATCTACTGTAGTGAACCGGTCCGAGTGGTTTTCGGAAAGATTGCAGGTGACGGTACCAGGCTGAGTCCTGGATTGTATTTTACAGAAACAGAGGTGTCTTTGGGTCCGTTTATGGAGAATAATGAACTTGAACGACTTAGTGAACAAATTGTAGCGCTGTCACATGATGAAGAGAAATGTGGTCGTTGTTTCAAACAGGGAGCGGTGGGAAGGCACATATTGAGAAAGATGGAAGCTTGCGTCGAATCATCCTCTTCTTGTACTGAATCTTCATCCAGCGATGACGAGATCAGTGTGCAATGCTCCTCTTCGTCGGAAGTCAAACCTCGACGCAGAAGTGTAGAGGGCTACTTGAGAGAAATCTTGTGGAAACTCAACTCTTTGTGTGAAGCTAACGGAATCCGGCACTGAACACAGGCAAGAACTTCTTTTAAGGATGAGGTTCACTTGAAAAATACAATGTCTTCGTCTGTGAAGTCGGATGATTGCCAGGTGGTGTCTATAACCGAAGAAGCAACATCGTATTCCAACAGCCCTGGAGAGACGGCATACAACTTCGGAAACATCACCACTGAGACTTTCGACGTGCCCGTATTCCAGAAAAAGGACAACTCTATATTCGTGGTGATTACATTTCCCACGGCGGTCACTATTAATTCGTGTTTAGGCGTGACGTTTGACGGGAAGGCCGTTTCGTGTATTGGATGTGTTGCTTCTCCACACGGTCAGAGTACTGGATATCCGTTCGACAGTCAGACTAGGTTCGCTCCGGGAGATTACTCTCTAGGATTCATCTACTCCAATCCGGAAGATGTAGAGAAGATCTCTTACATTCGGACAATTGTGAACGCAGAGGTCGTCTCCAACTTCGTGTTGTGTCAGGCCATCTTCGGTCTGTACCGAGCCCTCGGATTTGAGCCCAGTCACGTCATGAAATACCCAGTTCGTTCAGTAAGCGCCGGTACGCCGTTCTACAGAAAGATCGAGAAGATTCTGAAGGAGGAATTGAAGTCTACAACGTTCAATCAAGAGAAGGGAGGATCGGACCATCTAATCAGCTTGAATGAAATCAATGAACTGTACCGAGAGAGGGATAGACTGTTGGCGAAGTTGACAGAAGCCGAAGATCACATCGACTATCTGTCATCGAAGCAATGAGTTCTACTATCTATGATAGTAGAAGTGTTAGAGTACCGCATCCATGAGGTCTGACATTGTGTCGTAATACTTTCCGTCGTATCCGTACGTCTTCTCATCGTAATCGGAATCGTCGTCCGATTCAGGATCTTCTATCACATGGACTTCTTCCTCGATTTCGTTGTTAGTGAAGTGGATGGTGAAATAGAGACCGTGGGCATCGTGTCTACTGAGATGCCATTCAGTGGCGTTCGGGAGGGCTGTTATCAGATTGTAGTAGAGATCGAGAACTTTCTGATTGAACCTGCCCATAGGGTTGTCCTTCGCAGCGTCGTCCTTCAACATCTTCAGAATCCTGGCGTCCATCGGAAATTGTGTACTGAGCGCAGAAAATACAACTACAGTAATTTCAAAGTTGATCTCTAAAAATCACTTCCGGTTAAAAGTAACCCCTAGAAATGGCACTTGCAACCGATAGAGAAGGTCTCCTCTTGAGGAAGGTGGTGTTGGCCAATGGTGGATCGCAACCTGTACTCGAGGGATTGAACTACTTCTACCGTCACGTCGTTCCACAGATTTTGTCCGCTTATCCTATCGATTTGGGAAACGGAAGGCACGCAGTCTTCACCAATCCTTTCATGTCGCGTCCTGACATTAACGACCTACAAGGAAACGGACGACCGCGACCACTCTTGCCTTTTGAGGCTCGTCGTCAGAAGCTCAGTTACATGGCCAAGTTGTTCGCTAAGTTAGAGATTCGTCAGACGGTGAACGGTCAATCGGTTACCGTCCCGGGCCAGTCTACTGACGTTTATTTGGGAAAGATTCCGGTAGGGATCGGAACCGAGTTGTGTCACACTTACGGTATGACTCCGGAAGAACGCCGAGTTCGCGGTGAACCAGAGAAGGATCCACAAGGTTATTTCATCGTGAAAGGAACAGAGAAGCTATTGCTGAACATAGAGCGTCTCCGCCTCAACCAGATCATCTTGTTCGAGGATAAGAACGGCTACATAGCCCGGTACACCAGTCAGACTTTGACGGATACGACCATCAACACCGTTTTCGAGGACAAGTACGACCTACACGTCACGTTCAGTCGACTAGGTACGATCGACAACAGCATCAACATCTTCTACATCTTTTACGTGCTCGGTCTGACGGACAACACTGTTGAGACTGTCTACCGATTCATGGACACTTTCATAGTGGACGAGAATCCGACACGTCAAGCCCGTAGACGAAAGGAGATGAGATACTACATGGAGACGACTGCCAACAGCTTCAGAACACAGTCCAGAGGAGATCCTTATCAGATCTTGGAGACACTCGCTGGGAAATTCAGAGACCCTACTATTTTGCAAGGAACTCAGCGGTACAACGTCATCGTGCAGATAGTCCGATCGGATCTGTTCAAGAACATTCCTATTCCGACGACAGACGACCCGAATGCACTACAATACGCTTTGTTGACCAAGATCCGACTTTTGGCGAGCATGGCCGCTAAGTACGTGGACTTCATCAACGGTTATCGCGAGATCGACGACCGTGATGCTTGGAGTGTTAAGAGACTAGAAGATCCTGCAAGACACCTTCGATCTCGATTCGTCCAAATTTGGAAGACTATAATCGATGACATCCGAAAGAACGTGATTACTAAACGCCTTCAGAGTGCTGACCAGATTCGCAACGAGATCAACCAGAACAAGATGACGGAGCAGTTCGTGAACTCTTTCACTAAGGAAACGTGGGGACCGAGCCGTGGAGGTAATCGAGAAGTAAACATCGTGGACACACTCAACCGTGATAACTTGGTCTCTGCTGCTGCTCACATTCGTCGCATCAGTACTCCAACCAACCGAAGGGCGAAGATTCGCGACAAGCGTATGATTCATTTAAGTTCTTGGATGGTGGTATGTCCAACGATGTCACCAGAAGGCGACGCGTGCACGACCCTCTCAACAACAATCACCCGTGCTGACGGAAGCGAGACAACGATGGGTGAACTCAAGGACGGTGATGAGGTCCTGACCATCAACCCAGTCACTCTCGAACAAAGTGCTTCCAGGATCACTCGACACTTCATCAAGTCGTCCGCAGAGTACGGTAAACCTATTCTCAAGGTGACCTCGATGAGTGGTCGCGAGATTGTCTGCACCGACGATCATCCTTTCCTGACTCAGCTGGGATGGGTTCACGCCCGAGATCTGAATCCCAACGTACATTTGATCGGAATCTACCCTGGAGTCAAGCCGTTTCCTCACACTGTTGCTCAGAAGCAGTTGGTGTTGGACGAACAGCTGTTCAGGTCGAAGCTCAATGCGATCGGAGTCAAGCCCTCGTTGATTGATAAGCACACGCTCGATCTCCAAGAGAAAGGATTCTTTCCGCTAATGAATGACGATCCCCGTTTGGTCATATTGGCGCGTATTTGTGGATTAACGATCTCTGACGGCTCCTTGGGATTGAACGATGGCAACGTTCCACGTTGTTCGTTCATCTTCGGACGTCCCTACGATGCTGAACTGTTCTGTCAGGATATTGAGAAGCTCGGGTTTCATCGTGGCGGTATGCGATACGTTGTCTCTAACATCACCGATAAAGAGAGTGGATATGTGTCCACTCATCATGTCTGGGAAGTGCGTTACACGGGATTCCTTGCGTCTTTGCTCATGGCCTTAGGTCTCACTTACGGTAAGAGGACGATGGTTCCAAGCAAGCCCGTTCCTCAATGGATCAGGCAAGGGTCTCTTGCAGTTAAGCGTGAATTCCTCGCTGGATTCCAAGGAGGTGATGGTTCCAAAGTTATCTGGAACAAGCGTACCGCTCCTGGACGGCTTGGAGGCAAGCTTCATCTCGGTCACACTATCAACAGCAAGTGCCCTGAACACGTCGACACACTTATTGTATTCATGAATGAGTTGTCCGATATGTTCCAAGAATTCGGCATTAAAGTTCGTGGTGTCGATAAAGAATACAGATCGGAGGACAGGTGTGCCGTCTTGCTGAATTTCTCGAACACTGAGGAGAATATCATCAAGTATGTCGAAACCATTGGATATCGCTACGCTGTCACCAAGAGTACGGAGAGTTACCAGCTTGTCGAGTATCTGAAGTACAAGCATGGGAAGATCCAGGAGAGAGCTAAGTTCAAGGAGTACATTGTTAAACGTACCAATGAAGGAGCCCGTCCAGTGGAGATAGCTCGAGAACTCAACGTCGATCGTGTATCCGTGGCTAGTGTGCTTACTAACATGAGAGGCGAACCTAAGAATGGTACACTTGCACCCAAGGACACGATCGGTGTGGAAGAGTGGCTCCAGCGCTCCAAGGCTCACAACAACTGTGTCTTCATGCCTATCAAGTCGATCACTCCCGATGCTCCCTGCATGGTGGCCGACTTCACCACTGTTTCGGACAATCACAGCATGATCAGCAACGGCTTCGTCACACACAACTGCGGTCTAGTGAAAGATTCTGCCGTCACTGTTTTCGTGTCCATTGACCGTGGTGACGCTCTCGTTCGTGCCAGAATCAACGGAATGTATTCCACAGTACCCACAGATCAGATGCGACACCCAGTCTACTTGAACGGAGTGCCTCTGGGCTACTGTAACGGACCTGTACTTCGTGATGAACTCCGTCGTCTCCGTCGCAGCATGCAGATCTACTTCGATACAGGAATTGTGCTTGACAAATACACAGAACTCTGGATCTGGACTACTGACGGTCGAGCTTGTCGTCCACTCTTACTGGTCGATCAGAACACTCAAGAGCTCATTATCGACCAGAAAGGATTGCGTGATACCGACCTGCTCACCTTGCTGCGAGAGGGTGCCATGGAGTACATTGACGTGGCTGAACAGGAGCAGACCGACTTCTACGTCGCTGAGAAGGTGGACGTGCTGTCTGAGAAGCGCAATCGCATTCAGACAGTAATCGAACACAACCGACGACTGACGAACGATCCCGACACTCCGCAGGCTGAGTTGCAGTCGTCTCAGGCGGCCCTTCGCAGTATCCAGAACGAAAGAAAGTACACCCATTGCGAAATCGATCCCACGGCCATGCTTGGCATCTCGGCTTCAGTCAACCCCTTCCCTGAGTTTCAACCGGCCCCTCGTAACACTTTCCAAAGCAGCATGGTTCGCCAGGCACTGGGCCCGAACTCTTCTAGAATCGAGCTCAGATACGACACCACAATGCGAACTATTCTCGAGCCAGGTGTTCCGTCGGTTGCCACGGATGCCCACGAAATACTAGGACTGGATCAGTATCCGCAAGGTTATCCTTTGGTGATAGCAGTGACCACATACTACGGAGGTAATCAGGAGGATGCTCTGATCATGAATGAAGGATCGATCGATCGAGGTCTGTTCACTATGATGATTTATCACTCGTACACTGTCACTGTGTGTCAGTCCGGCAATCATCGTGAGGAAATTAGACTACCCGATTACCGTCCAGGTCAGGCCTCTCGATACGCTAAACTCGATCCCACAACGCACATTGTCCCTGTAGGTACCATTGTCACTGAGAAGGATTGTCTCGTGGGTAAGGTGATCATCGACAATACCGGAGCCGTTCGTGACGATTCACTCTACGTGTCATCCGGCAAAGAAGGAGTGGTGGACGATGTGTACGTGACAGAGAATGCTGAAGCGTGTCGTTTGGTCAGAATTCGTATCAGAGAAATGCGTAAGCTCCAGCCCGGTGACAAACTCGCCTCGCGTTATTCTCAGAAAGGCACCATCGGTGAGATTCTTCCTGAGGTGGACATGCCGGTCATCGTCAGTGAGCATCCTGAGTTGAACGGCATTCGTCCTGACGTGCTCTTCAATCCGCACGGTATTCCTAGCCGTATGACCATGGGTAAGTTGTTCGAGATCATGCTCGGAATGTGGACGGCCATTACTGGCCAGAGGTACAATGCGACCGCTTTCCGTCGTTTCAACTACCAAGATTTCGTGGCGGAACTACGACGCCGAGGATTTCCTCGTTCGGAGGCTAAGATGATCAACGGCATCACAGGGAGAGTCATGGACGTCGAGATCTTCGTCGGTGTGACTTACTACCAACTCCTCCGTCACTTAGTCGCTGATAAGATGGAAGCTCGTGGAACTGGCACAGTCCAGTTCCTCACCAGACAGCCCATTCGCGGTATTAGACGCGGCGGAGCCCTCCGGTTTGGTGAAATGGAGCGCGATGCGCTCATTGAGGCGGGAGCCTCGTATCTATTGCAAGAGCGCATGAGTGTGAGTTCGGACGCTCAGAACGCAGTGGTGTGTCGTGGATGTGGACAGTTGGCAGTGTCGGACGTGGATACCGGACAGTTCCGATGCAATCACTGTCCTACCGGCACTTTCACCCGAGTGACCGTTCCGCATGCCTTCTTGTTGATGAGTCAGTACTTGTCCGCTCTGAACGTGAAGCTATCACTTCGCACGAAAGATGTATAAAAAAAAGCTATCTTCATCGTCTGAATGGACGATGAAGTGAATCTATCACTCAGTAGTGATGCTGATGACGGTGTCGACGTTCAGTCCGGTCAATCCGTCCGTCTGCAAATACTGGTCGATGTTGTCCAAGAATGCATTGAAGAATTCGTCATCTTCGGTGTCTAACGCTCCTGATTCGTAATCGGTGGCTTCGGAGATGAGATCGTTCGTATTAGTACCACGAGGGATCACGTACAGGTCGTTATTTGCCGAATAGTGTACGATGATTAAAACTTGACCGCCACTAGTCGTTGCTTGTGAGCGAGGACGCCCTCTTCCACGAACCTGAGGTTGTGCCATTTGAACAGGAGAAGGAACGACAGGTTGCACGATAGAAAGGAGAACGGGCTGCTGCTGTGTTTGGGGAAACGATGACACAGCTTGTTGTGTTTGGGGAAACGATGACACAGCTTGTTGTGTTTG